>Ga0307990_1002308_pt1 | contig 15357 bp, 13 predicted proteins | sample EllFjometagen129_FD_203168 | JGI IMG/M metagenome (GOLD analysis project Ga0307990, IMG submission 203168) | Marine microbial communities from Ellis Fjord, Antarctic Ocean - #129 | ecosystem: Environmental > Aquatic > Marine > Unclassified | place: Southern Ocean | collected 2014-10-08
TGGGTTCTGCATTATCAGTTGGAGTGACTGGATTGAAGGCACATCAAACCATGCTGGATGTCGCAGGAAACAATTTGGCAAATGTCAATACCACAGCATTTAAGGCGAGCCGGGTTACTTTTTCCGATGTGCTCGGTGAAACGGTGAAATTGGCCTCGGCGCCATCCAGTACGGTCGGTGGTACCAATGCCCTGCAATCAGGGGGTGGTGTGGCTGTGGCTACTGTGACTGCCAACTTGACACAAGGCAATACAGTCAGTACCAACAATCCCTTGGATCTGGCCATTGATGGCGGTGGTTACTTTGTCCTCAATGATGGTCAGAAAAACATGTATACCAGAGCAGGTTCCTTTGGCGTGGATTCAAATTCAAATTTGGTAAACCCAGCCACTGGAAGTATGGTGCAGCGAATTGGCTCCCTGGGAGAGGCCGATGGGTTCCAAACGTCTGGTATCTCCAATATCAAGGTGCCATACGGTGTGGCTATGCCTGCCTCGGCGACCTCTTCCGTGGAGATGTCAGGGAATGTGAGTGCCGATGCTGTGTTGGCTACGCCACAGACTAATGTATTGGAATCTGCTTTGGCCTACACCCAAAATGAAGGTGAAATAGCCATTGCAACGACCCTTATTAGCGCATTGGACCAGTTTACCGGCACGCCCACGACCGGCACGATTGCCATGTCTGGTTACAACAAGGACGGGTCTGTATTGACTGTGGGGGCTTCGTTAACTGTGGGTGCTGCAACGGATTTGCAGGATGTGGTTGACTATGTGAATACGACTCTTTCCGCAGTTGCCAACCAGAATGCTGATGGGACCTACGCTACGGCGTCTTTGGAAAGTGGCAAAATTGTGGTGACAGATGGCGCCAGTGGCTACAGCAAGGCCGATATTGGCATGGTTTACACGGCAGCTGGAGCTGAAACTCTGGATATGCCGGGCTATTTTGAAATAGCCACTGTGGGGGGTGATGAGAGCAGAAGTGTCAATATTACAATCTACGATTCTCTGGGGGCGGCTCAGGTACTGTCAGCGGCAATGGTACGCACCGAAACAGCCAATCAATGGGACATAGTTTTGACCTCAATTACAGGGGATGTTAGTGAATTAACATCAGCCGGCCGCCGTGTCGAAGGAGTGACTTTTGATCCATCGAACGGTGCTTATAACGGGTTAACCGGATCTGATGCACAGGCCTTTACTGTGATCTATGGGCACGATATTTCTAATCCTCAGGTGTTAAACATTGGTTTGGGTACGGTGGGCAAGTTTGATGGATTAACACAATTTGCAGGATCGTCCACCGCTGCGGTGACAGATCAGAACGGCTACGATTCAGGCAGCTTGTCTACTGTGACAGTGGATACCTCAGGGACCCTGATTGGGGCATTTTCAAATGGTGTTAAGAAAAATCTGGCATCCATTCGACTTGCCACATTCCAGAATGCGGCTGGTCTGGAGAGTGCGGGTAGTGGCGTTTTTGTTGAGTCTGCCAACTCTGGTCAAGCGGTGGCCAGCTTGGCACAAGCCGGTGGGGCTGGAAGTATCAAAAGTGGGGCCCTCGAAAAATCTAATGCAGACGTGTCCACCGAATTTGTGAATCTAATTCAAGCTCAAAATGGTTTCCAGGCAAGTGCGAGAACCATTAAGGTGGCCAATGACATTCTGGGCGAATTGGTAAATTTGATAAGATAAGGTAATTGAACTAATCATGTTCTTTGAAGGCTTGATACTGAATGGTATGCATGGACTGATTCTGGCTTTAACGCCCACTGAACGGTGGCAGGCGGCCAGGACTCCCCCTCAGGGTCTAATGACCAATCGCTGGTTTATTTTGATCTGCATTGTGGCCCTGGTGGTTTTAACCGCCATGCTTTTCTGGGTCAGCCTGCAGCGGATCCGTCAGGAGAACCGAAAGAGCGATCGTGTATTAATTGATCTGGCCGAAAAGAAAGCGCTGACCGTGCGTGAATGTCAGATTCTTCAAATGATAGCCAAGCGTTCTGGTACGCGTCGACCGGAGTCTGTCTTTTCGAATCGTGCGGCTTTTGAACGAGGTGCTGTTCAGGCCATTGAGAAAACATTGGCCGGCCGGGGATCGCAGGAAAAACAGCGATTAATAACCGAAGTATCATTGTTAAGGGGAAAAATCGGCTTTGGCAAAGAGTTTTCAGCCTTGGGGGCGACGCAATCAAAGTCTTTGAGTAGTCGTCAGATTCCAGAGCGCAAACGGGTGACACTGATACCGACAGGGAATGGTGAAGCTAAGGCTGTTGAGGCTATTGTACACAGAAACCGGAATCATGAGCTTTGTTTGCAAGTGGATGATACGATCAAAGTGACGTTTGGAACGCTATGGAGTGTTCGCTATTTCTTGGGGGCCTCTGTTTGGGAATTTGACACGTCTGTTTTGAGTTACGACGGTGTGGTCCTGGTTCTGACACACAGTGATCATGTCCGATTTGTGAATCGTCGTCGATTCTTACGTGTGCCGGTTATACGTCGCGCCTTGATCGCAAGCTTTCCATTTAAGCAGAGGGTTGAATGCTCAGACGCGGATTCAATGGCAAAAAAGCATTCGAGCAAGAGCATGCCGCTTCATCCTATTGATGCGTATGGGTCTCCGGAGTTTACTGCTGCCACTGTGACAGAATTGGGGGGGCCAGGGCTTCGCATTGAAACGACGCTTGATGTGAAAACTGGGGATCGTGTTTTGGTGGTGTTTGATCTTGAGGTTGAGCCTTTGGTGTCTGAGGATATTCCTCATCCAGAAAGGCGTTCCCGTTTAATTGAAGACATCGGCGAGGTTCGTCATGTCAAGGGTATGGACGGGTGTGTGTCCATTGCTGTCGAGTTGTCCGGTTTAAAAGACACTGACGTCAATGAGTTAATTCGGGCAACCAATGCTGCTTTGATTGACATCAATGAGAAAAAGAAAGTGAAATCCAGCGGCAAAGCGAGAGCTGGGATGCAAGAGGTCAGTGTCTGAGGTATGAATTATGTCTGAAATAACTGCCCTTATGAGTGCCAGAAGTGAATCGCTATCGCGCGAGTTTGAGACTATCGCGCACAATCTCTCTAATGTCAGCACCCATGGCTATAAACGTCGTATTAACACGTTTTCCAAAGCCCTTGAAGAGCAAGGGGTCGTGAATATGGACGAGAGCGGTTACGACCAAGACGCCAAATATATGACGTACGATTTTACACAAGGCCGCATGATTGAGACAGGCCGAAAGCTGGATTTTGCCTTGACGGGTAAGGGCTTTTTTGTGATTGAGACTCCGGATGGACCGCTCTATACACGCAATGGTATGTTTCGCATGAATTCAGATCGTCAGTTGATCGATTCAGTAGGGCGTGTTGTGATGGGCGAATCGGGACCCATTACGATTCCTGCGACCGCCAGTCTGGAGGAGGTCAGTGTGGCCCGCGATGGTTCAATCAAGGCCAACAACTTTCCTGTGGGTCGTTTTTCGCTTGTTGATTTCAAGGAGGATGAAACCCAATTGACCAGTGTCGGGCTAAATTGCTTTTCAGCCCCGGCAGACTTGGCGCCGGAACCGGCAGACAAGGTGGGCGTGATTCAGGGATTTCAGGAAGGGTCAAATGTCCAGCTCTACGAAGAGATGGTGGACATGATGATGGTGACCCGCATGTATGAAGCGAACATGCGTTTTTCATCTGTGGGCAAAGAGACAACCCAGGGTCTTCTTAATGTGGCCATGGGTTAGGCCAAAGACTATTATTCAAGGAGTGATTTCCTATGTTAAGAGCATTTTCAACCGCAGCCACGGGCATGAGTGCCCAGCAGATGATGGTTGATGTCACCGCTAATAACTTGGCGAATATCAATACAAACGGGTTCAAGCGCAGTCAGATTGATTTTCAGGATCTGCTCTATGTGCGCATGAAAGAGTTCGGTTCTGAGATGGCCCCGGGTGTCACGTCACCCAGTGGTACCGAAGTGGGCAGCGGCGTTCGTGTCGCGGGTACTGTCAAGGTTTTTTCCGGCGGAGAACTCGTCAATACAGGCCGGGATTTGGACGTGGCTATTGCTGGAGACGGTTTCTTGCAGGTTTCCATGCCAGATGGCTCTACACGCTACACGCGTGATGGCTCGTTACAAAAGGGTCCCAACGGAGAGTTGACGACTTCTACCGGATATCTTATTGAACCCGCCGTGACAATACCGACAGATGCAGTGCGTATTACGGTTGGGAAAAATGGCAGTATCAATGTGGTGGATGAGACTGGCACGATGTCTGTCCTCGGGCCCATTCAAATGGCCCGATTCTCCAATTCCTCTGGGCTGTCCAGTGAAGGGGATAACTTGTATGCAGAGACTGAAGCCAGTGGTACGCCGACTTTAGGTCAACCCGGAGACAGCGGATATGGCACACTTCAGGGTGGTTTTTTGGAAAAGTCCAATGTTCAGATGGTGACCGAATTGGTGAATCTGATTACAGCTCAACGTGCCTATGAAGTGTGTTCACGAACCATCAAGGCGGGTGATGATATGTTGCGTAATGCCATTCAATCTGCCACTTAATCTGTGATACGATAATGAAGAATAAAACCTATTGGATTTTATGGCTCTCTCTCATTGTTTTGAGTGGGCCTGTTTGGGCGCAGACACGGACTCAAGTCCTACGCATTTACATGCCTCGCACCATGAAGATTAAAGGTGGCGTGCCCAGCCTGGGGCAGGTTGCTATTCTAAGGGGCGATGAAGCACTGGTCAAAAAGGTGAGCACCTTGCCCATGGGGCGAATTGCAGCGCCAGGGGGTCAAGTTGTGGTAGATCGGAATACCATTTTGAGTCGATTGGCCAGTCTGGGTGTTCGTGCCTCTGATGTCACTTTAAGCGGTGCAGAAAAAATCGTGATTCAGCAGCAGACCCAGACTGTGACTCCAGAGGTTTTGGCCAAGGTGGCTCGCGAAGCCATCAAGGACTTTCCCATGAGCGACATGGTAAGTCAGATCGCCTTGGTTCGGAGGCCGGCCAATGTCATTGTGCCCGGCGCGGACCAGCCCTTGTCTTTGAAGATTGGAACCATCAAACAGGTGACCCATAACCAGATTCGTGTGCGAGTGGAAGTGCTTCAAGAGGATGACAAGTTGGCCTTTCGAGACATTATATTCGCATTGAAATACCGGTTTTATCGATTGGTAACCAATGTGGATATTTTGCCAGGTACGGCCATAGACCACAGTCTTGTGCGAGTGGTTGAGCAGGTATCCAATCGCCTTATGCAAACCAGGGATGATGCCTTATGGATCAAGAATGCAGAGGGCAAAATTGTGGTGCGTGAAGGTCTGACGGCGTTAAGAAAGCTTTCTGCCGGTATGGTGATTCGACCGGGCATGATTGGGGTGCCAGCGAAGGCCATCCTGGTCAAACGGCGGCAAAGTGTGGTGATTCGTCTGGATCATCTGGGTCTCATGGTGTCTGCCATGGGCGTCGCACAGGAGGAGGGTCGCATAGGGGATGTGATTAAGGTGAGGAATGCCGATTCCAAGCGAGTGATTATGGCCCAAATCAATGCAGATGGCAGCGTGGCACCCGTTCTTTAAACTCTTGAGGCATAAAAATGAAATTTTACAAATGGATAGGTTTGCCCACCGTGATGCTGTTGGTACTAGGGTTTGGATCAGTTACGTCCGCAGGTTCGATTTGGGCAAAAAAAAGTAGTGCCACCAAAGAACTATATGCTGATGATGTCGCAGGTAAGATTGGGGACATTCTGACGATCAAAATCGTTGAATCCAGTAATGCCAACAATACGGTAGAGCGAGATCTGAACAAGCAGACTTCCAAGTCCTCCAGCTTTGATGGTGAATTGGGCGTGGTGACCGACAACCACAATCTGATGCCTCGCATGCCGGGCGTGGGGGTGTCTGCGACGTCCAGCAATGTATTGACCGGTAGTTCAGAGTATGTGGATAATCGTACATTTGCAGACACCATTACGGTGGTGGTTCAGGATGTTCAACCCAATGGGAATCTGGTGGTGATGGGACGCAGAGAACGGAACATTGCAGAAGATATTCAAATTCTGGAAGTGACGGGTATTGTACGCCCCAGTGATATCGCTTTTGACAATACCATTGCCAGTGGTCAGGTGGCCAATTTTTACCTGTCTACCACTGTAAAAGGTGTGTCCAAAGCCTACAACAAGCATGGGTGGCTGGGCACGTTCTTTGATATCCTTTGGCCGTTTTAATCTTCAATGAAAGAGTAGGACATGAAAATTAAAAGTGCTGTTCTTTGCTTTATTCTGATGATTTCAGCGGCAGTTCAGGCTGAACGCATTAAAGATATTGTGGATATTCAGGGCGTTAGGAGCAATACACTGGAAGGTGTGGGCTTGGTTGTTGGCTTGGCTGACACCGGTGATAGTTCGCTGCCATCGCAGCGGTTGTTGACCAATATATTGCGTCGTTCTGGTCTGGTGTTTTCCACCAATGATATGAAAAGCAGCAATATTGCCATTGTTATTGTGACGGCTCAGTTGGGCCCTTTTGCCCGTGAGGGATCGCGTTTGGATGTAGACGTCTCCTCAGTGGGAGATGCGGAGAGTTTGTCAGGGGGCAAACTTTTAATGACGGAATTATACGGTGCGGATGGTCAGGTTTATGCTGTGGCCGACGGCAGTGTATTTATAGGGGGATGGGCTGCCTCAGGTGCCCAGTCGTCTATGTCCAAGAACCATCAGACGGTGGCACGTATTCCCAGTGGCGCTGTGGTGGAGCGTTCTGAGATTTCACAATTTGTCGAACAGGTAGGGACTCGGCGATTTGTAACACTCAGTTTGAGGAATAATGATTTTATGACCGCTGAACGCATCAGTCAGGCGATTAATAGTCAGTTTGTAGATAGTTCGATTGCCATAGATGCTGGCACGATCAAGGTTGAAGTGCCCGAGGTTGTGACGCAAGCGGGACTCTCGGCTTTTTTGGTGGATATTATGAAGCCCGAGGTGGTTGTGGATATCCCGGCTGTGGTGGTCATCAACGAACGTACTGGTACCATTGTGGTGGGCGAGAATGTGGGCATTTCCGAGGTGGCCATTTCGCAGGGCAGTTTGATTGTCAAGGTAAAAGAACAAAAGAATGTGTCTCAGCCCAATACGCCGTTTACAGAAGGTGCGACCACTGAAGTGTTAGACGAAACGTTATTGCAGGTCGAAGAGTCTGAAGGCTTTCTTGTGCCTGTCCCCAAGGTTGTGACTGTGTCAGAATTGGCCAAGTCTTTGAATGCTATTGGTGCAACGCCCCGAGATTTGATCGCCATTTTTAATGCCTTAAAGCGCGCTGGTGCCTTGCAGGCAAAACTTGAAATAATGTAAGCAAGGTTTATGGTATGAATATTGATCCCACATTACCCATGCAAGACATAACATCCCTACGAACTGTTGACAGGATGTCCGACAAAGACCAGGCCGATGGCAAAAAAATCAAGGAGTTTGCTCAGGGGTTTGAGTCTGTGTTCATTAGTAATCTTCTGGACCAGATGAGTGCGACTGTGGATTCTTTCAATGAAGACAAGGATGGGGCTGCTAAGCAGATTGATGGTATCTTTAGAATGCAGTTGGCAAAAAACTTGTCAGAGAATGGAAGTCTTGGATTGGCCAAAAGTATTGAGCAATATGTGGCACATTCTATGGACAAAAATCCAGTGGTGGATGCCGATAAGGAACAGGTACTATGACTACACAGACGCTGGATATTGAGCGGTGGGTCCTGGAATTACTGATTGTGCTGAAGCAGGAATCTGAGGCCATGGCCCAAATTTCGATGTGGTTGACTCAATTGCAGGAAAGAGTGATGCAGCGGGATGAACTTGGCTTAGAGGCGCTGTTCACAGAAATCCGGACCCATGAAAATCTGATGCCAGAGCTTGAACGAAGGCGTCAGTCCATTCGTGGCGATTTGGCGACAGTCCTGGGTCTGCCGTTTGAGCAATTGACATTGACACGGCTGGAAGAGTTGCTAACGGGCGAGCTTCGAAACCAGGTGTCCCAGATGAAAGCTCATTTGAAGACACAAACTCGAAGATTGCACAATCAACGTCAAGGCACTGTCATGTTTTTGGCGGATTGTATACGACTTAACCGTCAGTTGCTTAATAGTGTGTTTCATAATACACCGCAGAGCCATTTGACCTACTCTGCTAGGGGTAATTCGGAACATCAGCGATCGTCTGCATTGGTTAACTTGCAGTTCTAAAACAAAGAAAGATGGAGTCTATCCATGTCAAGTTATGACATCGCTCTCAGTGGTATGCGTGCGGCGCAAGCCGGATTTGATGTTGTGGGTAATAATATTGCCAATGCTGCCACAGAGGGATACCACAAGCAAGAGGTGGTGTTGACCCCTACGGTGAGTGGTCAAGCGGCCAGCATTGCAGCCGGGCAGGGTGTTGAGGTTGAGCAGATCGTTCGTAAGATTGACATTTTGATGGAGCAGGAGATTCTGAAACAGAAGGCCAACTTAGCCCAAGTGGATCGCGAAACAGTTACATTAAGTACCTTGGAGAGTGCACTGGGGGAGCTTTCTACTGAGGGAAGTGGGCTCAACGCGGCCATTGATTCTATGTTTAATGCTTTAGATGACTTAAGTCTACACCCTTGGGATGCGGTATATCAAAATCAATTGGTGTCTGAAGCTGATGCCATGGCCAGTCAGTTTCGTTCTTTGGGTCAGACCGTGGCCGGTTTGGAGGAGAACATTCGGCTTGAGGCCGTTGAGGCTATTAATAGGGTCAATGCTCTCGCCGAACAGGTGGCCGAGATGAATCGTCAAGTGATGCAAGTCTCTACGGGGGGCAAGCAAGCCAACAATTTGATTGACCAGAGAGATCAGGTCATTTCCGAGATTTCGGAACTGCTTGGTGTTTCGGTTCAGTATCGTGAGCACGATGTTGTGGATGTCAATGCAGGTGGTATCCCATTGGTTATGGGAGGGGCTGCCAGGGAATTGGAAGCGTCATCAGCACAAGCGCAGACCCTCGGTATTTCCGTTGTGGGGTCGTCTGTTGTCAATACAAATCTACAGGGTGGGACCATTGGCGCACTCATATCTCTAAAAAACACCCTTGTCCAGGATCTTCATACTGATATAGACTCTTTGGCCAGTGCCATTATTCAGAATATGAACGAATACCATGTACAGGGTGTGGGGTCTTCAGGGGCCTTTTCAGACTTGACAGGTCGGATCAATAGCAGTGATGCTTTGGCTGATTTGCCAGGTGTGACTGCAGGGTATACCTATATCCGAGTGACCAATACGGCAACCGGTGATGTGGCGCGATCCCGCGTACCTGTTCTGCAGGATGCGGCTTCTGATACATTGACCGAAGTGGCACAGTATATCACTGCGAATGTGGCAAATCTGAGTGCATCCATCAGTGGGTCTAACCAAGTGTACCTCAGTGCTGCACCGGGTTACACATTTGATTTTCTGCCTGAGGTACTGACAGAGCCAGCTTCTGGAGATATTAGTTTTAGCGGAACTTCCGATCCTGCTGTTTCTTCGGGCGGTGTGTATACGGGGACTACCAATGATACATTTACTTTCACAGTGGTGGGTGCAGGCGATGTGGGTGTTTCTGGTCCCTTGACGTTGACGGTCACAGATGATGGTGGAGACACCGTTGCCAGACTCAATGTTGGGAGCGGCTATGCTGCAGGGGACACGCTTGCCATTGGTGAGACTGGCGTGACCGTGTCCCTTGGTATTGGAGACCTGGTGGCAGGGGATAGTTTTTCTCTCGATATTTTGGCGGACTCTGATACGTCGGGTTTTCTTGCGACAACAGGGCTTAATACGTTCTTCGAAGGATCATCTGCCACCACAATCGCAATGAGTTCTGATATTGTCAATGATATGGGGCGTGTGGCGAGTTCTTCAGTGTCGGGCCAGGCTGATAATTCAAATGCCATGCGATTGGCGTCTGTCCGAGACAAAAGTATTACGTCTTTGGGTCACATTTCATGTGGGCAGTTTTATCGACGCATGGTGACCAATGTAGGGCAGGACTTATCCGTTAAAGAAGTGCGACTAAAAAACACTGAAGATATTCTTCAGAATCTAGCCAATCAACAGAGTGAAATCAGTGGTGTGGATATCAACGACGAAGCCGCTCAATTGCTGGTGTTTGAGCAAATGTTTCAGGCCATGGCCAAGTACTTGACAACGGTACAAACGGCCCTGGAAAGTTTGATGACATTTATATAGCTTTACGATGCTATATTAAGGGATGAAATGAGTGGCATTCTAAATAGTACTTACAATAATGTGAGCTTCGCTTTGTACCGGAATACTGAAGTTCTGGCACAGCTTCAAGAACAGGCCTCTACCGGTTCCAGAATAAATCGTGCTTCAGATGACCCTTCGGGTGCCTATAGAGTTATGGGGTTGAGTACACAGGAACGATCATTAGACAATTACATAACCAATATCAGTGAGGTGTCAGACCTGATGCAGGTTGCCTCGACAGCCCTTGAAGATATGTCCGGCGCGTTGGCTGAAGTCAGAGTCAATTTAACTCAAATTGCCAGTGGCACCTATGGTAACGGAGAGACGGGACAGCAAGCACGTTCGAGGATGGCAGAACAGATTAATGATACATTGGAACGTGTGGTTTCTTCTGCGAATACGGAGGCAATGGGGCAATCCATTTTTGGGGGTAACGCCACCAACGCAGCGCCCTATGCGGTGTTACGGTCTGGGGGGCAAATTGAGTCAGTGACCTATGTGGGCAGCGAACAATCCCGAATTGTTGAGTTGTCCCCGGGCGTGATGTCAAAGGTCTTTTATAATGGCTCCGAATTATTTACGTCAGATAATCGGGAAGCCCCCGAGCTTACTGAAGATGTCACCGGCGCTGGCATAGGATCAGGTACTTCCAATGTCAAAGGTGATATTTGGCTGGCTGTGACGCACGATGGCACAAATTACAAGCTGTCTATTGATGGTGGAACAACTGAGGTCACTGTACCTCTGGTCGGTGATGTGAGCAATTTGGCCGTGACCAATGCCGCCGGCGAGGTACTTTATGTCGATGCTACCAGCATTACGTCTACCGGGACTGATATGGTGCGTGTGCCAGGTACGTACGATGTGTTTAATGTGTTGATCAATCTCCGGGATGTGCTCCTCAATACACATAATCTGACGGATTCGCAACAGGCTGGACTGATTGAAGCATCTTCAAGTAGTATTCAGGAGTTAAATAGCCTGCTTGCCCAGAAGCAAGTAAGTATAGGGGCGAGAATGGGTTTTCTACAGAACCACATTGATGGCTTGGATAACATCAAGTTCAATGTACAGGGGGAGAAGAACTCTGTGGAAGAAGCAGATATTGCACAAATTGCGATTGATCTGGCTCGTCATGAAGTGTTGTATGAGATGTCACTAAAGGTGGCTAGTAAGCTCTTGTCCACCTCTCTGCTCGATTTCATTTAACAGTTCAGATATGAGGCACGGGCAGACACGGGTTGTTTGATATCTGGACATCGAGTTTTATCTAAGCTATATCAATCGTTTGTAATGGGGGTTCGAGTTTCAGGCACGGAAATTGCATTTTCAAATAATAAGATGTTAGCCAACTGCTTGATTGCAAAGGATGTCATATGATCAGCGAATCAAAAGAAAAACCAGAGAAATACCAACAGGCATTGGATTGGGCGGAAAAACGCCAGTACCCAGAGGCGCTAGAGTTTATTAAATCGTATCTGGAAGATATGCCCAATGATGCTGAGGCACTGAACGATGCAGGGACTATTCTATGGTGCCAGGGCCATGCCAAAGATGCGATTCCTTATTTGGAAAAAGCTCGGAAGCACGCATCAGATTCGCCAGAAATCATGTGGAATCTGTTTGAGACCTATCTTTCATTGGGGCGGGGGGGCGAGGCAGCCAAACTGTTTGATGATATGGAGCGACTCGGCATATTGCATGTCGACATACTAAATCGGGCTGCGACGGTTCTCATAGACTCCGGCGATTTGTCAGAGGCATTGTCCACATTAAAACGATCATTGGCAATGGAGCCCAGGCAGCCTGTGTTGGAACCCATTGTTGAAGTTGTACGCCACAAAAAAAATGCCCAACAAGCCACCGTGGTATAAAGTTTAGGCTTGGGGGCAAGGATGTTTAGAGGAACAGATTAGGCATGAATATGGAGCACGAGAATCTGATGACTCAAGAGACTGCGCGTCAATTTGAAGAATTGCAGGAGCTGGGGGATTGTTACGTCTCTGTGGGACAGTATGCTCAGGCACAGACCTGCTATGAAAAAACAGCTCTCTTGAGTCCTGACGAACCAGGTCCTTATGTGGGATTGGGCGTGGTGGCACTACAAAAGAATCTTCTGGATGACGCCGAAATTGCATTTCGTGTGGCATCTCGTTTGGATTCAGATTGTTCTCAGGCGTATGCAGGGCTTGGCATGATTGCTCAGAAGCGAGGGGCTTTTGAGACAGCGTTCGATATGTACCTCAAGTGTCTGGATCGTGATACAGACAATCTAACCGCGCTCTTGGGCTTGTTTCAGTCCTCTTGCCAGATGGGTACATTTGCCAAGGTCATATATTATCTGGAGGTATTTTTGGAAATGCACCCAGATGATGAGTCTGTTTTGTTTTCATTGGCTGCTATATATATGAAGGAAAGTCGTTTTTGGCAGTCAAAAAGGACGCTTGAAACGCTTCTTGGGCTCAATGCAGACAATAAGGATGCTGTCGATTTGCTTGAAGAAGTTGAGCGAGGGCTTCTCATACAACAAGGGGCAATCAGGGAGAAGGTGTAATTGTGTCTGAGGAGACGGATGCGTTGGCTCTGGTGAATCGGCTTCTGTTTCTCTTGGATGACCAGATTTCCAGTGCTGAAAAAGGTTATTTTGAGTATGTCGAGCGTGTCATGGAGGAGTCTTCGGTCCTGGCCAACGAAGTGGCTCAGCTGAAAGCCTTTGAATATCCCTCTTGTCAGGGTCTGAAGGGATCTGTGATTCAAAAGTATAAGCGGCTCGAATTGATGCTGGGGGCTGCCAAAGAGATCACAAAAGATGAGTTAAAACTGGTACAAACCACAAAAAAAATGCTGGCTGTGTATCGTAGCTCCAACCGATGACGTTTATTATAGAAATTGTCTTTGATGGATTATCACGGGGCTGATTATGGCTGATATACAAATGTCCGGCATTGCGACCGGTATCGATACAAATAGCATCGTTTCACAGCTGATTACTGTTGAGGGGCGGAAGAAAGCCACCCTGCAAGTGCAGCAGATGGAGCTGGAGGCTCAGGATGCAGCTTTGAAGAAGCTAAAGACATCGTCTTCTTCATTGACAAGTGCGGCTGCAGCATTATCTGATGTGGACAATCTTGTGGCGTTTACTGTGACTTCAGGTGATACGGATAAGGTAACACTCACCGCCACTGAAGATGCCAACCCAGGGTCTCATTCGATAGAAGTGGATCAATTGGCTACCGGCGAAACCTGGATTCAGGATGTGTCACCATTCGACTATAAGACAGATTACGTAGGAGAAGGATCATTTCTCTATTCCTACAACAATCAAGAGGTGACCATTACCACGGCTGCCAACGAAACCACGTTGCAGGATTTTGTGAATCTAATAAACAATGGACAAAGCAATCCTGGCGTCACCGCGAGTTTACTGTATCAGGGTGGGCAATATCATTTAATGTTAAGCGGCCAGGATACTGGGGAAGACCATCGCATTTCTGTGAACTCCACCAGTACTGAGGTCTGGACTGCTGACGAAGCATTGACTCTGGACTCTGATTCTGAGAGCAATGCACTCACCTCCACAAAGATGATTGAGCTAAGCCAGTTTGGTGACAACAGCTTAGACGGTGGCGAGGTCATAGAAATTACTGGTACGGATCGTTATGGCCATGCCATAACGCAAGTTGACCTAAGTCTTACGAGTTATACTTCGATTGATCATCTACTTCAGGAAATTGAGGACGCCTTTGGTGGCAATGTCAAGGCCAGGTTGGATAGCGGAAAAATCCTGGTTACTGATACGACGCCAGGGACCAGCAGCCTCTCTGTTTCCCTGACGTACAATGCCAATGGCTCATCTGCCACCTTAGATGTGCCTACTCTGGCCGTGTTCAAAGAGGGAGGAGGAACATCCGCTGATTTGGCATCCTTTGGAGCAACCTCCTTTATTCGTACACAAAATGCTCAAAATTCGCGTATTAAAGTAGATGGTTATCCCACTGGTGCAGCTGTTTCTGAAGAACAGACTGCGATTGTGTCAGCCGGTACGGTGACTGGCGGAACCTATAATTTATCATACAAGGGTCGAACTACAGCAGATATTGCCTATGATGCCAATGCGGCCACGATTCAGTCTGCACTGGAAGCATTGGACAGCGTGGTTTCTGGCGATATTACGGTGACAGCTACAACTGACATAACAGGGGGAGATCTTAAATTCACCTTTGCTGACACGCTTGGCGATGTTTCTCTGATTATGATTGATGATTCCTCCTTGACAGGCACAGGCTCGCCCGAAGTGACTGTAGACCAATCAGTGCAGGGGGTAAATCCCTGGATTACTCGCAATAGTAATACGATCTCTGACGCAATTTCAGGTGTGAACCTTACGATCTATGAGGAGACCGAGGCAGATACACCCGTTTCAGTTTCCTTGAGTCGAAATACAGGGGCCGCAAGTTCCAAGGTTGCGGCTCTAGTTGGAGCATACAACAGCCTCTTGGCAGAACTTCAGCTGAATACCGAATATAATGATGCTACAGGTAAAATGGGGCTCTTGAGCGAAGATATGGCTGTTAGCTTGGTTAAAACTCAGATGAGAGAGGTTTTTTTTGGGATTATAGAAGGGTTTGTTGACACCACAGACAGTTACATTCAAGCCAGCGACATCGGCCTTTCCTTTGACGGTGAAGGCATGATGGAATTTGACAAATCAGTCTTTGATGATGCTCTTGAAGATGATTACAAAGCTGTTCTGGAGCTACTTGGGGCCACGAAGAGTGGAAACAGTGATAGCGATGTTGTTACATTTTATGGGGGCAGTGATAAATACACGTCAGCAGGTGTCTTTCACGTAAAGGTCAAGGTTGAGGATCTGGGACAAGGCAATGTCATTACCGAAGCCTATATAAAAGGAGAAGATGATACGTCATGGCGGACTGCCACCTGGACAGGTATCTTGATCACAGGTGCCAGTGAGTTTGATGACGATGGAAATCCTGAGTGGCCAGAAAATTCGATGCAGATTTCGGTCGATTTGACACAGGCAGGGGAGTATGGATATACCACCCCTGTGATTGTCCGTGTAAAACAGGGG
>Ga0307990_1002309_pt1 | contig 15353 bp, 18 predicted proteins | sample EllFjometagen129_FD_203168 | JGI IMG/M metagenome (GOLD analysis project Ga0307990, IMG submission 203168) | Marine microbial communities from Ellis Fjord, Antarctic Ocean - #129 | ecosystem: Environmental > Aquatic > Marine > Unclassified | place: Southern Ocean | collected 2014-10-08
TGTCTATGCACGGTGAAGTGGCCAGAAGGTGGAAGTTACTTTTTGAAGGGTTAAAAAAGAGCGGGTCGGCATTGATGTTGCCTTCACCATTCTTTAGTACTATTGCCTGATAAAATAGCACCATTGTATCAGTTACTGGATAATAAAGCCTGCATATCCTACAACATAGCTGTAGTCTCCGCTGACATCCCCTGATGTGGCGTAATCTACTAAGGTCGCCTTTGTAGCGCCAAGTTCCATGGTTGCCACAAGTGTTATTGTTGTTGGTATTACACCGCACATGGATATATTATTTCTGTTAACTGTCTCAAGGAGGCCTGCAGGGTCTAATGCGAGGATTTTATCTATGGCCAATTTGTCTTTACTTTTGGCGCTTTCCTGAGATTCATAGTGGGTCATATCCGTGCTGGATACTATGACAACAGGCTTGTCATATCTCTTTATGGCCCTTGCTATGGCCATGCCTATTTCCTCGCATATTTTAAAATCCGCCCTGCCAAGAACAATGGGGACAAATTCAATGTCTGGATTGATGTGCTGAATAAATGGCAATTGCACTTCAACAGAGTGCTCTTGAATGTGGGCCTGGTTATCAAAAGATAACCATTTGGACTCTTCAACAAGCAGACCTGCAAGTTTTTCATTGATAGTGATGTTGCCGCTGGGCATTTCCCATTCACCATTCTCCATAACCGCAAACTGGTCACCGATACCATGATGATTGGGCCCCATAACTATAACATCGTCTGTGATTTCAGCCTTTGAATAAACTTTGCCTGCAACATTGCCGGAATATATATAACCGGCATGAGGGGCTACAAGGGCAAGTACTTTTTCCCTTTCTTGCCCCTCTGCTATTCTTCCGGCAATATCTTCTTTAAGATCTTTTTCCCTTCCAGGATAAAACTGGTTTGCTACTGCTGGTTTACGTATCATTTTAATTACCTCCTTAATGGGTTTTAAGGATTTTATAAAAAGAAATAAAATTAGATAATATTACGAAAATGCATATCTATGATCTATGTGTATGCCTTTTATCTTCGTTTTGTAATACCTGTTGATTATATCTTTATCTGCTTCAAATGCCATATCGGGAAGTGGGCTCGAAAGGGTAAACCAGGCTAATTCCACCATGTCATCACCTGGGGTTGGCTCACCATTTAATTTTTCGGCCAAAAGAACAATAACGAGGGTATGCAATTCAGGAGAAAGGAAATTTGAAACTACACTTATAAGTGAGTTTATTTTTATGGAAAGACCGGTTTCTTCCATTATTTCCCTGTGTGCCGCAGATAAAAAGTCTTCATTGAATTCAATGAATCCACCAGGCAGGCTCCATTTCCCGCCCTTAAAAACATTTTTAGACCTTTTCCCTAATAGCACCTTTTCATGATCAATTATTAATGTCACCACCCCTGGATATGGGTTTTTATATAAAATAAAACCACAACTTTCGCATTTTAGCCGATAGTATTTTTCCTGGGATACTGAATTAAATTTTGCACCACATCTTGGACAATATCTGAATGAAGTGACAGGGCTAACATTATGTCTGTCGTATGATTTGAATACTTGTTTTGTTTTCATTTTGACCTTTATATTACTACTTTCTTTTAAACAATTCAAGCGTTGATGGTGTAAGAAATTGTAAGAAAATTTCTTGACAAAAGGCATTATTGGATATAATAGCAAGGATTACTTCTTTTCAATAAATGTGGTAATTTATTAAAAAGATATAAATGAAAATAGATTTGACAAATATTCCTTCAGAGGGTAAATATATCAAGCTTAACATTACCCCTGAATGGTGGGAATCGGACTTTGGAAATGACCATATCATAGGGCTTTCCGGACCTCTGTCCGGATGGATTAAAGTATACCTGACAGGGAAAAAGGTTACAGTAGAAGGTGTCTTGTCCACGAGCTTGAAATTGAGGTGCGACCGATGTCTTGCGCCTTATGATAGGGATCTATCAACAAACTTTAGGGTTTTTTTATCACTGAGGCCATATAAGGGAAAATTGGACATTGAGCTATCAGAGGACGATCTTGATATCAATTTTATAGATGGCAGATATTTAGACTCTGATCAGATAATCAGAGAGCAGATTGCCCTTAATATTCCAATGAAAGCCATATGCAGCGTTGATTGTAAAGGGCTTTGCCCTGTTTGTGGATGTAATTTAAACATAGAAACCTGTTCATGCTCAGCAAAAGCTGATTAATTTATATAATAAATAAGAGAGGAAATCATACTATGCCAGTACCTAAGAAAAAGAAATCAAAATCAAGAAGAGACAAAGGGAGATCTCATCATCATCTTACAATGCCAAATGTATCGTTTTGCCAAAAGTGTCATGAGCCTGTTTTACCACACCATGTATGCATGAATTGTGGAACCTATAATGGTGAAAGTGTAATTAAGGTAGAAAAAGAGTCGGTAAAATAAATGACACATCATGGATTGAAACGATTTTTCAATAAGACAAGCCGCTTTGTGGCAACCAATTCATTATATTGATATGTTTTTATAAATAAAATATTAAACAAAACAGGGGAAGTATATTGCCGGAATCAAAAAGGATAGTTGTAATAACTGGAGGATCAAGGGGAATCGGCAGGTCAATTGGACTCAGGTTTGCGAAAGAGAATGCAATGATTATAATAGTCCATTATGACCCTGATGATGTTGCTGCAAATGAAACATTAGAGTTGTTAAAAGAAATGGGTGTAGAGGCAATAGCGGAAAAGTTGGATGTTTCCTCCTTTAAGGCTGTAGAGAAATTTTTTGGTGAAATAGTTAAAAGTTATGGCAGGGTGGATGTATTGGTAAACAATGCCGGTATAACAAGAGATGCTTTTCTGATGAGAATGTCTGAAGATCAATGGGACCAGGTTCTTGCAGTTAACCTTAAGAGTGTTTTTAACTGTACTAAGGCCATAATGAGGTCAATGATGAAAGAGAGGAGCGGTAAAATCATAAATATTTCCTCTGTGGTTGGGGAGATTGGAAATATAGGCCAAGCAAACTATTCAGCATCTAAGGCAGGGATTCTTGGTTTAACAAAAACTTCTGCAAGAGAACTGGCTGCAAGGGGTGTTACCGTTAATGCCGTAGCTCCAGGCTTTATCAATACCGAGATGACGGAGAATCTCCCTGATAAGGCCAAAGAGGCATTTATGTCGCAGATTCCTATGGAAAAGATGGGAGAACCTGAGGATGTGGCTGAGGCAGTTTATTGGTTGGCATCCAGTAGCGCAAATTATATTACAGGGCAGGTTATCCATGTAAATGGTGGCCTTTATATGTAGTTATAATTAGTAAAAACTTTATGGAGGTGAGTGTATATGTCAGCTGAGGAGAAAATAAAAAAGATTATTTGTGAGCAGTTAGAGGTTAAAGAAGAGGATGTAGTTCCAGAGGCATCATTTGTTGATGATTTAGGGGCAGATTCCCTTGACCAGGTAGAATTGATTATGGCGTTAGAAGAGGAGTTTGATATTTCTATATCAGATGATGATGCCGAAAAAATAGCTACTGTCAAGGATGCTATTGAATATATTGCAAAGAACAAGGGGTAAATTCATAGAATCAGGAGAATACAGGATGGAAAGGCGAGTTGTCATTACGGGGTTAGGAATGGTGACGCCCCTGGGTCTTGGTGTTGAAGAGAACTGGCAGGCCGTTTCAGAAGGAAAATCCGGAATAGGATACATTACCAAATTTGACACATCTGCTTTTGCATCTAAAATAGCTGGTGAGGTTAAAAACTTTAGATCTGAGGATTTTCTGTCATCAAAGGATGTCAGGCATCTTGATATATTTATCCATTATGCCATAGCATCTACACGTATGGCAATTGAGGATTCAAGGCTAAATATAACTTCCCTAAACAAACATCGTATAGGATGCATAACAGGTTCAGGATTGGGGGGGTTAGGCACTATTGAGCATTACCATAAGATTTTATTAGAAAAAGGGCCAAAACGGATAAGCCCTTTTTTTATCCCTGGAATAATTGCTAATATGGCCCCTGGTAAAATTTCCATTGAATTTGGGACAAGGGGACCAAATACCTCTATAGTAACAGCATGTGCTGCAAGCTCTCATGCCATTGGTGAATCATTTAAGACAATTAGTCGTGGAGCAGCCGATGCCATGATTACTGGTGGAACAGAGTCCGTTCTGACACCTTTGGCCTTAGGTGGGTTTATCTCCATGAAGTCCCTGTCAACGAGAAATGATGAACCGGAGAAAGCATCAAGGCCTTTTGATAAGGAAAGGGATGGCTTTATAATATCAGAGGGCGGAGGCATTATTATATTAGAGGAATTGAATCATGCCTTAGATAGAGGCGCCCATATTTATGCTGAGATCATTGGGTACGGAATGTCTTCAGATGGCTATCATGTGGCAGCGCCTGACCCTGAGGGAGAGGGTGCAAGTGCATGCATGAAAGAAGCATTAAAGGATGCAAATATAAAACCAACGGAAATTGATTACATAAATGCCCATGGAACAAGCACCCAACTAAATGACCTATCCGAGACTAAGGGGGTAAAATCTGCCTTTGGTGATTATGCATATAAGGTGCCTTTGAGCTCAACAAAATCTATGACAGGCCATATGTTAGGCGGCACAGGAGCAGTAGAGGCCATATACTCTGTTTTAACGATTAACAATAACTTAATACCGCCAACTATTAACTACGAATTCCCGGACCCTGAATGTGATCTTGACTATGTTCCAAACAAGGCCAGAGAGGTGGATGTGAAAACAGCGCTATCAAACTCTTTTGGGTTTGGGGGCACTAATTGTTCATTAATTTTTCGAGAATATACAAGCTGAAAAATTAAGCATCCTGTATAGATAATTAAATATTTAGGAATCCTTAATATTACTTCTAATCATAGAAAATCCCAAACCAAATAGCTTAGGGTTCACGAAAAAATAAATTCGCAATTTCAGGTGTTGAGGCGCCCGTCTGACAAGGCGTGGAAACGCAGGAATATCAGGAATATTCCGAGTTTTCACAACGCAGTCAGGCGTGATGCATCGGCGGCTGAAATGTGAAGTAATTTTTGAGTGAGCTCTGAATGATCTAAGCTTAAACAGAAAAACAATGGATATAATAATAGGATCTGATCATGCTGGTTTTGACTTGAAAGAGAAAATAAAGGTATTTTTGTCTGAAGAAAATGAGTTTCCTGTAAAGGACATAGGTACATTCAACAATGATCCAATTGATTACACCATCATTGCCCACGAGGCAGCCAAAAATATTTCTGAAAAAAAATTCAGCAGGGGCATATTGATATGCGGCTCAGGGATTGGCATGTCAATAGTTGCCAATAAACACAGAAATGTCAGGGCCGCACTTTGCCACAACCTGTATACCGTCAAATTTAGCAGAAAGCACAATGATGCAAATATACTTGCTCTTGGCGGAAGGGTATTAGGGGTTGGTTTGGCATTAGAAATGGTAGATCTTTTTTTGCATACGGAGTTTGAGGGAGGTCGCCACAAGAGGCGTTTAGATAAAATTGAAAATTGACTGGAAAACAAAATAATAAAATATTAGAAATCAACTCATTGGAGTTTTTATGAATTTAGAAAAAATAGATCCTGAGATTTCTGCCGCTATAGATAGAGAAACGGAGAGACAAAGAGGCAACCTTTTAATGATTGCCTCAGAAAATTATGTGAGTAGGGAAATAATTGATGTCCAGGCGAGTGTATTAACAAATAAATACGCAGAGGGGTATCCAGGCGCAAGGTATTATGCCGGATGTGAATATGTTGATGTTATAGAAAATCTTGCCATAGAAAGGGCAAAAGAAGTTTTTAATGCCGAGTATGCAAATGTACAACCCCATTCCGGCACTCAGGCAAATATGGCAATATATTTTTCGTTTTTAAAGTTAGGCGATACAATACTATCAATGGATATGTCACATGGAGGGCATCTGAGTCATGGAAGCAGCGCCAACTTCTCCGGTAAATTATATAAACCCGTATTCTATGGTGTAGACCGGGAAAACCATTTATTGGACTTTGATCAGATTAAATCTTTGGCAAACTCTCACAGACCAAAACTAATTGTTGCCGGTGCAAGCTCTTACCCAAGGATAATTGATTACAAAAAATTTAAGGAGATTGCAGAAGGCGTAGGGGCCTATTTACTTGTGGACATGGCCCATATCGCCGGTTTAGTGGCTGCAAATTTACACCCTTCCCCTGTCCCCTATGCCGACTTTGTTACCAGCACCACCCATAAGACATTGCGTGGTCCCCGTGGCGGTTTTATCCTTGCAAGAGAAAAGTATTCAAAGAAGATTGATGCCGAGGTTTTTCCAGGCACTCAGGGTGGGCCGTTAATGCATGTTATTGCTGCAAAAGCAGTTGCATTTAAACAGGCGATGACTCCGGAGTTTAAAGAATATCAAAAACAGGTTATATTGAATGCTAAGACCCTTGCTGAGGAACTGTCTAAGAGAGATCTGAAATTAATTAGCGGTGGTACGGATAACCATCTAATTTTACTCGATATTAGTAAAACAAACCTTACCGGGGCTGAAGCTGAGGAGGTCCTGGAGCAAGCAGGAATAGTATTAAACAAAAACATTATTCCATTTGATAAAAAAGGACCAAAGGTGACAAGCGGCATAAGGTTGGGTACGCCAGCTTTAACTGCAAGGGGAATGAAAGAGAGAGAGATGAAAAAAATTGCTGAATGGATTACCTTGGTATTGGAAAGACCCCATAGTAATGAGGTTATTGATAATATACAATCAATGGTCCATTCTCTTTGCAGACAATTTCCCATAATTTAGAAAGTCTCAACGTGCCAAATTTACTGAAGAATTGTAATATTGGAGATATTCATTGACAAGACCTTCCTGGTCAGAGTATTTTATGTCAATAGCAAAGCTGGTAGCAACAAGGTCAACATGTCTAAGGAGACATGTCGGCGCAGTTTTGGTAAAGGACAAGAGGATCATCGCCACAGGATATAATGGTGCGCCTGCCGGTATAAGACACTGCGAAGAGACCGGCTGCCTGCGGGAGAAATTAGGAGTAAAGTCCGGTGAAAGACACGAGCTTTGCAGAGGCCTCCATGCTGAACAGAATGTAATTATACAGGCAGCGTATTATGGTGTTAGCACTAAGGAAACTATTCTTTACTCTACTCATAAACCCTGTATCATTTGCTCAAAGATGCTGATTAATGCAGGTGTGAAAAAAATCTTTTTTTCGGAGGGTTATCCTGATCCACTGGCAGATGAGATGATTTCTGAAGCACATATAGAAATAGAGAGGTTAGAGAAATGAAATGTCCATTTTGTGGAGATATAAAGAATAAGGTAATTGACTCCAGGCTTAGCAAAGACAACATGATGATAAGAAGAAGGAGAGAGTGTCTTAACTGCGAAAAACGTTTTACCACCTATGAAAAGGTAGTTGCTGTTTTACCCATGGTGGTAAAAAAGGATGGCAGGAGAGAACCCTTTAACCTGGAAAAAATTAGGTCTGGGATCCAAAAGGCCTGCCAGAAAAGACCAATAAGCACTAATGACATTGATGAATTTGTTGATTCTTTACCTCAACTATTCCAGGAAACCGGGTTCAGGGAGATAAACAGCTCTGATGTAGGTGAAAAAGTTATTGAAAAACTAAAAGAATGGGACGATGTTGCATACGTCCGATTTTCGTCTGTTTATAGACAGTTTAAAGACATAAATGAATTTATGACAGAGTTAAAGGACCTTCTTAACGAAAGAAGGAGAGAAGGTTTATGAAATTTTTCCTAAAGAGAAAGTGATAAGACTATTTTCCCGCCTAAAAGATCTCCTAAAAAGATGTTAACACCAACCTAAAAATGGTAAATTCTGAAAATATTTCCACAGGTTCATAGATGATGGATAGTGATGAAAGATTTATGAAAAAGACCATCTCCTTGGCAAAGAGGGGCCTTGGGTCAACATTTCCAAATCCAGTAGTTGGAGCTCTTTTGGTTAAAGATGGCAGGATTATCAGCTTAGGATATCATAAAAAAGCCGGGATGGAACATGCAGAGGTAGCGGCCTTGTCAAAGATCGGTGAAGGGGCAAGGGGATCTACAATGTATGTTAATTTAGAACCTTGTAATCATTACGGCAGGACACCACCTTGTACAAAGGCTATTTTAGAAAGCGGAGTATCGAGGGTTGTTGTAGGCATTAAAGACCCAAACAAAGGTGTAGATGGAGGAGGTTGTGAATTTCTTCGATCCAGGGGCGTTGATGTAAAATGCGGTGTACTTGAAGAAGAATGCTCGAAATTGAACGAGGTTTATATAAAGAATGTAGTTGATGGAAAAATATTTGTTATTGTGAAAGCCGCCCTAACACTTGACGGATGGATAGCAACAAAAACGGGAAATTCAAAGTGGATAACAAACCAAAAATCGAGAAAATTTGTTCATACTCTTAGAAAACAGACAGGCGCTATTTTGGTTGGAGTGGACACTATAATAGCGGATAATCCGAAATTAACACCCTATATGATAAAAAAAGCAGGGCCTGATCCTCTTAGGATTATTGTTGATACGAATCTAAGGATTCCATTGAATAGTTATGTGCTTAATTCAGAGACTGCGCACTTGACCATTATAGCCACAAGTAGTAATGTAAATAAAATAAAAACAGAGTCTGTAAAAAACCTTGGCGCCAAGGTGATGCAATGCCAAGTCAAAGATGGTCAGGTCGACATGTCGGATTTATTTGATAGGTTGGCAAAAATTCCGATATCCTCTGTTCTCGTAGAGGGCGGTGCAAAAATATACAACTCAATAATTAGAGGTTACCTTGCCGATAAATTCTATTTATTTTTGGCGCCTAAGATATTGGGAGGAGATGATGGAGTACCGTTTATGAGGGGTGCAGGTTCTAATATGATAAAAGATTCCTATGCGCTTGCCGTCAAAAAAGTAAGTAAATTTGACGGTGATATCATGATAGAGGCCTACTCTGAGCAGTAAAACCGTAGTTCATGAGCGGGTGTAAAGGCAAAGAAATCCAAGATTGTTAACCTTTTATTATTTTAGCAAATCATGTTTACCGGCATTATTGAAGGAATAGGGGAAATAAGAAATATCCAGAAATATGGTTCAGAGGCAACTTTTACCATCAAGATACCTTCACTTTTTTCTGATTGCCGGGAAGGAGACAGTGTTGCTGTTGAGGGTGTTTGCCTGACTATTACCAGTATTAAGGGTAGTTTCTTTACCTTGGATGTATCCAAAGAGACACTCGATATAAGTACCTTAGGTGATATGAGGCAGGGTGAAATAGTGAATCTTGAAAAGGCCCTCCGATTATCTGACAGACTCGGCGGGCATCTTGTTAGCGGTCATGTGGATGGTAAAGGGGTCATAAAACAATTTAAAAAATTGCAAAGATCGTTTATTCTTCAAGTTAAGGTTGAAGAAAATTTAGGCAAATATTTGATAGAAAAGGGCTCTGTTGCAGTCGATGGGGTCAGTCTCACTATTAATAAATGCACTAATACTTCTTTTGATGTAAATATTATTCCAAAGACTATAAAAGAGACTGCAATGATGAAAAAAAAGGTTGGAGATAGGGTAAATATAGAGGTAGATCTTATATCCAAATACATAGAAAAATTTCTTTTTAATGATAAAACAGCCATAATTGATAAAGGTCCGTCAAGGATAAACAGGGCCATGTTAGATAAGTATGGTTTTGGAGGAAACAATGGGGATTTCTAAGATAGATGATGTAATTGAAGATTTGAGGAAAGGCAAAATAATTATCCTCGTAGACGATGAGGATAGGGAAAACGAGGGTGACCTTACAATGGCAGCAGAGAAGGTTACACCTGAGGCAATTAATTTTATGGCCAAGCATGCAAGGGGACTTATTTGCCTTTCTCTCAGTCCGGAGATGGCCGAAAAATTAAACCTTCCTCTCATGGTTCAGGACAATCGGTCTCCTTTTAACACTGCCTTTACCGTGACCATAGAGGCAAAAAACGGGGTAACTACTGGAATATCTGCTGCTGACAGGGCCCATACCATTCTTACTGCCGTGGCAGACGATGCTTCCTCTGAAGATCTGGTTCAGCCGGGACACGTATTTCCCTTGCGGGCACGGAGGGGAGGGGTTTTATTTAGGACAGGACAAACAGAGGGTTCCGTTGATTTGACCAAAATTGCAGGGCTAAAGCCGGCAGGTGTTATTTGCGAGATTATGAACGAAGACGGAACCATGGCCAGGAGGCCTGATTTAGATAAGTTTGCGAAAAAACATGACCTGAAGATTGCCACTGTTGCTGATATTATTGCTTATAGAATCAGGAATGAATCTTTTGTCCGCAAAGAGGCAGAAACAATTTTACCTACCCCTTATGGAGAATTCAGGGCTTTAGGATTTCGTAATGAGATAGATAAAAGTGAGCATCTGGCGCTGGTAAAGGGCGAGATTGATCCCGACAAAGAGATTATGGTCAGGGTTCACTCAGAATGCCTTACAGGAGATGTATTTGGTTCTTACAGGTGTGACTGCGGTGACCAATTGAAAAAGGCTGCCGAGATGATTAATCAGGAGGGGCTGGGGGTTCTTATCTATTTAAAACAGGAAGGAAGGGGTATAGGTTTAGTAAACAAGCTAAAGGCCTATGCGTTGCAAGACAAGGGCTTTGATACAGTAGAGGCAAACGAAGAATTGGGATTTAAGGCTGATTTAAGAGACTATGGAATAGGTGCGCAGATTCTTGTTAGCCTTGGTGTTAAAAAAATGAGGTTGATGACCAACAACCCAAAAAAGATGATAGGACTTGAGGGATATGGTCTAGAAATAACAGAAAGGATACCTATTGAAATTCCTCCAAGACCGGAAAATCAGCGCTATTTATTGACAAAATGTGAGAAACTGGGACATATAATGACATGGAACCACAAGTAGGATATTGCATAAGTGTTGAAGGTTAAAAAAATAACTTATTATTTAAAACAAGGGGGTTAACATGCCCAAATATATTGAGGGAGAGATCTCTGCAAAGGGAATTAGATTTGCGATTGTTGTTAGCCGTTTTAATGACTTCATCAGTCAACGATTATTAGATGGCGCACTGGATGCGCTGAAAAGACACGGAGCAGGGGAACCTGATGAGCAGACAGCTATTTTCAAAGTGCCTGGGGCGTTTGAGATACCGCCTATAGCAAGAAAATTGGCATTAAGCAATAAATTCGATTGTGTCATATGCTTAGGCGCCGTAATAAGAGGAGAAACCCCGCATTTTGAATATATCAGCTCCCAGGTATCTCGGGGAGTTGCATCTGTAGCCCTTGAAAGCCAGATCCCAGTTTCATTTGGCGTTGTGACGTGCGATACATTAGAGCAGGCTATTGATAGGGCAGGGGCCAAGAGCGGTAACAAGGGATGGGATGCTGCTGTTTCTGCCATGGAGATGGTAAATTTGTTTAAGGCATTAGATTAAATATAGCATAATACGACAAATGGGTAATAGAAGGCAATCAAGGGAACTGGCAATAAAAGTTCTTTTTAGTCTGGATTATTTTAAGACTGATCCGGGGGAATGTTTTGATCTAATCTGCAACAATTTTGATGCATCTAAAAATATTAAACCCTTCTCTCGAGAGCTTGTTTTAGGTGTTTCTTTTTGCCTTGAAGAGATAGATCAATTAATAGATGAAACCTCTAAGAATTGGCGATTAGAGCGTATTGGGAGAGTTGACCGTGCCATACTGAGACTGGCGATATATGAATTTTTGAAAAGGGATGAAATTCCATTAAAGGTATCTATTAACGAGGCAGTGGATTTAGGGAAAAAATTTGGAGGCATGCAATCAGGCGCATTTATTAACGGATTGTTGGATAAAATCTATAATAAAATAAAGGTGGACTCAAAAGAAACCTTAGAAAATCAGTCTGATAATGCAGTGTAGATATGAAACTGGATTTATCATTAACCTGTAGGGATTTAAATCAACTATGGCATCAGGCAGTAGTTGGTTTTTTGTTTGAAAATGAAACCTTTTACAATGGTCACCTTCACGAACTAAATAAAAAATTAGAAAATTACTTAGGCCACCTTAGTGGAAGCCATCTCCTCACCGGAAAACAGGAAGAGGTATTTCTAATTGACCCTCAAGACAAGATTAATGCAGATAAATTATTATTTTTTGGGTTAGGACCGATCAGTGGTTATTTGCCGGATATTATAGATATTGTTACAGAAAAGGCATCGATAACCCTTGAAAGGCTCCAATTATATGACATATTGATAATAGTATCCTATGAGAATAAAATAAAAACACCTTATATAGATTTGATAAAATCTATTATAATTAATTTGATTGAGTGCTGTAACAAAAAGAAATTTGATGAGATGAAGGTCGTTTTTCTAATTGAAGAGCCATATATGGAAGATTTAAAAAACTTAAAAAAAGAGTTAGGGTCATATTTCGATCCCCTTGTTGATTATTCAATATTAATTGAAACTGATTAAGTGACTACTCACGTAGTCAGACTGAAGTTGTTTAGACTGAAGGCTGAAGGGGTCCAAAAAGCACGATTGACGCACTTTGGTGGAAAAAGAGCAGGTTCTCGCACCAAACATGGCTTCATAACGAGCCGTATTCCCGTTTTTCCTAATCCCGCCTTTAGCGGGACCTTCAGTCTAAACTGCTGAGACGTTACATCATGAATAACATTAAAGAGTCTAAAATGAAAAAATATAATCCCCATGAAATAGAATCGAGATGGCAGTCTTATTGGGATGAGAAAGATTGCTTTAAGGCCGTTGAAGACAATACTAAAGAAAAGTATTATTTGCTTGAAATGTATCCATACCCCTCTGGAAAAATTCACATGGGACACGTTAGAAATTATGCCATTGGAGATGTAGTTGCTCGATATAAAAGGATGAAAGGATTTAATGTGCTCCACCCCATGGGATGGGATGCATTTGGTATGCCGGCGGAGAATGCTGCTATCGAGAATAACACTCACCCTGCAAAATGGACATATGATAACATAGACTATATGAGGTCTCAGTTGAAGAGGATGGGGTTTAGCTATGATTGGGACAGAGAACTGGCTACATGCAGGGAGGAATACTATCGATGGGAACAACTTGTTTTCCTGAAGATGTTTGAAAAGGGCCTGGCATACAGGAAAAAAACCTTTGTTAACTGGTGCGAGAAATGCCAGACAGTATTGGCCAATGAACAGGTCGTTGATGGATGTTGTTGGAGGCATACTGACCAGGAAGTTGCTTTAAAAGAGATGGATAGCTGGTTTCTTAAAATCACAGAGTACACAAAGGAATTGCTTGAATATTGTGATAATCTTCCAGGTTGGCCGGATAAGGTTTTGACTATGCAAAAAAACTGGATAGGTGAGAGCCACGGCGCTATTATAAAATTTCCTGTAATTGATTATGATTACTCTATAGAGGTTTTTACAACAAGGCAGGATACTGTTTTTGGCGCAACCTTTTTATGTTTTGCCCCAGAGCATCCTATGGTAAAGAAAATGACAAGAGGAACATCTCAACAGGATAAAGTAGATGTTTTTATTGAAAAAACCCTTAAAGTTGATACTTTTATGAGAACAGCCGATTTTACCGTCAAAGAGGGGGTATTCACCGGCAGATACTGTTTAAATCCAGTGACTAATGAAAAAATACCCATCTATATTGCCAATTTTGTTCTCTATGAATACGGCACAGGTGCAATTATGGCAGTTCCTACCCATGATCAAAGGGATTTTGAATTTGCAAAGAAATATGATTTACCCTTAAAGATTGTAATAAAGCCGGAAGACAGTGAAATAACTGAGGAGGGAATGGCCGAGGCCTTCGTAGATGATGGTATTTTAGTAAACTCCGGCCGGTTTAATGGTATGAAAAACAGGGATGCCCTTGACAATATAGCTGATTATCTTGAGTCTAAGGGTATGGGCCATAAAACGATAAACTATCGTCTGAAAGATTGGGGTATAAGCAGACAAAGGTATTGGGGCACCCCTATACCTGTCATTTATTGTGAAAAGTGCGGGGTAGTGCCGGTTCCGGAAGATGAACTACCGGTAGTCCTTCCCCTTGACTTAGACCTTAAAGAAGGAGGAAAATCGCCATTATCCTATGAGCCCTCCTTTTATGAGACGAAATGCCCCAAGTGTGGTCAAACAGCAAAAAGAGAGACCGACACAATGGATACCTTTGTTGAATCATCGTGGTATTTTGACCGATTTGCATCTCCCAGATACAATGATGGCCCATTTGATAAAGAAAAGGTGTCCTACTGGATGCCGGTAGACCAGTATATAGGCGGAATTGAACATGCCATATTACACTTGCTGTATTCCCGATTTTATACAAGAGTTCTTAGAGACCTGGATTATTTAACAATAGATGAACCATTTACGAATCTTTTAACACAGGGGATGGTCTGCAAAGAGACAGTGAAATGCAAAAAACATGGCTTTCTCTTCCCGGAAGAGGTCAAAGATGGCAAATGCATTCACTGCGGCGAGGAAGTAGAGATTGGACCTTCTATAAAGATGTCAAAATCTACCAAGAACGTATTGGACCCCCAGAAGTTGATTGAAAGATATGGGGCAGATACTGTTAGGATGTTTTGTTTATTTGCATCTCCACCGGAAAGGGACCTTGAGTGGAATGATGAAGGCGTTGAAGGTTCCTGGAGATTTCTTAAAAGGGTATGGCGTATAGTGGCTGAAAACAGGGATAATTTGAGAAAAAGCAGTCCCTGTAAGGATTTCTCATCACTTCCCCCTTACTTAAAGGACGTATATCGAAAAATACACCTGACAATAAAAAAGGTGACTGAGGATATTGAAGACAGGTTCCATTTTAATACGGCTATTAGCGCAATTATGGAATTATTTAATAAGATAAATCAGTTAATCAACGATGAAAAAGAATTAAACGAGGCTGATTGGTCTGTTATGAAAGAGGCTGTAGAAACTATGGTAATCCTGTTAAATCCTGTTGTTCCACATATTTCAGAAGAACTATGGAGAGAATTAGGGTATAAAAATAGTTTAGTTAAACTTTCATGGCCACAGTATGGGGAAGAGTTTCTCGAAAAAGAAACTCGCATAATTGTTGTTCAGGTAAACGGCAAGGTCAGGAGCAGGGTAGAGGCGCCGGTTTCATTAAATGAAAAGGAAATTGAGTCTATGGCGCTATCAAATGAAAGAATACGGAAATTTATAGGAGAGAGGCCAATAAAAAAGGTTATTGTTGTTCAGGGAAAACTGGTAAATATAGTTATATAATTTGTAAGCGTTCAGAGGTTCAG
>Ga0307990_1002311_pt1 | contig 15343 bp, 15 predicted proteins | sample EllFjometagen129_FD_203168 | JGI IMG/M metagenome (GOLD analysis project Ga0307990, IMG submission 203168) | Marine microbial communities from Ellis Fjord, Antarctic Ocean - #129 | ecosystem: Environmental > Aquatic > Marine > Unclassified | place: Southern Ocean | collected 2014-10-08
CAACCAACGAGAGTTATTATCAGCAAACAAGAGTTGATCACGCCGTGGTTTTGGGTACTCACTAACCATAAAGTTGGCGGACAGTGCCCGCCCTACCTACTTTATCATCCTCATACTATGACCGCTACACTTGGGCCGATATGACCATTAAACATAGTCAGTGTCACTGCTTATCTACTTATCCAGAATAGCGATTTTTTAATAAAGTTAGTTACTTATTGATATCGCTTTGTTGAATAATGATCGATTCTATCTGAAGAAGGTCTTGAATATCTGCGTCAGTAGCCACCTGTTTTAAACGCAACTGGTGGTAATTGTCGTATTCCATCTCAGCTCGTTCTTTCGCCGCCTGATGTGAAACCTTGCCCGCATGATTTAAAATGTCACGATCATTCAGGGCTAAAAATCCATCCAACTTTTTTATCCAATCAGCCATATTCATGGCAATGCGGCGCATGACCTGACCCTCGGCAAAAATAAGATATTGCTCAACCAGATTGTTCAACACCTCAAGCTCGGGCTTAGAAAGGTAGTTTTTAGCATTCACCACATCAGCTTTACGCACCTTAGTGCCGCGCCAATTGGTTAGTCCCATGTTGGCTTTACTGCTGTCAGCCCTGTGCTGAATGATTTCTGCTGCTGTTTGCCCAATGATAGCCCCATGGATTTTATTCTGGACTGTTTTAAAGAAATTAATACTGATATCCAAGGTAGGATCATAATCGACACTGGTGGCGTAAATATCGGTAATTTTTTGGTAAAAGCGCTTTTCAGAAGTGCGGATATCCTGAATGCGGCGGCTTAATTCATCAAAATAGTCAAACGGCTGATCGGGGTTTTTTAAGCGCTCATCATCGAGGACAAAACCTTTTACAATAAATTCATTTAACTGCCGAGTTGCCCACTGGCGAAAACGGGTTGCCGTATGGCTATGTACACGATAGCCAACAGAAATGATGGCATCGAGGTTGTAATGCTTCAAGTTCCGCTTAACCTGCCGCTTTCCTTCCGCTCGAACAACTAAGAAATCCTTAGTCGTTCGATTTTGCTCTAGTTCCCCGTCGTTGTAGATATTTTTTAGGTGCATCAGCACGTTTTCAGCGCTGGTGGAAAACAGTTGCGCCATTAGACTCTGGGTCAGCCAGACAGTTTCGTTGTGAAAGCGAATATCCAACTTAGTTTCGCCATCTTCTGTCTGGTAGATAATAAACTGTGACTGATTCTCCAAATTAGCCCCCTATCTGTATACAAACATCTGCGGCAGTTGATATTTTTAAAAAAGGCTAAAAAACGGGACAGTGCAAACACATCAAAGAGAGTAAAACGGTGCACAACCAGCCCATCTCCCCCATTTGTCGCCGCCAAACGCAATGAGCGCCAGCGAGTTTTAGCAGGTTTCTCAATGTAAGCGAATGTAGTGAGGGAACCCGCAGGGCAAGACAACTGCAGGTCATTTTTTGCCTACTTTTGGATGATTCTAAAAGGATGGAGCTGTCCGGTGGCGCAACACCGGTTTACTTCAGCCAATGAGCGTTATTATCCACCAAGTAAGAATTGATCAAGCAGTGGATTTAGGTACTTACTGAACATGGAGATGGCGGACAATGCCCGCCCTACCATCACCTACTCATTGCGCAAGCAAAACAACAAAACTACCCTTCATCCTGCTGCCCATAACTAGCAAACTTCACCCCCACCCGCTGCATCTCCGCATCATCAACCAACACCGGCTGCCCAATGGACTTAGCCTGATAGTAAATACGCGCCACCAACTCAATCTCCTCGGCAACATTGAAGGCACTCTTAATATCGCCACCGATAGCAACCAAACCATGATTGGCAAGCAGCAGCGCATTGTAGTTACCGATATGCTCCACAACATTGACAGCCAGCTCTTCACTGCCAAAGGTGGCATAGGGAGCCAGCGGCACCTTGTTACCGGAAAAGGCCACTAGATAGTGAACGGCGGGAATCTCCCAGTTGAGACAGGAGATGGTAGTAGCGTACACCGAATGGGTATGGACTACGGCAGTGATTTCAGGACGCTGGCGATACAGCGCCAGATGAAAACTCAGCTCACTCGATGGTTTCCAGCGCCCTTCGACAACCTCACCGTTTCGATTAACAATCACCACATCTTCGACGCCAACATCGACATAATCGATTCCGCTGGGCCCGATGGCAATAAGATCCTCCTTGGGATCAAGGATACTCAGATTGCCGCCGCTGCCGGTGGTCAACCCCGCTTGAATCATTTTCACCCCGTAAGCGACAATCTGCTGGCGTGCCTGCATGAGCTTCATAACTTGATAATCCCTTCAATATTTAAAAAATTCAGCGTCGATTCCAGAGTACGGTTTACCACCTGCTCCCAGCGGATTCCCGCCTGCTGCACTACCTCAATGGCTTCAGCCACCTCGCCTACAGTTAGAGAGATATGGGCATCGCTACCGATAGCAATCAGCGCGCCATGCTCGGCACACAGCTGGGCAATATCAATACAGTTAGGTTTACTGCCACAGCGGGCATTACAAAACGATGAGCTGTTGATCTCCAGCGCTGTTCCGGTAGCCACCGCCTGCTGCACCACCGCTAGGTGATCGATGGGAAATTCCGGGTTGCCCGGATGGGAGATGATATGTACCAGCGGATTTTCCATCACCTGCATCATGGTTTTAGTGTGCTGCGCTGCCGTAGTTCCGCTATAACCGCAGTCGGCGTGAAACCCAGCCAGCACCACATCCAAACAGCTGAGAAAATCATCACCCAGATCGACCTGACCGTCATCAAGGATATTGGACTCAACCCCCTTAAACACTCGGACACCATTTAACCATTCAGGCACAAAACGTAAGCCCATGAAATGGTACACATGGGGAGCGCCGGGCATAGATGGTCCATGGTCGGTCATCCCCACCCCTTTCATTCCCTTGGCCGCTGCGGCGCGGGTAATCTCCTCTATAGTGCTGTACGCGTGACCGGAAGCCACCGTATGCACATGAAGATCGACCTCGGGACGGCATATTTGCTCAGCTGCGCTTATTTGGCTAATGGTCTTACTTATGGTCTTAATCATGGTCTTAATCTTCCCGCAAAAATTGCTGCAACAGTGAAAGTGCTTGTAACTAAGACAGCCACCATTGTAAGTTTATCAATTACGATTAATTCAACCTGCCCCAACCGAACCCGTTGTGTCACGCAAATACCCTGACACAAGAGGATAATTTAACATGAAACATGTGAAAGACAATGATGAAAACCAGTGATGCCCTGCTCCACGTCAACCGCCCCGCCCGCTACCTTGGCGGCGAGGCTGGTTCCATAAAAAAAGATCCCAACACCGTCGACATCCGTTTTGCTCTGGCGTTTCCCGATACTTACGAAATCGGCATGAGCCACATCGGCTCAGCTATCCTCTATCATGTTCTCAATCAACCACAATGGCTAGCCGCTGAGCGCGCTTATTGCCCATGGCCAGACATGGAAGAGCAGATGCGCGCTGCCGGGACACCACTGTTCAGCCTAGAGTCGCACACCCCGCTCAATGAGTTTGACCTGATAGGGTTCAGCCTACAATACGAGCTATGCTACACCAATGTGCTAAACATGCTCAACCTTTCCAACATCCCGCTGTTGCGTGAGCAGCGCAGTGCCGAGCACCCGTTGGTAGTTGTCGGTGGTCCGTGCGCCTTCAACCCAGAACCGCTGAGTGATTTCATCGACTGCGCTCTGATCGGCGATGGCGAGGAAGCAGTAATAGAGCTGTGTCAAGCCGTGCGCGCCAGCCGTCAGGCGGGTGAAACACGCCCGCAGCTTTATGAGCGCCTGCGCCACATTGAGGGGATCTATCTGCCCCAGCTGTTTAATGTCAGCTATACTCCGACCGGGGAAGTAGCGACCATCGAGCCGCTGCACGCTGATTATGCCAGCGTCAAACGGCGCTTTGTTACCGATTTAGATAAAGCAGCCTACCCCAGCAAACCGCTGGTCCCTTTTATGCACACCGTACACGACCGGGTCGCCATGGAAATTGCCCGTGGCTGCACCCGTGGCTGCCGTTTCTGTCAGGCGGGTTATATCTACCGCCCGGTGCGTGAGCGTCAGGCGACAACAATAGCCGATCTCATCGAAAAATCCCTGTGCCACAGCGGCTACAATGAGGTGTCGTTGCTATCACTATCCACCGGTGACTACAGCGCCATTGAACCGCTGCTAAAAAACCTAATGGATCACTACGCTAACGAACGGGTAGCGGTATCGCTGCCCAGCCTACGCGTTGGCACCCTTACCGATGAGCTCATCGAAGAGGTGCGCAAGGTGCGCAAAACCGGGTTTACCCTAGCTCCAGAAGCAGGCACTGAACGCTTGCGTCTGGTGATCAACAAGGGGATTGAAGCCGAGGACTTACTCAGCACCAGCCGCACCATCTACACTCTGGGCTGGCGCCTGATCAAGCTGTACTTCATGATTGGACTACCGACCGAAACCACAGCCGACCTCGATGGTATTATTGAGCTATCTGCGCAGGTAAAACGTAGTTCCAAGGGCACTGAGGGTGGCGGCGACGTTAATGTTTCCGTATCCACCTTTGTCCCCAAACCCCACACGCCATTTCAGTGGCAAGCTCAGCTCAGTCTGAAACAGACACGCACCCGCCAAAATTACCTGCGCGACGCTTTGCACAAAAAAAAACTGCGCCTGAAATGGCACGAAGCCCAGCTGTCGGTATTGGAGGGGGTTTTTGCTCGTGGTGATCGCCGCCTTGGCAAGGTGCTGGTCCGCGCCGTGGAACTCGGCTGCCGCTTCGATGGCTGGCGCGAACAATTCAACTTTGAGCTGTGGCAACAGGCGCTCAGCGACTGCGATATTGATCCAGAATTCTACTTGCGCCAGCGCCAACTCGAGGAGACCCTGCCGTGGGATCACATTAATTGCGGCATCCCCAAAAGCTTCTTTATCGACGAGCTCAACAATGCCATGGAGTTGCACTACACTCCCGACTGTCGCACTGGCAAATGTAGCAACTGTGGCGTGTGTGATTTTGACCAGCTCAAGATGCGTTATGCAGACAGTGCACCCAACTTGCCCACGCCAACTCCAGCCCCCAAACAGGGTGAGGAGCGCTACAAATTGCGCTTGCGTCTACACAAAACCGGCAATGCGAAATATGTGAGCCATCTAGAATTCATGACGGTATTACAACGCGCCATTAAACGCAGCCAGCTACCGTTGCGTTTTTCTCAGGGCTTTCATCCGCACCCGCGCCTCTCCTTTCCCGATGCCTTACCTACGGGGGTGGAAAGTCTGGCCGAGATTGTCGATATCGAGCTATTCCAGCCGTTTCCTGCTGAGCAAACCATCGAGCTATTAAACGCGGAACTGCCCGACGGTTTTGCCGTTGCTAGCGGACAACAAGTACATTGGCGCACCCCATCACCCGGTGCATCCATCATCAGCAGCGACTACTTGGTGCCACTAACAACAGTAGACAACCACGATCAGCTGCAACAACGCATCGAGGAGTTCATGGCCGCTGACTGCGTAGAATATCAGCGCCTGCAAGGAGATAAAGTAAGCACCATTGAGCTACGCAGTTCGGTGCAGGCACTAATACTGGATAAACAGAGTTTGGTTATGACCCTGACGAAAGGGAGCCCGATTGCTGTGGCTGCACACCTATTGAATCTAGCAGCTGAAACAGTTCGCACTTTAGGAATTTGCAAAATAGATGTATCGTTAATAGAACTCAACACCAGCTATGCTGACTAACAACTAGTACCTAAACTAATAAAGAGGGAGATGTATTTTCCCCAATAAAGGAGATCGCCCATGGCCAAAAAACTGGTCATCAATAAAACAGCGCACGAAACTCGCATCGCTCTGCAGGAAAACGGCCACATTGCCGAGTTATATATCGAACGCACCCGTGAGCTGGGCATTGTCGGCAACATCTACAAAGGCAAGGTAATTCGGGTTCTGCCAGGGATGCAAGCAGCTTTTGTAGATATCGGCTTGGAAAAAGCGGGATTTCTTTACGTCGGCGACGTGATCGACCAGATGGAAGCGGTGGTAGAATACGTCGACGGCAGAAGCAACAGTGCCGACCCCGACGGGAATATAAGTGAAGAACTGCCACCATTGCCACCCATTGAAGACCTGCTCCAAGAGGGGCAGGTAATTCTGGCCCAGATCGCCAAAGAGCCTCTGGGCACCAAAGGGGCACGCATAACCTCCAACATCTCGCTGCCGGGTCGCCACCTGGTATACATGCCCACCATCGATCATATCGGCATCTCGCGGCGCATAGAGAATGAAGAAGAAAAAGAGCGTCTGCGCCTGACAGTAGAAAATATCCGTGAACCAGGGCGGGGGTTTATTGTCCGCACCGCCGCCGAAGGCAAGAGCGAAGATGATCTACGCGCCGACATGCTCTATCTCGCCGATCTGTGGCACGATATCGATGCTAAACAAAAAGAACTCAGCGCACCGGCCCTGGTTCATTCAGACTTGGACGTAACCAGCAAGGTATTGCGCGATATCCTCACCGAGGACATCGGCCACATCATAGTTGATTCACAAGTTGAGTACGACAAAATCCTCAAATTTCTCAGCACCTACATGCCAGAACTCAAGTGTAATATAGAACTGCACAACAAGAAGGAGCTGTTGTTCGACACCTATGGTCTGGAGGTCGAGATTTCCCGCGCCCTGGGCAGTAAGGTGTGGTTGAAAAGTGGTGGGTACATTGTCATCGAACAGACCGAGGCCCTGACTGCTATCGACGTCAATACCGGTCGCTTCGTCGGCAAGCGCAATCTAGAAGATACCATTTTAAAAACCAATTTGGAGGCAGTAAGAGAGGTCGCCTACCAAGTGCGCCTGCGCAACATCGGCGGTCTGATCATCATCGACTTTATCGATATGGAGAAAGAACTGCATCGCGAACAGATACACAGCAGCCTGGAAGAGGCGCTGAAAAGCGACAAGAGCAAGACCAACATCCTCAAAATCTCCGAACTGGGGCTAGTGGAAATGACACGCAAGCGGGTACGAGAAAGCCTTGGCCGCACCCTGTGTGAACCCTGTCCCTATTGCGAGGGGTCTGGCTACATCAAGAGTCGATTAACCATGGTTTTTGAGATTTCCCGCAAACTGAAACGGGAAATCAAGGAACTGCCGGGTCAGAATATCAACCTCCAGGTCCATCCCGATGTCGCGGCACTGCTCTACGATGAGGAGAATATTGTCATCGATGAAATAGAAAAGAATTTCAACAAACAAATCACCATTATCGCGCGCCCCAATTTCCACATCGAACAATTTGACATCGGAGCGGGATAAAATGAACAGCAAACGGCGCGACAGCAGTACCAGCACCGATGCCATTCTAGAGAGCATCTGTGACGGAGTATTTACTGTCGACGCTGACTGGCGCATCACCTCGTTTAACCGCGCCGCCGAACAGATCACTGGCACCAAGCGCAACCAGGCCATCGGTCAACCATGTTCTGAGGTGTTCCGTTCCAGCATGTGCGAAACACAATGTGCCCTGCGCCAGACTCTGCTGGACGGCAACCCAATTATCAACCGCAGCGGTTACATTATAAACGCTGAGGGCAAACGTATTCCGGTAAGTGTATCCACAGCGGTGTTGCGCGACAGCAGCGGCGCTATCATTGGCGGCGCCGAAACTTTTCGCGACTTGAGTGAAGTGGAGGCGTTACGCAAACAGCTTAAAGGGCGCTACCAGCTGGGCGATCTGATCAGCCACAGCCCAGCCATGCAGGCCATTTTCAACCTCATTGCTGCGGTGGCCTCCAGCAGCGATACCACCGTACTGATTCAGGGGGAAACCGGCACCGGCAAAGAGTTGGTCGCCCGCGCTATTCACGACCTGAGCGTACGCGCCCAGGAGCCATTTATTGCTGTCAACTGTGGTGCCCTGCCCGACAATCTGCTCGAATCGGAACTGTTCGGTCACAAAAAAGGGGCTTTTACCGGTGCCAGCGCCGACAAACCCGGACGTTTCGCTTTAGCTGGCAAAGGGAGCTTGTTTCTCGATGAGATCGGCGAGATCAGCCCCGCCCTTCAGGTGCGCTTGTTACGTGTACTTCAGGAGCAGAGCTATGAACCTCTCGGAGCCACAACTTCACAAGTTGCTCAAGCACGGGTGATTGCGGCAACCAATCGCGACCTAGCCCAACTGGTAGAACAGGGACAATTTCGTCAAGATCTGTTCTATCGCATTCAGGTGGTACAGATCGACCTACCCCCACTGCGAGAACGTCTGGAAGATATTCCCTTGCTGGCAGAACACTTCATCGCCCACTTTAACCAACTGCAGCACAAGAATATTACCGGCATCAGTGCTGCTGCCATGACCTGCATGATCAACCATAGTTGGCCGGGCAATGTACGCGAACTGGAAAACGTCATCGAACGGGCTTTTGTTATCTGTCCCGCACAAACCATAGAGGTACAACACCTGCCACCAGTAGTACAGCAACAGTGTAATCAGCAGCGCCACAACGTGCCAGCGGCAAAACATTCGTCACCCCAGCAGCAAGAAGTTGCCAACAAAAACTTGGCATTACCTGATGGCTTCGACATGCAGTCCCGGCGCACTGCCCATGAACGGCAAATGATAATTGCGGCATTAGAGCTGAACAACTACAACCGCAGTGCCGCAGCGCGCCAGCTCAACATTCACAAAACTACCCTGTATCGTAAGATCAAACAATTAGGTATCACCTTACCCGAGCAAGATGGCAGAGGCAGCGCCAATCCCAGCTGACAGCGTAGCACAAACGCAACCATTGACCGTAGGCACACCGGTCTACAGTAGCGCTATCGCCACGCTACACCAATCTCAACACCAGCCTCAACACCAATCAGATAAACGGATAAACATCCTATAATTACAACTAGTTACCCACACCAATCATGAAGTTATAGTCTCTTGGCATAATCAGTGCAAATCACATTAAGTACCATCAGTACAAACGGCACATTAACCCCAAGCGCAAGCGCCGTCTATAAACACATATAGGCGAGTATAGCCAATCGCCTATAAATACCTGCGCGGAGAGCAAACTAATGATTGCAGCTTTTACCATATGGAACGGCAGAATCGCGCCAGTATTTGATGTTGCCGGGCAAGCGTTACTAGTGGACGACACAGCTGAGCACAACGTGCCTGGCTGTTTGCTACTACCGCAGGGTTCCGCCGAAGAAAAGCTCCATTTTTTGCAGCTACATCAGGTTCAGGTGGTTATATGTGGGGCCATGACCCGCAACACCGGTCGTTTCGCTCAGGGATTAGGGATAGAGGTACTACCTTTTGTCGCCGGGGAACAACAAGAGGTTATCAACACTTGGCTCAACGGCAACTTACTCGACAATAAATTTTCCATGCCCGGTTGTGGGCGCAACTGCCTGCGCAACCAAACTGGTCAACAGTCAGGCAGGCAGAACAGATCAGGCAGGATGGGAAGGCGCGGCTGCGGTGGACAGCAACGCCCGGTAAAATAGTATTTTTTGGACACAACCTTCCACAGACAGGAGAAATACGATGCCAAGAGGAGACAGAACAGGACCAAACGGTGCAGGATCAATGACTGGACGCGGCGCAGGTTTGTGTGGTGGAAACACTACAGGCGGGTTCACCAGTAGTGGCGCTGGAATGGGCGCTGGAAACCGTGCTGGTCGCGGAATGGGCATGAACCAAAATTCAGGGCTGGGCACAGGTATTCGTGGTGGCCGCAATTACAATCGTGCCGGAATGGCAGCACCTGAGGCCCCGGCAGACAACAGCACCGGTTTGCAACAGCAAATGGATACGATGCAGAAACAATTAAACACCATCGCTACTAGCATCAAAAATTTGCTCAGCAAATAAATTTGCCCAAGATTAGCGCCACTGCATAGAAGCTGGTGGCGCTAATCTTATTTCTTAAACAAGGGAACACACCTATCATGAAAATTGCTATCAGCACCTCTGGCAGCACATTAGACGCCCCCCTGGATCCCCGTTTTGGGCGAGCAGTACGCTTTTTGGTCTATGATCTGGAGCAAAAGACTTTCACCCTGGTAGACAACGAGCAGAATCTCAACGCCGCACAAGGTGCCGGAATTCAAGCAGCTAAAACTGTGGTAGAAAGTGGCGCGCAAGCAGTGATCAGTGGTCATTGTGGCCCCAAGGCATTCACGGTTCTCAGCGCTGCCGGCATAGCCATTTACCACTGCAACGCCGACTCCATCGCCGCCGCACTTGAACAGCATGCCAACGGAGAACTACAACCAGCACAAGATGCTAATGTTGAAGGACACTGGGTTTAAAACATGAAACTAGCGATCGCCTCCGGCAAAGGGGGCACAGGAAAAACTACTTTAGCCGTAGCACTAGCACAGGCAAGCACCTCAGCAGTGCAACTGCTCGACTGTGATGTTGAAGAACCTAATGGTCACATCTTCATCAAACCGGAATTCACCAGTCACGAAGATGTAACCATCGCCATCCCAGCACTCGATGAAACATTGTGTACCAACTGCGGCAAATGTGGTGAAATCTGTCAGTTCAGTGCCATTGTGACCATCGTTAACCAGACCATGATATTCAGCGACATGTGCCACAGTTGCGGCGGCTGCATTTTAGTCTGCCCGGAAAATGCACTCCACGAGCAAGCCAAGGGCATTGGCTGTATTGACAGCGCCCTAGGATGCGGCACCAACCATAATATCGACTTTATCAAGGGGACCCTGGATGTTGGACAGGCCATGTCACCACCAGTTATTCGAGCGGTGAAAAGAAAGATTAGCCCAGCTACGCTTGCTATTCTCGACTGCCCACCCGGCACATCGTGCCCGATGATAACCGCAGTAACAGGCAGTGATTTTGTCATCTTGGTAACCGAACCGACCCCGTTTGGTCTCCACGACCTGAAATTAGCCGTAGAGACCATGCGCAGCATGGATCTACCCTTTGGTGTAGTGGTAAACCGCGCAGGCTGTGGCGATGACCGGGTCAACGACTACTGCAGTGCAGAGCAGATACCGCTATTACTCCAGATACCCGATGATCGTCGTGTAGCTAATGCTTATTCGCGCGGTGAGGGACTTCTGGAAGCCATGCCTGAACTCGCACCTCAACTGCGCGCCATGGTACAGGATATCAGCTCCAAAGTAGTCATTAGCGCGGAGGGGAAACAGTGAAAGAAATAATAATTATAAGCGGCAAAGGTGGCACCGGCAAAACCAGCATCACCGCCAGCTTCGCGGTGTTGAGTAAAAATGCGGTTCTTGCTGACTGTGATGTTGATGCCGCAGATCTCCACCTGCTGCTCACCCCCACCAACCAGCAATGCCACCCCTTTATCAGTGGTCATATTGCCCACATCGACACTGAAAAATGTAGTGGCTGTGGTACCTGTCTATCATTGTGTCGCTATGATGCAATTGTTGCCCATGACGCAACTTACTCAGTTGTTGCAAGTTCCTGCGAGGGCTGCAAAGTCTGCGTCACTTTCTGCCCTGAACAGGCTATAGACTTTCCGGAACAGCGCTGCGGCGAATGGTATAAATCCATGACCAGATGCGGTCCCATGATTCACGCCCGCCTTGACATTGGTGCAGAGAATTCTGGCAAATTGGTAAGTCTAGTGCGTAAACAAGCACAGGAGCTTGCCAAAGAACAAAATTGCGAGCTGATTTTGATCGATGGACCACCGGGAATAGGTTGCCCAGTTATCGCTGCCACCACCGGCACCGATGCGGTTTTTGTCATCACCGAACCAACCTGTAGTGGCAAGCACGACCTGTTGCGGGTGTTGGAACTAACCAGCCATTTCGACATTCCCGCCTATGTCTGCGTCAACAAGTGGGACATCAACCCCAGCATGACTCAGGAGATTCAAAGCAGTGCACGGGCGCACGGGGCACAGATCATCGGCACCATCCCCTACGATAACCAGGTAACCAAGGCACAAATAGCGGGAAAAACTATTGTTGAATATGGCAACAGCATCTCGGCAATTGCGATTAAACAAATATGGCAAGATTTTAGCTCCGCAATTGAAATTTAAAATTATCGCATATATTATATGGGTAATTCTCACACCATTAGCCAACGGAGCAATACACTATGAAAATCGCCATACCTACCGCCCAGGGTCAATTAGCCATGCATTTTGGTCACTGTGCATCTTTTACCATCGTTACCTTAGATGCCGACAACAACATCAGTGCCACTGAGGATGTTGAAGCTCCAACACACGAGCCAGGTCTATTACCACGCTGGCTCGGCGAGCGGGAGGTAAACCTGATCATAGCCGGCGGCATGGGTCAGCGCGCCCAGCAACTGTTTACCGATAGTGGAATTAAAGTTCTAGTTGGCGCCCCAGCCGAGCCAGTAGATGTTCTTGTTGCCAACTATCTGGCCGGAAATCTGACCACCGGCATCAACCTGTGTGACCACTAGTGCTACAAAAAATAAATCTTGACACTCAATAGCCCAGCAGATAGAGTGCGCCGTTACGAAAGAACTAAAAATATTGAGAGCGAGGTGAAGTACATGTATGCGGTGATCAAGACTGGAGGAAAACAGTATAAAGTATCCGAAGGTGACACAGTAAAAATCGAAAAAATTGCCGGTTTAGTTGGTGAAACAATTGAATTGGGCGAAGTCCTCATGGTCGGCGGAGAAGAGGTAAAAATCGGAACACCTCTATTGCCTGGCGCGAAAGTTACTGCTCGTATTGTTGAGCAGGGCAAAGACAAGAAAGTTCTTGTCTTTAAATCTAAGCGTCGTCAAGGGTATCGCAAGACCTATGGACACCGTCAGACAATCACTCGTCTGAAAATTACAGGCATTGAGGCTTAAGGAGGCAACCCATGGCTCACAAAAAAGCGGGCGGCAGTTCCAGAAACGGCCGTGACAGTGCTGGTAAGCGTCTAGGAGTGAAAAGATTTGGTGGTCAAGAAGTGACTGCTGGATCAATCCTGGTACGCCAACGCGGCACCACATTTCACCCTGGCAATAACGTTGGCTGCGGTAGGGATTATACCCTGTTCGCACTGGTTGACGGTGTTGTCAAATTTGAGCGCAAGGACAAAAAACGGCAACAAATTAGCGTTTACGCTAACTAGTCGTCCCTGCAGCACAAATATGTAGAGGCCCGAAGTTCTCACGAGGAACTTCGGGCTTTTCTGTGTTAGCCTGTAGTTACAGGCAATAGCACAAAACAGATATTTTAAGATTTTAGAAAACGGAATAACAGCAACATGCGCTTTGTCGATGAGGTAAAAATCAATGTAAAAGCAGGTGACGGTGGTCGTGGATGCCTATCGTTTCGCCGCGAAAAGTTTATCCCCCGTGGTGGTCCTGATGGTGGCGATGGCGGCTCCGGCGGCGATGTATATTTGTGTACCGACTCCAACCTGACCACCCTGCTTGACTTCCGCTATAATGCCCACTACAAAGCCAGCAACGGCGCACACGGCATGGGCAAACACATGCACGGTAAAGGCGGAGAATCCCTAACCATAAGCGTACCACCAGGCACGCTGGTGTATGATGCAGACAGCGACGAATTGCTCGTTGATCTCTCTGAGCCAAACCGGACCTACAAACTGCTTAACGGCGGTATGGGTGGTCGCGGTAACGCCCGTTTTACCACCAGCACCAATCGTGCACCGCGCCATACTCAACCAGGCATGCCCGGAGACATGGTCATCCTGCGTTTGGAATTAAAATTATTAGCCGACGTCGGCTTGGTCGGCATGCCAAATGCTGGCAAATCCACCCTCATTCGTGCTGTTTCCGCTGCGCGCCCCAAGGTAGCTGACTACCCATTTACTACTCTGGTACCCAATCTGGGCGTGGTACGTTATGGCGGATTTAAGTCATTCGTCATGGCCGACATTCCCGGTTTGATAGAGGGCGCCAGTGCCGGTCAGGGGCTGGGAACAAGATTTTTGCGCCATGTGGAACGCACCGACTTCTTCCTCCATCTGGTTGACTTAACCAGCGCTCCCGAAGATGACTATCTGCGTGACTTCAATATCATCAACAATGAACTAAAACGCCACGATGCAACTATGCTCGACAAGCCACAAATTGTAATCTTGACTAAAAAAGATGTTACTGAAGTACGAGAACTAGCCAGCACAGTTACTCCACTGTTTGAAAAATTGGGCTATCCAGTATACTGTGTTTCAGCCGTCACCGGTGATGGGATTAAAGCGCTTATCGAAGAGATAGGTGCGCGCTTAGACCACCTCCGCTCTGGCGACGCATAAAGATCAGGATGTTCCATAATGCGCACAATTCTTATCGCACCTGCTAAACGAATCGTTATTAAAGTTGGTAGTGCCGTAATTGCCAACAACGACGGTCTAAACAATAAACGCATCGAAAGCCTTACTCAGGAGATCTGCGCCCTACGCCAACAAGGCTACGAGGTGATTTTAGTATCTTCCGGCTCAGTTGCTGCCGGGAAAGGTGATCTGGGCATCACCGGGAGACCGCAGACAATACCATTAAAACAGGCTGCCGCCGCCATTGGTCAGAGCCGTATGATGCGTAGTTATCGTTCCGCTTTCCGCGCCCGTGGAGAGAATGTCGCCCAGATATTGCTCACCCGCGACGATCTGGCTAACCGACGCCGCTACCTTAATGCACGCAATACCATTATGACCCTGATTGAGTACGGCGTCACTCCGATCATCAATGAAAACGACACCGTAGTTGTCGACGAGATTCGCTTTGGTGACAACGATAACCTCTCGGCCATGGTGACCAACCTATGCGAAGCCAACATTCTGGTCATTCTTTCCGATGTCGACGGTCTGTTCGACTGTAATCCACGTACCAATCCCGGCGCCAAACTGATTCACGAAGTGGAACGGATCACCGAAGAAATTGAGCACATGGCTGGAGTATGCAACAGCGACATTGGTACTGGGGGAATGTACACCAAAGTAAAGGCGGCAAAACGGGCCACCATGCAAGGTGTCGGCACCGCTATTATCAACGGCGTCGCCCCCGGCAATCTGCAACGGTTGTTTGCCGGAGAAGATGTCGGCACCTACTTTCTCCCCAACACTAACCGGATGGCTGCGAAAAAACACTGGATCGCTTTCACAAAAAAACCGCGCGGCAAGCTGTTTGTTGACGCCGGCGCCTTTAATGCCATAACCAAAGATGGCAGCAGCCTATTGCCTTCTGGTATCAAGGGGGTAGAGGGTGGCTTCGATCGCGGCGATGCAGTACAGTTATGTGACGCGGACGGGTTTGAGTTTGCCAAAGGGGTGACCAACTATACCCTTACCGAGTTACTCCAGATTA
>Ga0307990_1002313_pt1 | contig 15332 bp, 12 predicted proteins | sample EllFjometagen129_FD_203168 | JGI IMG/M metagenome (GOLD analysis project Ga0307990, IMG submission 203168) | Marine microbial communities from Ellis Fjord, Antarctic Ocean - #129 | ecosystem: Environmental > Aquatic > Marine > Unclassified | place: Southern Ocean | collected 2014-10-08
GCCCAGCGCATCCTTATAACGATCCGGGGCTGCATCTCCGATAACATCCACCGGATTATTAAGGTTGGCGGCAGAAGGAAGATGGCTTGCAAGCTTGTCAATTGTCTCTTTCTTGAATTTAGCAAGCTCCAGGCCTGATGTTGTCGAGATATCTGTTGCCAAAATTCCAGGTCCGCCAGCATTCGTAACAATAGCTATCCGGTTTCCGCGCGGCACTTTCCTTTTTAATTTTCCCAGCGCGCTTTCGCTTTTGAAAGCAAAGGCGTTTGCAAAATCAAAAAGCTCATCAATTGTATCTACTCGAATTATTCCTGACTGCTGAAAAATAGCATTATATGTTGCCTCGGAACCTGACAGTGAACCTGTGTGAGACGCCGCTGCTTGGGCTCCCGCGCTTGTTCTTCCCGATTTTATTGCAAGTATCGGAGTAGGCCTGTCTCCGGATGTAATCTGCTTAACAACATCTATAAACTCTCGTCCATTCCGGAGCTCCTCCAGATAAAGCATAATAACTCTTGTATTAATATCCTCATGCAGATAACGCAACAAATCAAGTTCATCCACATCAGCCTTGTTGCCGATGGAAATAAACTTTGAAAAACCAAACTTCCTGTCCGCAGCAAAATCGAGAACCGCTGTGCACAAAGCCCCGCTCTGGGAAATAAATGAAATATCGCCGCTTGTCGGCATACGAGAAGAAAAACTGGCATTAAGGCTTACTGAAGAAATCGGGTTGATAACGCCAAGGCAGTTTGGACCAACCAAACGCACCCCTGCCTTCTTGCAAATGGCTGCTATCCTGTTTTCCATTTCAAGACCTTCTTCCCCGACTTCTCGAAAGCCCGCAGAAACAATCACAATCCCTTTTACTTTTTTCTTAACAGCATCTTCAACCGCTTTCATGACAAGCTTGGTGGGAAGAATTATTATTGCAAGATCAACATCATCTGGCACATCCATAATTGACGGATATGCTTTTATACTTAAAATCGATTTTGCACTGGGATTTATGGGATATAAGGTTCCCTTATAATTTCCTTTTAAAATATTCGCAAAAATATCATGCCCGACCTTCCCAAGCTTCTCGGAAGCTCCTATAACCGCTACCGATTGCGGGGAGAAAATTGCATCAAGGTTTTGCATATTGGTTCTCCTTTCTACGAAATCATCAATTTTTAGAACCAGTTCTAATTTTCAAAGCTTCATGACAAACCTTATTCTTGAAAATATCGTATTGCAGTAACATCTCTTTTGCAAGCTCAGAAAGCCTTATATTAATAGCAACAACATCTCTTAATAGCAACAACATCTCGTAGAAAGTTTTGTTATCCCTATGCGCCAGCATTATAGGAAGGGAAAATTTAACTTCTTACAAACGCATTAAGATTAGTCTATTAATTTTCAAGGATAAATCGGATTCTTTCTTTTAAAATGTTTAAATCATATTCATTTTTTGTGAGGAATTTGTAAAGATCAAATTCAGAAATCTGTGGAAAACGAATTAAAAATATTGGGCATACACCTAGAATCATGGAAAGCCATACCCGTTCCTTCCACAATTCATCGGGTAAGATTGGTGGTATCGCGTCTCCGAAAAGCTTATGCATTTCCCTTGGACCCTCTCCGATATGGTGGGGCTCACTTTTTCCCGGTGTAACGGACATCTCTTCTATGGCATTAAGAGATTCAAGCAGTGATCCGCTCTCCGGTAATTTCTCCGCTACAGCAACCGGATCCAGTCCAAAACGGTGGCAACTTTCTAACAGCGGAAACACATCTTTTCCCCTTTTTTTTGCCAGTGCCAGAAACCCCAGATGATCTGAAAGAAATAGATTATCTTCGATTCTGGAATTCTTCCTGGGATCAAGCCATTTAAACTTTACAGAGCTCATACATGGAAAAGGACAGTGATAACATGCCATATTCCGCCATTTGGCTTTTTTGATGATCCCCTTCAGATTCTCTTCGATTCCGATCTTATCCAACATTGAAAGAAATCCGTCATTCTTATGTCCTTCATCCGCGAAAAGCTTTCTTTCTATTGTTTCATTATGCTTAAGGTTGCCTTCGGCGAAGGGAAGTCCATCAGTTCCATTGAAGATAACCCCCTTAAGATTTTTTGAGGCCATCAAGAAGGCCAGACCAGCTTTATCCAGACTGCCATTAAAACCTGTTGAAACAGAAGCACCCGGGGCTCCATTGTCAGCAGCGGGCCCAGTCAGGAGGATTGACCGGGGATGAGTCATTTCCTTCTTCAGTGTCGGTAACGCCTCAGGGATATCAACCCCGATGAGATGTTCCGCAGATAAGATTCGTATGGTTCCCTTATCGATATGCAATATCCTGGGTGAGGAAGCAGCTCCCTTGATCACCAGGAAATCAATGCCTGAGAACTTCATCTCGGGGCCGGCACGCAGAATAAGAGGAACGTGGCAGAGATTCCCGAATCGTGGCGATAAAAATGTTGCAACCGCGAGGCATGAAGCGGGGGCAAAGCTGCCCGTCAGGGGGCCAACACCAATGATCAGAGGAGTATCATCTTCATATTGTTTGAAAAGATCTTCATTTACTGCTGCTCCGCCGATCTTTTCCGCAATAATCTGCTCGTCCAGAGGAATTACCTCTGAAGATAATTGAGTGAGGTCGACTATTCCAACCTTCATGTTGTAGAAATTGTCGAATAGTTTCATAATTCAATATTTCCAGGTACCGCCTTCTGCCATCTGAATCTTATCTTTGCCGCACCGTAAGGGCATCGGTCAATGCATCTCATACATGTAATACATTCGGTCATCGGTATATCCGGCGATATGCCTTCCCTCAACTTATTCGCGTCAATAATTCCCATGGGACATACTTCCGCGCATTGCACACAGGAAAATTTTTTGCATTGATTTGCCCCAATGACAATTTTTATCAGACCAATCTTTGCAAAGAGCGCCAGGATAGCCCCTACCGGGCAGAAATATCTGCACCAGACCCGCCTTTCTGCTATCTCCAGGCCTGCCAGTCCGGCTACTATCCCCATGTTGGCACCATTAAGCGTTCCCGCCGCGCCATAGGAGCGACAAATCGAACCTATTGGACATATGGGACAAAAAACCTGGGAACCGAAGGCGCAGCTTCCTGCCACAGCTCCGGCAAGGATTCCGTACTTTGCCATCCTGCTCTTGAGAAATGACGGTAATCCGATCTTTTTTGGTGTAATCTTATCGACAAGATCGAGAAAGAAGCCGAAGGGACAGATCCACCCGCAGAAAAATCTTCCCGCAAGTATGGTCAATCCGATGATAAAGAAAGTCGACAGAACCCAGACGAGCACGACGGTACCTGACGACGCAATATTCTGGAGAACTCCCGCGGGACAGGACAGACTGAGCGCGCCCGCTTTCAGGGAACAGAAGGTTCCGATCAGGATAACGGCCAGAAGGAGAAATGAAATAGTCTGAACGGACCATCTCAGACCTTTTATCCATCTTATACTTTTCCCCTTTGTCAGAGTAAGGGCACCGGATGGACAATATTTAACACACTGTGGATCACCCTCACACAGATCGCATTTATTGATTTCTCCCGTTATTGGATCTTGAAGCGGTGCGGCTTCCGGGCAGGCCATCGTACAAAGACCGCATGCGACACAGAACAGTTTGTTGATACGGACAATCCCGTCTTCCCCTTTTTCAATCGCCCTGGTGGGGCAGGCTTCTATACACAGAGGTTTGCGGCAATGCTGGCAGAGGATCGCAAAATTCTTGACACTGATTTCATCTCTGAGCACCTTTATGCTTGCAGAAGCAGGGGCTACTTTAGAGATATTTCTTAAGGAACAGACCATCTCACAGGTGCCACAACCGGTACATTTTTCAGGATCAAAGAGAATGCCGGGATGAAGTCGCGGCATGAAGTAGTCGGAGAAGGTTTTCTTCTCTTCCGGGCGAGGCCTGAGATCCTCAAGGGTGATAATGTTATTTTGTTCGTTTGTTTGTTTCTGCATTACAGTACCTATGTATTACGTAACATGTAAATCTCCCTCCTGCATGAGGGACAAAGTTCGAGAATCTCCAAAACATTAGAAGGTTCTTCTCTCAACCTTTCAAAAACAAAGTTCTTTGCGGGAATTGATAAAAACTGTTTACCGCAACGGGTACAGTATTTTAAATTTTCAACCGCTTTTTCTTCGATTGCTATTTCCCTGAGAGCTCTAATCAGATCGCGACAGCTAACCCCCTGTGGACAGACATCCGTGCCGGCATTACATTCTGTACAATACCATATATTTTCGTCCGTAATTATGTTGTTCCCGGTCAGGGCTTTTTTAATAATTCCCCGGGGTGACATTTCGATGGAAAAATTTGTGTACATCTCCGCCATTGGACATACCGCAACACACCTGCCGCATTCCACACAACTTTGGGCACCGGAAGATCTCCTCGCTTCGGCGATCCTGTCTTTACCGTCAGCCATCCTGTGATTCCTTCCTTACGGCAGCGGCACATACCTTGAATTCCGGTATTTTGGAACGAGGATCCAGTGCCGGATTAGTCAGCATATTCGCCCGTGCCTCTGCAAAGTGAAAGGGCGCGAAAATACATCCTTTTGAAACACGTTTCGTTATCCGGGCGTTTGTTATAATACTTCCCCTGCGGGTTGTTATCTTTATTTTCTCCCCGTCTTTTACGTCCAGAAGAGCAGCGTCTTCCGGGTTGATCTCGGCATAGGCCTCTTCTACCTCTCTGTTGAGGAAGGATGAGCGGCGCGTCATCGTCCCGGTATGATAATGGGAAAACATTCTTCCCGTACTTAGATAATAAGGATAATTCTCATCGGGCAGTTCTTTGGGTGGAGTATGCTCGGGGATAACGAAAAGTCCTTTGCCCCTCGTAAACCGGTCTTTATGAAGATACCGGGTGCCGGGATGTTCTAAATCAGGGCAGGGCCACTGCAACCCTTCCCGCTCCAGTCTGTCAAAGCAAATTCCTCCATAGGCCGGGGCCAGAGACGCGATTTCATCCATGACTTCTGAGGGATTTTTATAAGAAAAATCAAGGCCCAAAGCGTTTCCAAGAAGGCATAAGATCTCAAAGTCTTCCTTAGCGTTCCCCGGAGGAGCGACTGTTTTTCTTAAGAGCTGAAATCTTCGCTCCGTATTAGTGAATGTTCCGGACTTTTCGGCAAAACAGGAACTGGGAAATACCAGATGCGCGAACTTTGCCGTCTCGGTGAGAAAAATATCCTGAACGATTAGAAAATCGAAGGCCTTTAGAGATTCCAACACATGATTGGTGTCGGGATCGCTCAATGCGGGATTTTCTGCCATGATATAGGCCGCGCGTATATCCTTTCCCGCGAGACCGATAATCTCTGTAACGGTAAGCCCCGGCTTGTCGGAGAGTGTATCCCCCCAGGCATTTTGAAATTTGTTCTGAATTGCCGAATCGCTGACACCCTGGTATCCCGGATATACATTGGGCAGGGCACCCATATCACAGGCTCCCTGGACATTATTCTGACCCCGAAGGGGATATATGCCGGAATGTTCTGTTCCCACATGACCGCACAACATGGCAAGATCGCAGATGGCGAGGACATTAGCTGTTCCACAGGCATGTTGAGTGATGCCCATACAATAGATTATGGCGGATTCTTTTGCTTTTGCGTAAATCTCCGCCACATTTCGGACAATTTCTTCATCGATACCGCATTCTGCCGCAGCCCGTTTGACAGGCCATAACTGGAGGAATTCATTCAAATCTTCAAATCCTTCCATTCGTGCCCTGATAAAATCCTCGTTATGCAGTCCTTCGTCAATAATGTGTCTCATCATGCCGCACAGCAGAGGTATATCCGTTCCCGGATTTATACGCAGGTGGATTTTAGCGTTCCGGGTTACTGCCGTTTCACGTGGATCTACGGCAATGATTGTAGCACCCTTGTCGGCAGCCTTATAAATTTCCCCCATGATAATCGGATGACTCTCCGCTGCGTTGGAACCGATAACGAAAATACACTCAGCCCCGGCCAGATCGGAAATAGAATTTGTCATCGCCCCGCTGCCAAGGGTCTGTACCATGGCGACGGTGGTCGGGGCATGACACAGACGTGCGCAATGATCCACATTGTTTGTTTTGAAGGCCATTCGTATCAGTTTCTGGAAGAGGTAATTTTCTTCGTTGGTACATTTGGCGGAAGAAAGACCACCTATGGCATCGCCGCCATATTTTGCGGCAGTCTCGCGCAATTTCAAAGCTGCCATCGGGATGGCTTCATCCCACGGGATTTTCTGAAACGTATCACCCTTTCTCAAAAGGGGATCTGTCAGACGGTCGGGATGGTTGATAAACTCGTGGGCAGACCATCCCTTTATGCACAGGCTGCCCCTGGAGACGGGGTGTTCCCTGTCAGGATAGGTGGCAATCGCAACGCCACCTTCGACCTTTATAATAAGGCCGCAGCCGGTTCCACAATATGGACAAATGGTCTTTATAAATTCAGGATTCATCTTCTTCCCTCAGCGAGTTTATCCAGTCGGGAAACTCCCTGTCCGTATCCGGTTTTTCAAAAGCGCTGGAAAGGACTGGTGATTTTATCTCCGGATCAAGTCCCGCCTCGTACCCGTATTTTTCACGCAGTGTTTTACGCATCCCAAGCTGTAGATAGAGGAGGGGAATATTGACGGGGCATGCCTCCTGACAGGCTCCACAGGCCACGCATGTATCCGACAGGTGAAAGGCACGTATAAGGTGAAAGGTTATCGTTTCCGCCGGCACGACACCCCTTTGCACCCAGACATCGTCTTCCAGTTTGCAGGGTTCACAGATGCAAAGAGGGCAGGAATTACGGCAGCCGTAACACTTGATGCATCTCTTCAGCATATCAGCCCATCTCTCCATTCTTTCTTTGTCATTGCCGATCAGAAACTTCCGGACTCTTTCATCCTGAAAAGGATCTACCCCTGAAACCTTCTCTCCCGCATCGAGTTTCTCCGGATAAGGCCTGTCGCAAAGACATATAGCCGCCTGCTCCTGACTGCAGGCAATTCCAATCGTAAGGAGGTTTTCTTTCTCTATCTGATTTCTCTTTATCAGCTCAATCAGCGCCCTTTCGTCGCATCCCCGGCAGATTACGGCCAGTTTGTAATTTTCCGGTGAGGAACGTAAAATCGTCATGGCGAGCTTTGCCAGCAACCATTTTGGCTCAAGAACAAGGTTGGCTAATTCCTCAGAATTTTCAAACAGATGAGGCTGGATAATGTTCCATTCATTCCTCATTAAGCCAAAGACAGCACCGGCCTTTTTCTCTTCAAGAATCTGTCTTGCTATGTTTTTTGTTTTCTCGAGCATAATCAGCTTATCACTCCAAACGGCTATAACCAGGGATCAAGGGGTGGCAGTAAGATTAACTCATCAAAGAAATTCTTTATTATTTCTTCAAACTGATAATCTTCATGTGCGGTCCCAAAACTGAGCAAAAGCCTGCTGCTTCCTATACCTGTTGTGTCCAGTAAATCTTGTAAAAGCTCCAATCTTTTAATAGCAGTGTGATTCGCATTATTATAACGACATCCTCCTATGTGACATCCCAGAACAGCTATACCATCAATTCCTCCGGCCAGCGCTCTCAGGATGGCATCGGTTTCAACAAGAGATGCGCATTCCACCGGAATGACACGAAATCGGGAGGGGAGAGAGATTCTCTTCTTCCCGGCAGCATCAGCTCCGATAAAACCACACCACTTGCATGCAAAAATCAGGATTCTGGGCTGGTTCATTTTAACCCCTCGCCTTATTGTCTGCGTCCTGCTTTGATATTGCTAACCAGCTAAATATTAATGACAAATTCCAAAGCCTCTCTAATAAAAAAAGTCTTTCATCTGTTCCCTAAAACGCCATTTTTATCATTTCACCCACCATGCGATAATTATGCTCGGGAATCTGTACGCTCCCGTTGGGGCATACGGAGACGCAGTTTCCACATGCTTTGCATTTCATCATGTTAACAACACTGATATATCTGTTTTCCATTTTTTCAAGATGACAGGCGTTGAAGGGGCAGGCGGCGACACAGTTTCCGCAACCCGTGCAGGATTCGGGAACAACCCGGGCGTGACCTGATTTCAGACCGGGAACCCGGCTGAGTGTCGATGCGGCGATTTTACTCTGTCTTAAATACGAAACTGCCTTCATGGCTGCCGCTTTCCCCTGTAATATCGAATGGTCTGAAGAAACGGGCCATCTCGCTGAACCGCATATGAATATTCCATCCGTTTTTGTCTCCAGGGGATGCATCGGATAGATCTCCGAGAAAAATCCATAACGGTCGACTTCAATATCCAGCATCTCCGCCAGTTGTACATTATCATTATTTGGGACAAGGGGAGTGCTTAAGACCACCAGATCTGTCTCAAGCTTTCTTGTAATACCGGTTATCGCATCATAAACTTCAACAGCTTCAACATAATCACTGCCTATGATCCGAGGTGGTTGTTCTTCTTCGAAGCGAATAAACTGTACACCACTCGAGAGTGTATCCCTGTAATATTTTTCCAGGGTGTTCCCCGGCGTCATGATCCCCCGGTGGAGAATAAATACTGACGCGCCCGGGATATCTTCAGCGATCCTCGAGGCATTTTTAAGACTGATGGGACAACAAATGGTTGAACAATACGGTCTTTCTCTATTTCTTGCGCCAACACATTGTATAAAGACGGGCTTTTTCGTTTCTAATGATCCATTCAGGCTTTGTCTTTCAAACTCCATCTGTGTGATTACATTCTTGATTTCGCCATAGCCATAAAGGCCGGTCGGGAAAAATATCTTTGCGCCTGTCGCGACGATAATAACTCCTGCCTGGATGGAACTATCTTTTTCCTGAAATGAGAAGTGAACGGTGAAGTTGCCGGTGTCTCCCTCAACAGAAGTGATCTTTGATTGCGGATAGAAGGTGATGAAGGGATTATTCTCAACCTCTCTAATATATGGTTCCAGTTTGTTCGATGCTTCTTCATTACCTGGATAACAACGGGAAATCAATCTAAGCATTCCGCCGGGGACCTTTGACCTTTCAAGAAGGTTAACCTTAAATCCCGTTCTTGCAAGTGACATGGCAGCGGCGAGACCTGCGGGGCCTGCGCCTATTATAAGAGCATTCGGATGAACGGTTACAGACATGTCGTCGGATAGTTCTCTATTCTGAAGGGCAGCAATCCCCATATTAATGAGGTCTTTTGCTTTTTTTGAGGCGTCTTCAGGATTGTCGCCATGAATCCAGGCACATCCTTCTCTTATATCTACCAGACCGATCTTATGCCTCTCTACGCCCTCTTTGATAAGAGTCTCGACGACAAGATTGCCTCTCGACAGGGTCGAACAGGCGGCAATTAATACCTTATCCGAGTCGGTTTCCTTTATCAGGGAAACCGTCTTTTCTATATCTGTTTCGAGACAGAGGGAATCAACGGTAGATATGAGGGCAACAGAGGAATTTTTTGATAATTCCTCCCGGAGAAAATCAAAATTGATAGTATTATCAATTTCTCCGAAACATTTGCATAGAAAAACAGATATGTTTGCCATATTTCACTCTACCGTTGATCCGATTCTTTATTAGTAATCCTCATTGCTGCAGCGGATGCCTGGATTACGGAATCGGCAACATCTGCCGGCTCCAGACCGAAGCCGCATGCAAAATCGGAAGTTTCACCTGATTCTTCAATAACAAAACCTTCTTTGTCTGTCCGGGGAGCTGCCATGCTCCCGGGCTGTGCCGGACGGAGCTGAATCAGGGAAGGTTGAATGTTCCCGTTCAAGATCACAATGTCAAATCTTCTAATCTCTCTTTTTTGTGTTATCGTATTTTCAAATTGTACCGCGATCCCATTACCGCTTGGCAGTGGGTGAATCAAACCCGGTCGTCCCCGGACAAGTTTGATATTGGCATCTTCAAAATCCCTAAGGGAATATCTGTAATAATCGCGCCCCACAGTTCTTAAATCGGTATAAAAGATAGAACAATCGATTCTTTTATCTCTCCTTTTCACCCACTCGGCCTGTTTAAAGGCATGCATGCAGCATACGGCAGAACAGGAAGGAATCATCCTCAAATCCCTTGCTCCGGCGCACTGTATAAAAGCAATGTTTGCCGGTATCGCGCCATCTGATCTTTTAATGATATTTCCCCTGTTGGTTCCTGCTTCCGAAATCCATTCTTCAAACTCCATGGACGTCATGATATCAGGATGGGTTCCGCTTCCGTATTCCTTGAGGTGATTGATGTTTGCCTCTTTGAACCCGGTCGCCCATATGACATTACTCACGAGAAGAGTTGCTTCCTCTTCTTTCAGCTCCATATTAATGGCCCCCGAAGGGCATATCTTCTCGCAGTTGCCACATTTTGTACATAAAGTTTCATCGATCACGAAAGATGGGGGGTATAAGTGTTCCCAGTCAGGGTGGATGGCATCAGTCGGACACTCCTTCTCACATCGTCCGCAGAAAATACACTTCTTTTCATCTATGTAATGGGGACCTCTCAAAATGACAGCTGAATAGTTGCCATTTTCTTTTTTCAAATCTTTCACGTTGGATAGAGTATGGACAGTGATTAAAGGATGTCCCATGCATTTTTTGACATCTGTCCAGAGCGGACAGAAGGCACAGTGATCGGTCGGATAGAGTTTGTCCAGTTTCGATACCTGACCGCCGAGATGACTGCTGCTTTCTACCAGATGAACGGACTGACCCGCATCCGCGAGATCCAGGGAAGCCGTAATGCCCGCCACGCCACCACCTACAACCAGCACGGCATCTCTCCCAGTCTTTTGAATATGTTCAAAACCAGTCATTAGCAGTCGATCCTTATCTCTTTGATACAAAATTAAAGGCCGTCTTTCTCTTGCTCCTTATTTTATAATCCCATAGTGTCTGGCCAGCTTCTCTATCCTGCCTGCAAACCATGTTTTGAAATTAGACGGAGGAAAATCATAAGGTCCTACTCGATCTTCAAGCTGTAGAACAAATCGATTTCTGGAAGGATCAAACCTTTTCACCTTGTCATAATGTACAACAATAGACTTGGGATCGGTTGGGCACCTTTGCTCACAGGCGCCGCAACCTGTACAGTTTTCCTCTATGACAACGGGAAATCTCCTCTTTTCCAGCTTGATAGCATCATATTTGCAGGCCTGGTAACAATTTTTGCATCTTCTCGTTTTCTGCCAGGAGAGACATGTGTCGGGATCAATCACTGCGTTTCCGATATCAATCTCTTCTTTGGGGACTTTCTTAATGGCTTCGGTGGGACATATTCTGACACACTCCATGCACATGATACACTTCTTCCAATCTAGAACCGGTGTGCCCAGGTTTGTTATACCGTCAAGAAGACTTGCAGGTTTAAGCGCATTGGCAGGGCACACATCTATACATCTGTAACATCGGGTGCAATATTTCAGGAATTCATTCTCAATAAGCGATCCTGGTGGGCGGGGTAGTGCCTTTGCTCCAGAAACCTTAAAAAAGGTAAAAACGATTCCTGATATGGCACCGCTGATGATTATATGAAGTACGTCTCGTCGCGACAGTTTCATGTATTACGTACTCCTGCCTGCTTAGTCTACAAATACGGCAGTGTAATAAGTTTTAAATTAATTATTACGTTGTCACAATAAAAGGATTTTCCCCAATTTTGTATTTTTATGAACGGACATTCAGACAACGCATGTACCTGCTCATTAAAACAGGCATCTACGAAGAGCAAAAGAATCAAAATGCACGTTTATAGATTGTCGTGATTTTATCATTTTTTTGCAAAGGAAATAATCGGGACAGGCTGGCGCCTGCCCCGATTATACATAATTTGCCTGAAAAATGTCCTTACAAATTTTTCCTGGCCGCTTTGATATCATCAATGAGATAGTCAAGGCTGAGATTTTTCAGGGTTGTGTCCGTAGGGACGCCGTCATTGTCCCATCCGAAGTAAGCATAGTAATCTTCCTGCATTTTTTTTGTATCGGCCGAGGTGAAGATAGCTCCTTTCTTCGGTCCCTCCGGCAGAGATTCGTTTGTCATCCGGTATGGCAGCACATCATCCTTTCGGCTGATGCCCTCACGAACATCGAAGCAACGCTCAAGAGTTCGGATTCGTTGGCCTGTTTTCATCAGATCATCTTCCGTTATACTCCATCCACACAGTGGGTTCAGCATATCGGTGAACATATCGAGTGACCAGTAACCTCCGACAAATGAACAGGTCACAAGTGAATTGTGAAGGCATCGCTTGGCCTGACCAGCGGGGCTGTTGGATTCATGATGATCACCGCCGCACTGTCCCATGGCATAACTGACAGCGCGTGGTTTATCCCCCCTCGGGTCATGAGCTGCCATCTCTTTGCCCTTTGTTTGGACGGCCCATTTCTCGGACCCTTGGCCTATTTCCTGTGACATGGCGAGAACACCTTTAGAGAGCAGCTTGCCCGCTTTCCCGTTCTTGTACGCGATCTTTTTCACCATCTCAACGACGGCATCCGCGTTTCCCCATTCGAGATCAATGCCGTCAAGATCAGCCTTTGAAAGGACACCTTTTTCGACACATTCCATGGCAAAAGCGATACACCCTCCGGTTGAAATGGCATCGAGACCGAGGGCGTCGCACAGTTCAATCGCGGCCATCATGCCGTCAAATTCAGAAACGCCGACATTACTGCCCAGAAGGCCGCCAGTTTCATATTCAGGTCCCTCGGCTATGAGGCCACTGTATTTGCCACCTCGAATAACACCAAGTTTCTGGCAGTGAACGGGGCAGTGCGTACAGGCCACATGCCTCTTCCAGAACCGCCTGCTTGCCTCCTCGGCACCTATATATGAGATGTCCGGGAACCAGGTGGTCTGATAATTTTTCGTAACGAGTGATCCGGTACCCCAGTTTTTCAATTCAAGCAGACCGGCCGTGCCCCATCGTTTGATGCCTTGCCAGCCTTCATGGTCAACGGCATACTGCTTCGCGCCCTTTGCCGCTTTCAGAAATCTATCGTTGTCAACTGCGGGAACATACCCGGTTCCCTTGATAGCAACGGCTTTTAATTTCTTGTTTCCCATGAGCGCGCCGGTACTTGTTCTGGCAGCAGCCCGGAAACGCTCTACAATGAGGCAGGAATAAGGGACTTCGTTTTCACCGGCAGGACCGATACAGGCAACTCTGATCCGGGGATCTTTTAATTCCTCTGCGATCATATCTTCCGTTGTTGCGGTATCTTTGCCCCATAATTTACTGGCATCTCTGAATTCAACCTTGTCATTGCGAATATAGAGCCATACCGGCTTTTTCGATTTTCCCCGGATATAAATGCCGTCCCAGCCGGCCCATTTAATCTCAGGCCCGATATGCGCTCCCACTTCGGCGTGACTGAGCCGTTTCGTATAGGGGCTCATGTTAACAACGCTCATTCGAGTGGACGGGCAATATGTTCCGTTAAGCGGACCCGCCCCGAGATATAGAAAACTGTTTTCAGCCAGGGGATCCTGATGGGCTTTATATTCTTTTAGAAGAAAGTAATCACCCATACCCGCCCCACCGAGAAACTGCTGATATATCTCATCCGGCACGGTGCGCGTTTTAAATGTTTTTTTCGACAGGTCGATTTCCAGAACCTTTCCAAAATTTCCTCCTCGTGTTGTTGCCATTATCTCTCCCCCCTTTCCCCGGTTTCATTCGGATAGAAGAAGTTGTTCATCAGATCCTCAGCCGCTTCTTCCGGCGTTACATCGCGATATGCCAGGTTAACACCGAACCCGAGTTTGTCTCCCATAATACAGGGTCCTTGAGGATTACCCGATTGTGCCAGGCAGGCTTTAACACATTCTGGGTCACCTCCGCATAGGTCACATGTCAATGGGAGCCCAGTATCGGGATGCAGCCTCAGGAACTGTGCCGGGCATGCCTCCAAACACTTACTACACTTGGCACCGAGGCATGTGTCCTTGTTGATCAGGATACCGTTCGTTTTTTCATCCTTATAGATAGCTTTAGGTTCAACAGGACACGCTTCAATGCAGGGCGCATCTTCACAATGCCAGCAAATTACCGGGACATCGACGATCCCTTTATATTTGTTGACATGCACTCTCGCAGCTTCCGGTCTGACAACGCCTTCGTGGAACAGGGAACAGGCAAATTCGCATCCCCGGCATCCGGTACAGTTCTGGCGTTCGACAAACAGATGCCTGATTATTTTAGCTGGTTTTGCCGATTCCGCAGCCTTGGCAGTGACGGGTTTCATGACACCAACTGTTGCCAGTGCAACGGCGCCTCCCGCCGCAACGGCAGCTCCCTTGAGAAATCCACGACGGGTTGTATCTTTCTGAAGAATATCAGAATGTTCTTTCTCTTCTCTTTCCATGGCACAACCTCCATGCTGATTGCTTATTAATCTTTAGTATCAAAAAGTTCATTGTTCACGAAGATGCTGATACCAACAACGAAAGCTAATAGCTAAAAGGATTGAGGGAATAATTCTTTAATCATAGTCCAGGAATTTGAGCTTGAATTCTTTAGCTTTTAGCACTCTGCCTTTGACCTTACGGCTTTGCAGTTTTCAGAGCTTAATTTAACACCTCCCTTCTGGTTTTTCTCACACTTATTTTAGGAACTTCAAATTGGTACAACATAAGAAAAGATTTAATGGGAAACTCGATCACCACGATCTTAAACCGGTCCAGAGTGCCGTCAAGATAGTTATCCACCATTATCTTTTTTTTGAGGTTTGAATAGATTGATGATAAACGGGGCACACAGGGGAAGAAATGGTATACGCCTGCATTGAAAGGGGGAAACGGAAAGTATGCACTTTCTCCAGATACCCGCGCCAAAGCCATTCTGCCACTCCTTCCTGAGAAGTTTAAACAAAATAACCTTCTTTCCAAGCACGGGAGGCCTCCCCGTTTCCAGAGAAACCCTTTGGAATAGCACCATGGAATTAATCTTTAGGCACCTATTCTCGAAGGTGACAATACCTTTGCGTTAATTTTTACATAGCATAACTATCTTGTCAAGAAATATTTTACACAAATATTTTACTACGTGTTATTGTAATATAATTATGTTATTATAACGGCAACTAAATATGACAATACATGATGGACGTTAGCAAAGGGAATACTTACATCGTACAGATTTAATGATCATGTTTAATGGCCGGAGTAATAACTCTACGTTGATGTGTTTTATTTTGTGTGAGGAGGCGATTTGTCAAAACGCAATTCTAATTCGTATACGCCATATGCCAGACTACTCTTTAGCGCATAGCCTGCATTATGAAAGACCCGCAGCATATGGGCATT
>Ga0307990_1002315_pt1 | contig 15317 bp, 17 predicted proteins | sample EllFjometagen129_FD_203168 | JGI IMG/M metagenome (GOLD analysis project Ga0307990, IMG submission 203168) | Marine microbial communities from Ellis Fjord, Antarctic Ocean - #129 | ecosystem: Environmental > Aquatic > Marine > Unclassified | place: Southern Ocean | collected 2014-10-08
AGACGAAGGCTCCGGCTCCCTGATAGATCTCAAGATCTAAATCAAATCCTGTATCGAGTATGTTCGTTCCCAGGAGCCCGTATTCTTTTGCTTGAGATATGGCGATGTCCAGTCTTCGCAGTGCTAATGGATATTCTGCCCGGCAGTAGATGTATCCCTTGTGGGCGCCTATCGCCTTGGCTGCGATTATCATTCCCTCGAGTACCGCGTGGGGGTCAGCCTCGAGTACGCTTCTGTCCATAAATGCCCCGGGGTCACCTTCATCGGCGTTACAGAGGACGTACTTGATGTCTCCCTTCGACTGGGCGGCAAATTTCCATTTGAGACCTGTGGGAAATCCCGCACCGCCCCGGCCACGAAGACCGGAATCGAGTATCTCCTGCACGATATCTTCAGGGCGCATCTCCGTCAGGGCTTTGGCCATTCCGGCATATCCGTCACGTGCGATATATTCGTCTATTCTTTCGGGATCTATAAGCCCTTTATTTTTAAGTACTCTCAGTTCCTGATGGGCAAAGAAGGGGATGTCCTTCATTTCGGGAATGGACTCTTTCGTGGAAGGCTCTTTGTAGAGGAGTCTTTCCAGAGGTCTTCCCTTGAGAAAATGCTCTTCAACAAGTTCAGGCACATCATCGGGTTGAACCAGCATATAGATGATTCCATCAGGGTATACCACCATAATGGGTCCCATGGCACAGAAACCATTGCATCCCGTTTCCACAATCTTGATTTCATCAGAAAGGCCCTGCTTGTTAATTTCTGCGGTAAGGGCCAGTTTTACCTTTCCGCTCCCTGTTGCATGACAGCCGGTACCCCCGCAGATCAATATGTGAGACCGAAAAACCTTCATCGGATGGCAACCTCCTCGTATGTGTGTGTTGATTTCATTATCCTGCTAACTACTCTGCTCTTTACCTTTAGCGAGAACGAAGGGGGTTTGAATCTCGCCTTCCAGGACATGCCTTCTGAAGACCTGCCTCATCTTGTTGGAAGTCATATATTCATAAACAATAGCCTCTTGCTCAAGAATTTCGACGGTAACCTCCGGTTCTCTGCTGCAAAGCCCCATGCAGCCTGATGTTGTCACGATAACATCTGAAACGCCTGCTTCTTCGATTTCTGTGATCAGTGTGTTCATTACCACTCTTGCGCCGGCCGCAATGCCGCATGTTCCCATGTGCACTGTTACTTTGACCCTGCGATCGCCTTCCCTCAAGGAATTTTCTGCCTGAACTCGTTCCTTAATCTTTTTTAGATCTTCTATCCTTAATTTGCCCATATCAGTTCACCTTTTTGGTTAATTGTACTGTTCTAATATGTCTTTAAGCTTATTCGGTTTCACCCTTCCGTGGACATCGTCGTCGACGACTACAACGGGTCCCAATCCACATGCCCCGAGACACCTCACTGTTTCATAGGTAAACATCCTGTCCGGTGTCGTCTCTCCCTCTTTGATACCAAACAATTTTTCCACCTTTTCCGCTATCTTTTTGCCGCCTCGAACATAGCATGCCGTCCCCAGGCATACCCTGACTACGTGCTTGCCTCGCGGGTGCATGGTAAAGAAAGAATAAAATGTGATCACGCCATATATGTGGCTGAGGGGGATATTCAATACTCTTCCCACTCTCTTTTGAACAGGGGTGGGAAGAAAACCCAGTAACTCCTGAGCCTCCTCTAAAAGGGGTATCAAGCCGCCTGGCCTGCCTTTGTGTTTTTCGATGATTGCATCCAGTGTTGCGATCTGTTCCGGTGTAAATTCCTCTAAAAGATCATTGTATTCCAAATCCATTCACTCATTCCTCCCTATAGAAGAGTCTTTAAAAAAAAGAGATTACTGATCAACTGAAATCTCTTTCAATCCTTCCTCGATAAATGTCTTTATAAACCCCAATACTCGATAGTTGTTCAGGGGAACATCTTCCAGTTCCTCTCTCATCTCTCTCGTATCCAGGGTAAATGCCTTGCCATCCTTCCTGTGGGTGTACAGAAAATCTATATCTGAGTTCCCCGCTATAAGGGCAATTATGGTTTCCGACATGCTGCCCAGGGGTTGGCGATCTATATGGCTGCGCATGAACTGAGCCAGCACATGTGTGCCTTTCCCCATTTCTGTTTTTACTGATAGATTTCCATCAGCAGTCTTGGCGGCATGTTCAAACAGTGGAAGTCCCAATCCCACGTTACGAACCGTTCTGGTAGTAAAAAAAGGGTCAAGAACCTTGCCTGCCATAGCCGAATCCATACCCCTACCATCATCTATGATCTCAATAGTAAAGGTGTCATTCACTGTGTCTTCACTGATGCCTATCTGTATCAACTTTGCGGAGGCTCGTATCGAGTTTTCCGCTATATCAAGAATATGCATAGATAATTCAAGCATATTTCATTATCCGATGTGTCTGCCTAGGCGACCCGACATGGCCATTTTCAGCTCGGCAATTGAGGGTTTTTCCATAAAAATTGTGGTAAAACGCTTGCCGATATCGTCGATGAAATGTGCATCCGACGATGTTATGCTGGGATAGTCGAATACGTCAGGATATTGTTTTCCTCGAAACGGGGATATCTCAATGGCATCTAATTCCAGATCCTGTGGGATGAATCCCAGTTGACCGAGGATACTGAAACTTTCGCGGTAAATGTGTGCCGCTATCGTCACACCCTTCAGTCTGTGGATTGACTTGCAGATTTCGTACAAAGAGAGATCGGTAGCCCCTATCAATAGCCGATCATTAAACCCCTCTACCTCGTCCAACTCATTCACTATCGGCTGACATCCGAAAATCTCTTCCCTGTTCGTTCCTTTCAGAGAGCCATAGACTACGTCTTGCATTTCTTTCAGGGCAGTCATGTTTTCAAATAGGGCCAGGATATGGACCTCTTCCCTGCTCGTTATCTCCATGCCGGGAAATACAAAGATCGGTTTATCCTTTGCAGCCCTAATGACATATTCTGCATTTTCAGAGGCATTGTGATCGCAAATACCGATGACATCCAGCTTTTCGATAATTGCCTTCTCTACCAATGCCGCAGGGGACATATCAAGATCTGCGCAGGGAGACAGGCATGTATGAATGTGAAGGTCACACCTGTATCCTTGTAACATCCCTCTCTACCCTCTGAACAACAATTGAGACTCCGCAGATACATTAATTTCTTATAAGTTCATATACTCTTCCGGCCACTTCGAAACCGTGAAGGGGCGTTGAAAGGATGGGAATTCCCACCTTTTCCGCCTTTTCGAGAGTCTCTTTTTCCGGTTCTCTGGCCAGCACCAATATAATCCCTGCATGCTCCTTAAGCTCTGCCACTGCTACAATGTTACTGTGGGATTGCCGGGTTATCCACACATTGCCCCTGGAACTGTTTGCAATGACATCGCTTAGAAGGTCGCCTATGTACCCGCCCGTCACGCTACGGCCAAGATTTTCCTGACAGCATCTGACGGTGAGATTCAATTGTTCCACTAATGTCATAAGTGTCATGACTGATTTCTCTCAGTTGGCATCAATTAATATTCTCAGGTGAACTCCCTTGTTTGACTCTGAGGTGATTTCAAAGGTATCGGAACATCTCTTGATGTTGGAGAGACCCATGCCTGCACCAAATCCCATTTCTCTTATGCGATCCGTCGCCGTCGAATATCCATCCTTCATGGCAAGCTCGATATCGTCAATGCCTGGGCCTTCGTCTTCGGCGTCGATTCGTATCTCCTGTGGACTAATACGAAGGGTTATATGTCCCGATCTTGCGTAGGATATAATGTTCAGCTCCGATTCATAGGCTACAATGGCAACCCTTCTCTGTGTTTCTCCCAGGAAGCCCATATCTTTTAGAATACTCTTTACCCGCAGAGAAACGACACCCGCTTCATCGAAGTTTCCACCCTCTATGGGGAAGCTATTTTTGTACCGAATAGTGTGAACCAACTATCTATCAGCCTCCAATTTTTTTTACACACCCGACCATGCCGTTCATGTACAGTCTTCCCGACGTTTCGAAAAGGATATACTTTGTGGAAATAATCGGTATGTTCAGTTCTTTGGCCAGTCCCACCGTTTCCGCCGGTGGTTTCTTGCCCCTCACTATTACAATGGCCGCCGAGTCCAGAATACTTGCCGTTCTGACGACCTGTGGATTTGTAAGGCCCGTTAGAATAAGACTTTTGGGCTTGGCAAATGCCAGAACATCACTCATGAGATCGGCGCTGAAAGCGGTTTTTACCTCTATGTTGAGCTGATCTTCTCCGGTGAGAACCGTAGCATCAAGTATCTCTACTAACCTGGATAGTTTCACTTCATTTTCCCCACACAAGAAAGTTTTTAACGAAATAAATATAAATATTTATGCCGTATAATCATTTGTGCCTATCATATAACATTTAGTTCTGTCAATTATTATTTGGTGTCTGTTAATTTTTCTTGACAGAGACCCCGATGCTCGTCTACAAGAGGTCTATGACTGGCGGTCATAAACTGACCGTAATTCAGGTTGAAGGGGGAAAGCAGTGGCCACCGAAAAGCGAAGGCAAAAAGAGCGGGAACGGAGGAAACGTGACATATTGAAGGTCTCCCGGAGATTGTTTCTCGAATGGGGATTCAATGATGTCACCGTTTCTCGGATCGCTCAAAAGGCAGCGCTTAGTAAAGGAGCAATATACCTCTATTTCAGAAGCAAGGAAGAAATATATGTGCAGACACTTCTGAATGATATCGAAAAATTCCACGAAAGTGTTTCTCATCTCTTCAAGGAGGAAAGGTCTACGTCAGTCATTATTACCGATTTCGCCGAATGTTACATCAATTTTTTCCTTGCCGATAGAGAATTATTTAGAATATTGATTAATTTTATGGTGCATACGAATAACATGACTTTCACGGAAGAAATGAACGCGAAGGTTATTTATGAGACAAACAAGACTATCTCCATAATTGAAAGAATATTGCAGTGCGGTATCGATTCGGGAGAGTTTAAACTGGGAAAAGAGGAGATCAGACCGGTGAGAAATGCCTTTTGGGGACTGTTAAACGGGACAATATCGCTCCATCTCTTCGTCGGCAAGGAGGCGAAGAGGGAGGAGAGGATACGAATCAATATAAAAAAGGGCCTGGACATTTTTATCGAGGGGCTAAAAAGTCGGGGACTATAAGGGAGGTGTGTTTATGAGTAATTTGTTGGTAAATACGAGGGATCAGAAGTTTATTCTCTACGAACAAATCGGGATCGACAGGCTTTTCCAGTCTCAACGCTACGGCGATTACTCTAGGGAAATCGTAGACATGATGTTGAGTGAAGCGGAAAAGATGGCAATAGAAGATATTCTTCCCACCTATGAAGCGGGCGATAAAGAGGGTTGTACCTTCAAAGACGGTAAGGTGTTTGCCCCCAAATCCTTTCATGGCCCATACAAGAAATTTCGAGAGGCGGGGTGGATAAGCGCACCGCAGGACCCGGAAATAGGCGGACAGAACATGCCCATTACCCTATGGACGGCATGCGCGGAATTATTCAATGCAGCAAATTTCGCGCTCATGATGTACCCCGGCCTTACGTGGGGGGCGGCAGGGCTTATCGAAAAGTATGGAACTGAGGAGCAGAAAAACAGATATATGCATAAGATGTTTTCCGGTGAATGGTGCGGTACCATGTGTCTCACCGAGCCCAATGCGGGGAGTGATGTAGGTGCCACAAGAGCGATGGCCCGGAGACTGCCCGACGGTAGATTCAGCATAACAGGAACAAAGATGTTTATCTCTGCAGGCGACCATGATCTTACCGAAAATATCATTCATACCATCCTTGCCAGGATCGAAGGAGACCCTCCGGGAACGGGGGGGATTTCCATATTTATCGTTCCAAAATACAGTGTCAATGACGACGGCAGTGTGGGACAATCCAACGATGTCGTCACCGGCAATATCGAACACAAGATGGGGATAAAGGGGTCTTCCACCTGTACGCTCAATTTCGGTGAAAATGGAGATTGCATCGGCGAACTTCTGGGAGAAGAACGGAAGGGAATAAAGGTCATGTTCCAGATGATGAACGAGGCCCGGCTTGAAGTGGGTATGCAGGGTCTGGGACATTCTACAGCGGCCTATGAACATGCCCTGCAGTACGCGAAGGAACGCATACAGAGCAGGCCCATCTGGGAGATGACCAATCCCAGCGCCGCCGCGGTTCCCATTATTCAACACCCCGATGTGAGGCGCATGCTCCTCTGGATGAAGTCCTATGTAGAGGGTATTAGGGCGATGAATTATTTTATTGCTTTTGCCATCGACATGTCGCAGATTGCCGAAACGGAAGAGGAAAAGAAGAAGTGGAACGGCTTCGCAGAGTTGCTGACGCCGGTCTGCAAGGCCTTTTCGTCCGACAAGGCCGTTGAGATATGTTCTCTCGGCATTGATGTCTATGGCGGCTATGGATACATTTCGGAGTATCCCATGGAACAGTACATGAGGGATGCCAAGATTTCCTGCCTCTACGAGGGGACGAACGGCATTCAGGCCCTCGATCTGGTGGGGAGAAAACTGGCCCAGAACAAGGGAATGAATGCGATGAATCTCTTCAGTGAGATCGGCAATACCTGTCAAAAAGTGAAGAAGATTGAGGAATTGAAGGCGACCGCCATGGGTCTCGAAGACGCGAATGCATCTGTTGCGGCACTGACCATGCAATTCAGCCAGTGGGCAAAGAGTGCCAGTATGATTATGCCCATCTTGAACGCGCGGCCCTATCTCATGATTCTGGGCGATCTTGTTGTGGGGTGGAAACTGGTGGAAGGGGCAGGAATAGCCTATGAAAAGCTCCAGGCCATCTATGAAAAGGCGGATGCCGATTCGAAGGCACGGCAGCGGGCGGAAGGTCGGAAAAATCCCGAGGCTGCATTCTACCAGGGGAAAATCGCTACGGCCAGGTATTTCGGGGCAAATATACTTTCCTCGATTAAGGCACGATGCGGGGCCATACAATTGGGAGACAGGACTCCCATTGAGATGCTGGAAGAATCTTTCGGATTTTAAAAGGGCTGAATCTGAACTATAATAAAATTGTTAGCCCATACGATTCACCGCAGCATGCTTCAGGACGTTGCGATGTTTCGATTACTTCTTTACTGATAAAGTAACATCCAAAAGGAGGGTATGACATGTCATACGAAATAAAGAAAGCCGCCGTTTTAGGGGCAGGAGTTATGGGCGCCACCATTGCCGCCCATCTGGCGAATGCGGGGATTGAATCTCTATTGCTGGACATTGTGCCGTTTGAATTGACCGATGAAGACAAGAAGAAGGGGTACACGGAGCAGAGCCCCGGATGGCGAAACAGTTTTGCGGCAAAGGGTCTGGACGGTGCTCTGAAGTCCAAACCGGCAAGTTTTTACTCCAAAAAGAATGCCTCGCTGGTTACAATCGGGAACCTGGAAGATGATCTGAATCGTCTTGCCGATGTAGATTGGATCATAGAGGTGGTTATTGAAAACCTAAAAATCAAGCAGGACCTCTTTGCCAGGGTAGAGAAGGTGGTGAAACCACAGTGCATCGTAACAACGAATACTTCGGGGATACCAATTAAGGATATTTCAACCAAATTCGGTGCGAAGTTGAAACAGAACTTTCTGGGAACCCACTTTTTTAACCCTCCTCGCTATATGAAACTGCTCGAGATAATTCCCGGGACAGAGACGAAACAGGAAATCGTCGATTACATGATAAAATTTTGCGAGGAAGTCCTCGGGAAGGGTGTAGTCATCTGCAAGGATGTCCCCAACTTTGTCGGAAATCGTATCGGTGTCTTTGATATCTCTAATGCGCTGAAGATAATGGTGGATAAGGAACTTTCCATAGCGGAACTCGATGCCATCATAGGCAAGGGAGTCGGCAGACCCGGTTCCTCGATAGGGGGGACCATGGATCTCGTGGGACTCGATACTGGCTATCATGTCATGAATAACCTCTATGAAGCCCTGCCTGATGACGAGATGAGGGAGTATTACGCGCCCAGTGAATTTATGAAAGAGATGATGGAGAAAAAATGGCTGGGCAACAAAACCAAACAGGGTTTTTACAAGAGAACAAAGGATGCTCAGGGGAAGCGGACAAAGCTGGTGCTGGATTACAAGACAATGGAATATGTTCCCTTTGAAAGACCCAAATATGATTCTGTTTCCGATGCCAGAAAGCTGGAAGCGGGGTTTGAAAAAAAGCTGTCGGCACTCTTCAATGGAAAAGATATCGCCGCCGAGGTGGTCAGGGAGTACCTCTGCAGGAATCTGATATATGCCGCCAACAGAATACTGGAGATATGTGATACCATCGTCGGCATTGATAACGCCATGAAATGGGGCTTCAATCATAAGCTGGGACCCTTCGAGACCTGGGACGCCCTCGGTGTGAAGGAAACGATTGATGTTATGAAATCGATGAAGCTGAAGGTGCCCAAGAGGGTCGCTGATATGGTGAAGTCGGGGGTGCAATCCTTTTACGTCAAAAAAGAGGACGGCATATACTACTACGATTTTGAGACAAGAGACTATGTAAAGGTCGAGGATAATCCCAGAATCGTCCTCCTGCCTCCGTTGAAGGAGCGTAAAAAGACTATCAAGGAAAACGCCGGTTCTTCGCTTGTCGATATCGGTGACGGCATCGCCTGCCTGGAATTTCATACCAAGATGAATGCCATAGACAATGACGTCATCGCCATGATCTATGACAGCTGCGATATCGTGGAGAAGGATTTTAAGGGCCTCGTCGTCGCTAATCATGGAACGAATTTTTCTGTTGGTGCCAACATATTTCAGGTCCTTATAGGGGTGCAGCAGGCAGACTGGGACATACTCGATGAACTGGTCAATAAATTTCAGTATGCAAATATGAGGATGAAATACTGCGAAAAGCCCGTAGTTACCGCTCCTGCCGGCTTGGCACTGGGTGGTGGCTGTGAAATGGCCATGCACGGAGCACGGTGTCAACCTTGTGGGGAGACCTATATGGGGTTGGTAGAGGTTGGTGTCGGTGTTATTCCTGCGGGAGGCGGGACAAAGGAACTGATGGTTCGATGTACCGAGGGAATACCCGACGGCTTGATAGAAAACGGCCTCAATCTTCAGACATATTACCAGAAGGTCTTCGAAAATATCGGAATGGCCAAGGTTGCCACATCCGCTGTCGAGGCCATGGAACTGGGATACGTGAGAAAGACGGAAGGCATCAGCCTGAACCGCGCTCATCAGATCTGGGATGCAAAAGAGATTGCCCTTGGATTGTCAAAATTCTACAGGAAACCGAAACCGTCTCAAATACCTGTCATGGGCGACAACTTCAAGGGTATGGCCGCTGCCATCCTCTATAACATGCGGAAGGGGAACTTCGTTTCCGATTACGATGTCCATGTGGTAACAAAGCTTGCCGAGATTATTTCCGGCGGCGACTGTCCCGAAGGAACCTATGTCACGGAAGAATACATCCTCGATCTGGAGCGGGAGGCATTTTTAAGCCTCTGTGGTGAGCAGAAGACGCAAGACAGGATTATGCACATGCTCATGAAGGGAAGGCCGTTACGTAATTAAAAAAGATTACCTCGGTGCCGAATGTTAAAAAACCGAGCCGTTATGAAATAAGGAGAAAATGTGATGCGAGATGCCGTTATAATTGAATCCCTGAGGAGTCCCGGAGGGCGTTATAAGAGAGGGGGACTTGCCAATACAAGGGCCGATGAAATAGGAATTCAGGTAGTGAAGGGACTGATGGAGAGAGTTCCCAAAGTAAAACCTGAAGATGTAGACGATCTTATATGCGGATGTGCCTTTCCAGAGGCGGAGACGGGCATGAATGTGGGTAGGGTCATAGCCCTGGGGGCGGGTCTGCCTGTAACCACTTCAGGAATAACGATCAACCGTTTCTGCTCTTCTGGACTGCAGGCGATTGCCGATGCCACTGCTAATATAACAGTGGGCTGGTCCGATGTTGTCATAGCGGGAGGCGCCGAATCTATGACCCACATACCAATGGGGGGAGGCATGTTCCGGCCTCATCCCGAGTGGGGAGATTTGCCGAACACCTATGTTTCCATGGGTGTGACTGCCGAGAATGTGGCTGCCAACTATAAAGTGTCCCGGGAAGATCAGGATAAATTCGGGATGGAGAGCAACAGAAGGGCCCATGAGGCAATAAAGGCGGGGAAATTCAAGAAGGAGATTATCCCCATCGATGCAGTTCAATACACCGTGGATAAGCATGGCAAGAAGGTGAAGGAACGGGTAATCTTTGATATGGATGACGGTGTCAGGTGGCCCACCACGCTTGAAGGTATGGCAAAGCTTAAATCACCCTTTAAAGACGGGGGTTCAGTTACGGCTGCTAATTCGTCGCAGATGACCGACGGCGCCGCCTTCGCTCTGGTCATGGCGGCTGAAAAGGCCAAAGAACTGGGGTTGAAACCGCTTGCCCGTTTAACGCACTTTGCTGTGGCAGGCTGCAAGCCCGAAGAAATGGGCGTAGGCCCCGCCGTCGCAATACCAAAGGTTTTGAAGATGGCGGGATTGGAAAGCAAGGATATAGACCTTTTCGAGATAAATGAGGCCTTCGCCGCCCAGGCCCTCTATTGCATACGGGAACTTGGCCTTGAAAAGAGGCTGGATGCAGGTGATATCAATCCAAACGGTGGTGCCATTGCGCTCGGTCATCCACTCGGTTGTACCGGTGCCAAGCTGACGGCACAGCTCCTTCACGAATTGAAGCGGAGAAAGGCAAAGAGGGGAATTGTCTCCATGTGCATCGGAGGCGGTATGGGCGCTGCGGGCATTTTTGAGATGATGTAAAAAGCCATGATCATCTCTGTGATCATGGCTTTTCCAATGTCGCTTCGCCGCTCTGTCAGATCAGATTCTCAATTGAAAATGGATTTTTTAATAGGGCATCCCATTAAAATATTCTGATTTTTGATGGTCCGGTAAAAAGTCAGGTTTTCTCGCGTGATGACCATTTCGGGGATGATTCCGGTGCTCGGCTAAAAATCTAAAATTCGTGCTAAAGCACTCAAATAATTAGATTTTATTAACGCCAATCACCGCAATCATCTGTTTCCCGAAATGCTCGAATCCGCCCCAAAATGACTTTTTGCCGGTTCGTTATTTTTACGTTGACAGACGGAGCCAATAATTCCATTATAATCGTGTTTTTTGGCGGATGAATGAGGTTCCTAAAATGGGGGTACCGACGAGATGCATTACATTTATGTTGTTGCCGGGATGGAACTCCCCACTGAATTGTTCGAAGTTCCACCGAAAAGGGTATTCGGTCTTATTACCGATTCGCGTCGCGTAAGGCATGAGTACCTGGGGGGGCAACAGGAGAATATGCGAGTCCTGGCTTCGTAAGTCGTGAACTGAGATATGCCCGAAGAATCTTTAGTCGTCATCCCGATTGGACGGTTATTAATGTGACAAGCAGGCCGATCGAGGAAATTGCTGCAAAAATAAGAACAATTATGCAAGTGGCCGGTTAATTGGAAAGAAGGCGATATCCCATGATGGAAGGTTGTGAAATGCAGTTTACCCTTGCGAGTCTTGACTTTGAGCCGAAGGGATGCTATTTCAGTTTCGAATCCAATCTGGATACAGAAGGGGATATCGAAAACATTGACTGCATGGTGAAATCGTGCACCGGGTAGCAACTATTCGAGTCGACGTCGTTATGGTATCTTCGCCCAGTTGCCTTCGGTAGGAATGAAAATACTCTGTATCCCGAACAGGACGTTCTTGTCTATAACCACTGTGATTGGATGGAAAATTAAATATCGATGAGGGAAAAGACATATTGACAGCATGGAGATTTTACACTAAAAAATACGTAGATCGATATATCGAGGAGAGATAAAGTGGGCGAATCGGCATTAGGAGTAACAACTGTAGATCTTGGATCGCATTTTAATGGTAACGTGCTTAATATGATACTCAATTCGGGATCCATGGTTCAATTCGTTCTCATATTGCTCGTTTTCTTTTCCGTAGTTTCCTGGGCAATTATTCTGGTTAAATACAGAACGATCAGAAGATCAAAGAGAGAAAATGACATGTTCCTCGATATATATATGAGGAGTAATAAGTTGTCGCTGATTTTTCCTGAGTCTAAAAAGTTCAGGCATTCAACGATAGCAGAGGTATTCAGGGCGGGTTATACTGAGCTTGGGAAGATCGCGAGGATGAAAAGGGGAAACGCACCCGGGTCGGAGGTTACGGAAGATGGTTTGTGGTCACTGGAGATGAGGGGTCTGGATAATGTTGAAAGGGCGATCAACAGGGCCTGTGATACGGAATCATCAAAACTGGAGAGCGCACTCGGGTTTCTGGCCACGACGGGGAGTGCCAGTCCTTTTATCGGATTATTCGGGACTGTGTGGGGTATAATGAATGCATTCAGAGGAATTGGAATCAAGGGTTCGGCCTCACTCGCCGTTGTTGCTCCGGGGATTTCGGAGGCCCTGATAGCTACTGCTGCGGGTCTCGCCGCCGCAATTCCCGCCGTCATATTTTACAATTACTATCTTAATAAAATAAAGACAATTTCTATAGAGACAGATAGCTTTGCGTCGGAATTTCTCAACATAGTAGAAAGATATCATGTAAAAAGTATTCAGGCATGAGAAACTCAAGAAGACAAAGAAACGCAGACAACAGACCGGTATCAGAAATCAATGTAACGCCTCTCGTCGACGTTATACTGGTGCTTCTGATTATCTTTATGGTGACGGCCCCTATGCTGCAGATGGGCATAGATGTGAATCTTCCCAGGGTTAAGGCCAAGACGGTGGATGTGGGGGAGGAAAAACTCATACTTACCATAAACAACAAGAAAGATATTTTTATCAACCGCTACAAGACGTCCATAGATGACCTGAAGACCAAACTGGAAAATATCTTTGTAAACAGGATAGACAGGGAACTGTTCATGCGGGCCGATGAGAAGGTTCCTTACGGATTTGTCGTAAAGGTCATGTCAGAAGTCAGGAAAGCCGGAGTTGATAAATTGGGAATGATCACCGAACCGCCCAAGGGATAAGGCATGGTTTTTTCAAAATCAGAGAAGAGGGTCGGTGATGAAGGAATGAAATTGAATAACATGATTGTGTTTTCATTTTTACTCCATGCCCTGTTTCTTTCCATACTGTTTTTTTCTCCATCCTGGCCAAGTCCGAAGTGGACCTTTGGGCCTGTGTATACGGTAGATCTTGTGAGCCCGCCATCGAGTTCAGTCAGCCTGAAGTCAACCAGTGCCATTTCAAAAAAGATGGCGGTAAAGAGTTCGATGGAACATTCAATCGTGATGAAAAAGCGCGTTAATAAGATATCCACAATTCCGATAACGGAGATCAAGACCAGGAAAAAAGAGGTTTCCGGCAGTGTCGATCAGGCCATAGAGGGCATAAAAAAGAAGGTGCTGTCTGCAACGGAAGAGACTCCCCGTTCCTCAACATCGCAGGGAAATACCGAGATGAGTATGCGGATGAAGGTGTATTACTCCCTCATATGGTCACGGATACGGGAGCAATGGGTGCTCCCCAAGGGAATTTTGCCCGATGATAACGTTGAAGCCATTATCGACGCGAAGATACTGAGAAATGGAAAGCTTGCGGACTGGAGTTTCGAAAAGAAGTCGGGTAATAAATACTTCGATGAGTCTGTTGTTAAGGCAATCAAGAAAGCGAGCCCTTTTCCACCCTTGCCGGAATGGCTTGAGGAAAGCATGATCGAGTTGGGAGTAAGGTTCCATTCGTCGGAACTGCGATAGGTCTATTTTAAAAAATACAAAAGTCAGAGATGGCATAATGAAGCATAAAATAGTTGGTTCAATTGTGATTGTATTGATCCTTTCATGGAGCTTTACAGCGTCGAGCAAGGTCTACATCGACATAAATGCCCCCGGCTTTCAGAAGTATCCGATAGCGATTACAGATTTCAAGAATATGGGCACCACCGAAGACAAGGACAATCTTTCCGTCTGGTTTGCCTATCAACTGTCCCGCTATCTCAAACTTACGGGGTTTTTCAATATCATAAATAAGGGTGCCTTTCTTGAGGATCCTAAACAGGCGGGAATAACTATTGAGGGTATAAACTTTTCCGATTGGTCAAGCATCGGTGCCGATTTCCTTGTCAAAGGTGGCTTTAATAGAGATGGGAAGGAATTCTCCGCAGAGTTTCGTGTCTTTGATGTAGTGGAGGGGAAGCTGATTGTCGGTAAGAGGTATGAGGATAAATTCGCAAAAAGAAAGATCATGGTTATCAAATTTGTCAATGAGATTCTCCTTGCCCTCACCGGAGAAAAGGGCGTTTTTGACACAAAGATTGCCTTTGTGGCTAAAGACAGGGATGTGTCGGAAATATATACCATCGACTTCGACGGTACCAACCTGGTTAAGAGAACAAGGCTTGAGTCACTTACCATGTTACCCCAGTGGGCACCCGACGGGAGGCAGATTTTCTTTACTTCTTATCTGAGTGGAAATCCCGATTCCTATATTGTGAATCTGGTGACAAAAAGAGTGAAGGAGGTGACCAGTTACAGGGGGCTTAATATGGCCTCTTCCTGGTCTCCCGACGGCAGTAAACTATTGCTTGTCTTGAGCAAGGATGGAAATGAAGAGATATATGTAAAGGATATCAACGGGGACAGGCTTCAACGTCTGACCAACAATCCTTCCATCGATGTCTCTCCCACATGGTCTTCTGATGGTACAATGATTGCCTTTGTATCCGGTCGGTCGGGATCCCCCCAGATATTTACCATGGATTCGAAGGGGAAGGGCATAAGCAGGCTGACCTATGAAGGTTCCTATAATACGTCGCCCAGTTGGTCGCCAACGGGAAAGAAGATAGCCTACGAAGGAATGGCCAATGGACGGTTTCAGATTTTTTCCATCGATGATGATGGTAACAACTTTACGCAGTTGACCTTCGAAAAGGGAGGGGGCGAATCTCCTTCCTGGTCTCCCGGAGGGATGTATCTGGTTTTCATCTCGGCAATTGGCGGCAAAAAAAAGATTTGCATAATAAATTCAAATGGATTAAACTTGCGGACACTAGGTTCTCCGGGGAGGTCGTATTCGTTGGATAGTCCTTCGTGGTCCCCCCGCTTAAATTTGTATTGACCTTAGGTGCTGTCTTGTGTTTAAAAGTGTGCAGGTATTCATCAAATTTTTGAAGGAGGAGATGTAATGAAAAGAAATGTATGGATGATTGGTTCGTTAGCAATTATTTGCAGTTTTGTGTTCATTTTCGCGGTTGGGTGTGCAAAGACTCCTATTGTAAAGGAAGA
>Ga0307990_1002316_pt1 | contig 15314 bp, 9 predicted proteins | sample EllFjometagen129_FD_203168 | JGI IMG/M metagenome (GOLD analysis project Ga0307990, IMG submission 203168) | Marine microbial communities from Ellis Fjord, Antarctic Ocean - #129 | ecosystem: Environmental > Aquatic > Marine > Unclassified | place: Southern Ocean | collected 2014-10-08
ATCTATAACTTTGGGAAGATGAAAAGGGACTTTACATACATAGACGATATTGTAAACGGTACAATATCCTCATTAGACAATCCTTTTAAATATGAAATATTCAATCTTGGTAATTCAAAGACAGTAGCGCTTATGGAACTTATCAAGATCATTGAGGAAGAGCTCGGCATAAATGCAAAGAAAAACTTTTTGCCCCTTCAACCGGGTGATGTCCCTGAAACCTATGCTGACATAGACAAGGCAAAGAGCATGTTAGGTTACAACCCCAAAACCTCTATCAGTTCCGGTGTTAAAAAATTTATCGCCTGGTATCGTGAATATAATAATATAGGTTAAGGTATTTGTTTAATTACTCAGGTGGTTAGGCTGAAGGTCCCGCCAAAGGCGGGATTAGAAAAAACGGGAATACGGGTCGTTTTGTCGAAGATCCCGTTTACGGGGAAGCCATGTTTGGTGCGAGAATCTGCTCTATTTTCACCAAAGTGAATCAATCGTGCTTTTTCAACCTTCAGTCTTCAGTCTAAATCCCTTCAACCTGACTACGTGAGTAGTCGCTTATTTGTAACCGTTTGCACCTTTACCCCGTTTTAGGCCGCAGATAAACGCAGACTTCGTACGCAGATAAAAAATCTGTGTGCTAATCTGAGAGGTTAAGGTCAAGTCTCCTCTTAGCTCTTGAAAAATATCCACTCAAATGATAATAAAGAGATCATGTCCAGACCATTAATACCCGGATGCATGGTATCATTTAATGAACCGCGTAACCTTACAATTTATTTTATCAGACAATTAAGGGGAGAAAAATTTAAAGAGATATGCAGGGATTTTGGCCTTTAAAAAAACAGCTCTGTTGGAAGTATTTTGAATAGAATAAAAACACAGATGGTTAATGATAGAGAGTTTCAAAATCGGGTGAAAAGATTTAGAATGAAGCTCATTAAGAGCTAAGAGGAGACTTGACCCAATTTTTCCACATTAATTTCAGAGCGACAAAAGATCTGGACATTGTCTTGATCTTAGAAGCCCTGGATGTTGAATTCGTAAATGCTTTTTGGGGTTTTATTAAAGAAGGGCACTATAAAAACAGGCAAAAAAGTACCGGCAAGAAGCTGTTTTATCGTTTTTACGACCCCGAGGAAGAAGCCTTTCCTTATATGATTTAATTATTTCCTCGAAAACCAGATGTATTCGAATTGCCCCTCGAGAATCATTTATCCCATAGCATTTTACCTCTTTTCGCGAAGCGATGATACTATTTTAGCCGAGCGAGTCGCTCGTATAAAATGTCTGTGTGTTTCTGCGTGGGTCTGTGGCTAAGTCTCTTATTTCGTTATAAGTAGAATTGCTGCTATATTCCTATATTTCTTGACAAATCAAAAAGATAAGAATAGCGTAATCGCAAAATAAACGTAACCATTTAAGGAGGGGTCGTGTTTTACAATTCCAACATAAGATTTTTCCAAAAAGCTCCATTATTGCAGCAGTAGTGGAGCTTTTTTGCGTTTATTATTGTGAAGTACGTATACTGGTAAGCAAGAAAAAGGGAGCATGAGTCAAAAGCAAATTTGACAACTTGCATAGACCACTTGGCATTTTACACGGAGGAATATTTACGCGTTCTTAGGTTAAATGAAAGGCAGATTAATACCGTGGCATTTGTAAAGGAAAAAGGGGAAATAACAAATAAATGATATCAGGAATTGACTGGAGTGTCACGCCAAATAGCAACAATCGATTTATCAGAAATAGTCAAAAAAAGTGTGTTCGAGAGGATAGGCAAAGCCAGCAAGGGGATTGCCTATCAATTGACTTAATTGACTAATAATTGACTAATGACGAAAAGCACATCATATAATACATAGCGAAAAGGTGTTATAAAATGCTCAATGTACAGCCAAAGGACTCGCAGCATGATTTAGATTGATAGTCGCGTCCTATTCTCCTCTCCTCTGTCAAAGATCCCGATTTGGCGGAGGTGGGAGAGGGTTAGAGCCTGCCCCGCACTTGATGCGGGGGGTGAGGGGAAAAAGCAGAAAGCGTGAAAGTATCTGAAAATCTATACATCTGCTGCCTATTATATGTTAAGTTATCACATTCAAAGCAAGAAACAGACAATCAAGTCGTCCACATGGACGACTATACAGAACGTAAACAGGGAGATGAGGGTGAGAAAAAATGGTTCACTCTAATATAGTGGCCGCCACAAAGCCATCCTTCGACATTAGAGAAGAAATTCTATCCCTTCTCAAGCTTTCTCTTGTGCCTCTTACGGCAACTGATTTGAGGGTAAAGCTTCGCATTTTGTCGCTAAAATTACCTGAATATGAGATACTGCGCGAGCTTCGGTCTCTTCGAGAAGAAAGTCTGGTTCGTTTAGAGAGGGGAAGCTGGAAAGCCACCTCTCCCTTTACAAAACAACCTATAATTCAGCAAACTATTCTGCCCAAAGCACGTTCAAGACCAACAACTATCAGAAAGCCCCTTGCGGAGGGATGGTCACCCAGTAAAAGCCGGCTTTTTGATACCGCCATAGAACCATCGCCACAGCCATCACCAGAACCAACTCCCCAACCTTATGAAAAACCTGACTTTTCTGGACCGTGGGGCATGTTTCGGAAATTGCTTGGATATTATGTTGATTGTGTACGTAATGACGAGGGATGTGAGGCATCCGGGTTTTTGCAGGATTATGGGGACCGCTTCATTTTCTTAAATCAGGTAGGGGCATGGTATCCAAAGCCAGGGCAGCCGTGGCGGCTCTCTCTTCCTTTAGGTCCAAACCTACAGCGCTTTATTAAACGACTTGCCTTGTTGGGAGATGGCGGGGTATTACTCCTGGGGTATCCTTTCCAGGTTTTTGCAAGACCTGCCGGCAACGCGCCGGAATCAGTTTTTGTAAAACCCATATTCACATACCAACTTTTGTGGAAGGTAAATGTTAATACTCTTCAACTATGGAATGACGACCCCTGTCCCGAGATAAATCTGGACTGGCTTATTTATGCCCTGAAAAATCCGGATCAGCAAAAAATGTTCCTTGCCACCTGTGGTCTCATGGACCGCAGACGCATTGATGAATCTTTTGGCGATGGAAGCCGCTTTTCATACGCACCGGATCTTAGTACCTTAGCTTCAGGGATCTCAACCTTCTTTGGAGATAGCATTAGAGACGTGCTCCGTCCGGACTGTGTATCGGCGGCAGCACTCCCATCTAAGCCACTGAGCGGAATATACAACCGGGCAGTATTGATGATAGGGAATAGGACAAGATATACTAAATCGCTTCTCAAGGAACTTAATAAAATTGTCTCCTGTAGCGATGAGGAACTTGATAAGACTGCCTTGAAATTTATTTTCAAAAGTCAGGATACGAACCAGGAACGAAGGGATTCCGGTCAGCCCCAAACAGTACGTGACAAAAGTGTCCACGAAGGATTAGTTATCGATACTTGCCCCCTCAATGGAATGCAACGTGAGGCTATAGCATCTTTGCTCAGTAAAAATGTTAGTGTTATAACAGGACCTCCTGGTACCGGAAAAAGTCAGGTTGTTTCTGCAGCGATGATGAATGTTAGGCTTTTAGATAAAACTGTTATTTTTGCAAGCCGAAATCATAAGGCATTAGATAGTGTTGTCTATCGCCTTGTTTCGACCGATCATAAGCCCCTAATTGTTCGAGCAAATTCCAAAGAGGACTCCTTCCTCAAATTTGGTTTTTTGGAAGCTTTATCTCAACTACTTGTTGAGGAGCACGATGAAGGAGTAAAAGATAATTGGGCAGCTATCAAGGCTCAACTTGCCAATTTACTGAAAAAACGTGGATACTTCGCTGTCCAGGCAAATAAGATCCAAGGTTTAAAAGATCGTCTCGGTTTTTTGGAGCAAGACATGGCAGATCTGTCTGAATCCTGGTCTCCAGAAGCCACTTTTGAGCTAAGCAAGGGACCGCAACACTTTCCTACCGAAAAGTTAAGGAAGCTCAATCGTGCTATAAGTATGATTCGGCAGATAGAATATCCTTCCGGTCTTTTTGAAAAATTTATCTGGTGGTTTAAGGGTCTGTGGTTGCACCCAAAAGCCAAAGATATTGATCAAATATTAAGCCAATACTTTAAAGGCTGGCAGTTGGATGTATCAAGTAAGGGCTTTCGAGGTCTTAAGAAAGTTTCAAACCAAATACCTCAACTTTTTAAGGCAGGGGAATTCTGTTCATTACGAGTTAAAGCTAAGCCTATGGAGGGCGAATTACAAGGATTGCCCCCGATCGATGATCTTGTTCCAAAAATTAAGCAACTTTCCGATAGATTAACTGAGCTGTCAACACAGTCCATTTCTTTACACTTAAATTATTGCACAGGTCTTCCTTCTGGAGCGAACCGAGAAGAGTTTGCTACATTGAAATCAGCCTTACGGGGATTGGACCATCCGGTTTCTGATAAGGCTGACAGAGAAACTGTTAAAGTGGCATTAAACAGGTTGTTGCCACCTTTGCTAAAGCACTTTCCCTTGTGGGCGGTCACTAACCTTGCAGTTGGTTCGCGGATTCCCTTAATTCCCGGATTATTTGATTTGGCGATTTTGGATGAGGCCAGTCAATGTGACATTCCTTCCGCGATTCCAATTATCTTTCGGGCAAAACGGGTAGGTGTCGTGGGGGACCCACACCAGTTATCTCATTCAACCAAGCTGAGCAGAACGCGTGACTACCTGCTTAGAAAACGCCACGCCTTAGTTCATTTAAAAGAACAAAGGTTTTCGTACCCAGATAATTCTCTGTATGACCTTTTTTCACAAACCAACGAAATTAACCCCATATTCCTCAAGGATACGTATCGAAGCGTCGAAGACATTGCTGAATATTCTAACCAGGTTTTCTATGGAGGCCGTCTCAGGGTTGCAACAATGGCCGATCGGCTTAGAATCCCGAAAAACGTAAAACCAGGAATCCACTGGACAGAAATTGTGTCTGAAATTAGAAGTGGTGGTCCTTCCGGCTGTTTTGCTCCTGAAGAGATCAAAGCCGTAATAAAATTGGTTCGAGAGATTCTTGTTGAAAATCAGTTCGAAGGCACGCTGGGAGTTGTTACACCTTTTCGCCAGCAGGCCAACCGCATTCAAGACCGGATTTACGAAGAGATCCCTGTAGAATTCCGCCGGTCTGCACAAATTATAGTGGACACGGCTCATGGGTTTCAGGGAGACGAACGAGATGTGATAATAATGAGCCTGTGTGCGGGGCCTGAGATGCCAAGAGGGTCCAGAGCCTTTTTAAAGGAAACTGCAAATTTGATGAATGTGGGTGTTAGCAGGGCGCGGGCTGTCCTTCATGTTGTGGGAAATAGGTCATGGGCTACCCAATCAGGCATTCCCCACCTTGAAAGCCTGGCAGTTCCACCAAAGATGGCTTCCCGACCGAAAGACCCATTCCAATCACCATGGTATCCGCATGAATCTCCATGGGAGAAGATTCTGTTTGATGCGCTCATGTCAAGGGGTGTAGAAGCTGAAACACAATACCCTGTATTGGGTCGCAGACTCGATTTAGCCCTTGTCAAAAAAGGTAAAAACGGACTAAAGATTGACATTGAAGTAGATGGGGATAGATACCACCGCAATCCTGATGGATCCAGAAAAAGGGATGATGTTTGGCGTGATATTCAGCTTCAAGGAGCTGGTTGGAAAGTTATGCGCTTCTGGGTTTACCAGCTTAGAGAGGATCTGGATAATTGTCTTGATAAAATTTTAAAGCTTTGGAGTAACCATGACTGAATCACAGAATAGCACACCAGAAATGCAGAACAAAGATGTTACCTCAAGACCCCCTAATAAACATAAAGGTTCAGCTCTGGATAGAGGTTTCCCAACTGGGTTTGTCCTCATTGTTCTTGTCATTCTAATCATCGTTCTTCAAGGAATCTCAGCCTGGAAGGTAATGAACCTGGATAGTGAGCGCACGGATCTTGAAAAAAGGGAGGCTCTTTTTGAAAAGGAAAAGAAAGACTACGAACATCTGAAAATAGAACTACCTTCACTTCGAAGCGAACGAGACGAACTGAATGCCAAGATCCCAGGAATTAAAGGCATAGTGGCTGATTTGAAGAGAAGCCGAGCTAACTTATTAAAAGAAAAGGCTCAAGCTGAAACCATTATCGCAAAAACAAAAAAGGCTGAGGAAATTCATGCAGCGCTGCAACAATCTGTCGATAGCTTTAGGAAGGAGGTTGAAAATAAAACCGAGGAGATTAAGCGCTTGTCTGGCCCAAATTCCCAACTACAAAAGCGTGTGAATGATTTTGATATGGTAGTCAAAAGACTTGATAAGGAGCCAAAACGCCTTGACAATGCTATCGATCAGGCAAAGATGAAAATCGAAGATACGCTTGGTACTGTTAATCGTGCTGCTGACAGTCTACAGTCTGAGGTAAATGCCTTTTCCATTTCCACAAAATCTAATATGGCTATGCTTCAGAATGTCTTGGGAACAACCAAAGCGGTAATAGGAAAAGTCAAGAGCGCTGAAAAGAAATTGTCACAGGGAACAGATTCATTATCAATGTCTTCCATAAAACTTGAAACGCAAATTGGTGGCATTGGGAATAACCTTGCAGATCTGCAAAAGAACAATCAGAAATTCTCAAGTCAAACTGTGGAATTTGCCAGGATCATATCCAATACTAGTTCGACAGCTGATGGGCTTAAAATACTTTATGACGATGCCGATAGATCTTTCAAGAAATTTAGTGCGTCTGCGACCTCATTAGATGGTGTTATCAGGGACATAAAATCCAACAACGCGACTATCAAAAATGCAATAGGGAAAATTCAAACAGCAGAAAGCTGCTTAGACAAGCAAGCTATCAGCATATCAAATAGTGCGAATCAACTTCAATCTGAAATTAATAACTTTAAGACTGTTATCGCTGGGTTCCAAACAAAAAACCAGGAATTCTCAAATGATACAACGAAAATCAGCACTACGGCCACTAACCTCAGTAATGTATTTGCAGAAGTTCAAAGGCTCTCCAGCGGACCAGGGAATTCGTTTCAAAGCTTAAAGGCGAGCATCGCATCATTGGATTCAGTGATTAGCGACCTTACATCGAATAGTAGCAGGATCAGGAATGCAAGCAATGCTATGGTGAAGAAGACCAATGAATTAGATGCCAATGTCAAGAAAATTTCACAAAAAATGGATAAAACTGAACAAGATGCATCTTCTTTTAGCAAAAAAATAGAAGCATTTGATCCTTCAGCAATTGAAGACATTACCCAGCAGCATGAAAGTAATATGAACAGTGTTATGGAAAAAATATCATTTGAAACTAACAGTCTATCAAATCTTAGTCGTAATGTGGAAGAAATGCTTAAACAATTATTGAACGAAATAGACTCTTTAAATAAATTAGTGAAAAAACGTCAGAACGAGATGAAGGAAGGTATTAAAGAACCTTCGCCAAAAAAATTCAATTAAAATATAAATAAAGGAGTTTTAGACAATGTCCGGCTTTCAATATTTATCAGCTTCATTATGGATATTTGTAACAACCTTTGGTTTGGTTATAGTTCTCTTAGCTTTGTTTGCATACCTCTGGTACCGGAGCAGGGTAAAAGCCGTTGGTATAGAAGTTTCCTCTGTCGCTAATCTGGCGGCTGAAAAGGATCAACTTGAAGCTGAAATCGCCCAATGCCGCAAATGGCTTGAAAACAATAAGGAGGATTTACTTAAACTTGACGCCGAACGTAAACAGCAAGAGATGCTCAGGCAGGAATTGGCCGATCAACAAACAAAAGTAGCCCAGGAAGAACAGAAGGCGGATGAACTCAGGAAAGAGGCGACTGACCTTCAGAATGTCGTCTCCTCTCTTACATTAGATCGTGATCGCCTTGAAACCGAAAAGGTTGATTTGGAGAACAAAAGGGATGCTGCAAAAAAACAAGCCAATACTGCAGAGCAAGTTAAAGTTCAGGCGCTAATAAAAAATAAAGAGGCACAGGAAGATTTGAAAGAGAAGCGAAATGAAATAAAGGAACTTAATAATAAAGTCACTGACCAGACTTTGAAAAAGGATTCGCTTGTAGAAGAAATTAATGACAAGAAAAACAAATTGGATAAGTTGAATCAAGATTTAAAGAATGCCGAAAGCGAAGCCCAACATGTGCTCAAGGCAATTGACGAGGAAACACAACGGCTTGAGAAAACAAATGCTCAGCTTTTTGAGCTCAAGCAGGAGTTGAAGGACACGAAGGATGAATTGGCAATTCAACAGCGGTTGGAAAATGAAACAGCCCTTAAGGTCCAAAAATATCAAACAGAGGTTGATAGATTAGAATTAGAGGAAATTGCATTAAAGAGTTCGATTAAATCTCTGGAGGTGCTGGCCAAACATTTGAGTAAGCAACTGGATGGTCAGGGGGGTGACACCACCGATAGCGAAGAGAAATATAGAGATCTATGGTATCCTATTCCTTTCCCAAAGTTGGAGCCTGCGGGTGGAAGTGCTGATGAGAGGCAATTACTCAAAAATACGGTTGATTATATCAAAGGTCAGAAGTTGTATTTCCCTCAACGTGTATTATATGCATTTCATACGGCTTTGAAAATTGGTGATATTTCTCCACTTGTCGTTCTCGCAGGTATAAGTGGTACGGGAAAAAGTGAATTGCCGCGGCGCTATGCGGAAGGTATGGGACTTCATTTCGTTATCCTACCCGTACAACCCCGTTGGGATAGCCCCCAAGACCTTTTTGGATTCTATAATTATCTTGAAAAGCGCTATAAGGCGACCGAGCTTGCTCGTGCAATGGTGCAGTTTGAGCTTTATAACCAAACCTTATGGCCGCTTCCCACAGATTGGGAACATGGACGGTCTGACCGCATGCTTCTGGTTCTGCTTGACGAAATGAATCTTGCGCGTGTTGAATATTATTTTAGCGAGTTTCTTAGCCGACTTGAGACCAGAAGAGGAATTAATCTGGAGGATGAGAAGGAAAGGGCTAAAGCAGAAATCGCACTCGAGATGGGAAGCCTGCGTCAGGATGAAAAACCGATCCGATTATTTCCCGGCCAGAACATTCTTTTTGCTGGCACAATGAATGAAGATGAGACTACCCAAGCGCTGTCGGATAAGGTGCTTGATCGGGCATGTGTAATGAGGTTTGGCCGTCCGAAGGAGATTATAGGGCAAACGAGCGAACCTAAGAGGAGTCCTGCGGAAAAGGGGCTCACCTTCATTCAATGGAATTCATGGCAAAAAGGAACAAACTCTCCAGCAGACGAAGAGCAAGTAGATAGATGGATAAATGAACTTAACAATGCAATGGATGAGATTAGTCGCCCTTTTGGTCATAGAGCTGCGCAGGCGATACAATCCTATGTTGCTAATTACCCGGATTGGGTGCCTAACAGAATTCAAATTGCAATGGCAGACCAGATTGAGCAAAGAATCATGCCAAAATTAAGGGGTATAGAGATTGCCGATGCGGGCGGACCCATTCATAAAATTCAATCAATTATTGAGCATTGCGACGACCAAAATTTACTAAATGCCTTCAAACAAGGATCTTCAAATCAACAGATTTTTATTTGGAGAGGAATAGACCGAACGGAGTAACAAATATCCATGGACCCACTTCTGCTCTCTGAACCTTGGGGCCTCCATTTAGATAATGCGGAGACTTTTCAACTAACAGGATCAACTTCTTCATCAATAATTGCTGGCTCCGGCTCTCCCCGGATTATTGCGCATTTTGGTCTTGAAATAAGATATGGGCAAAAACGAAAAAATCTTCCTAAAATATCTTTTCCTTTTCGATGGGGTGGTGATATATGCACTGCTTTTCAGCTTCCATCAAACCACCGACCAAAAAAATCAATCCATGATTTTTCTGTAGATATTTTTTTGCCTGATGGCATCCATCATGAGGTAATTCAGTCAGATGTGGTTGGCCGCCCAGATGCAGACCATGAGAGCATCCTGGGTCGTCGAGTAGATAGCTTTATTGAGTGGCAGATTCATTGTTTCCGTGAATTAGCAAATGATGAATCAACCATTTCTGAGATGGAAGAAAAATCGCGAAAAATAGTCAGGAGGAACTGGTACAGTGTACGCAGTGTGTGGGTAGATGTTGACAAAAGTGAAGCTATTATGGCTTTAATTGTCAAGTTGGCACAAGATAAAGAGCGCCTGCGAATTTTTGAGTCAATAGCCCGCCGTCCTCGCCATATTTTATTGCGTTATCGTGAAAACACTCCGCTTCATAGAATACAGGAGTTAGACTCCGCCTGCATTAGAGATCTTGCCAGACGTCCAGGGCGTACAGTCGCAGAAAAAGCTGGTCCCCGCCAAAGACTTCTTGCAGTACGCAGGCACGCTTCAGTTGAAACCATGGAAAATCGAGTGTATAGCTGGGTCTTGGATAGGATGCGAGGAAGGGCTGAGGACTATGTCGCCACTAACCACCATCATGCTGGCAGCAATAGAGTTCAGACTGTTGCAAGATGTGGGAGGTACTGCAACGAATGGTCCTCATCAGAGCATTTTCAAGCTGTTACCTTTGACCAGCTGCACCATCCTGTTCAGCCTAATTACTCTCTGCAAATGGATGAAAGATACAGGCATGTATACAGAACTTATCGGGAACTTTTGCAAGAAGAGCATGTGCGAGATGATGCCTGGGAGTGGCAGCGAATTCTTTGGACAGAATCGGCCAGGCAGTTGGTGGGCTGTACACTGACGGAATTTTTCAAAGAAGAATATTCCAGTACACCTTATTACAGATTTGAAAATGAATATGGGGTATGGACAGAATCACCTGTTGGATCAGGCCCATTTAAAACAAAAGCTGGGCCTTGCATGCTTATTGATTCAAGAGATGTGCTTGTCAATCCAAATGCCTGGATTAATAATCCGCCTTTTGATTTTGCCCCTTATCTTGGTACTCTGGGCTGCGAGCAGGTTCTATTTTGGCCATCAACGAAAACATTGCTTGTAATATGGTTTATGTATTGGACCGGCGAGCCAGAGAATATTGCTCCTATGCTCGGCAGATCTGGTAAAGCCTTACGAATGTCCTCCCGTGATATTGCCAAATTTACTCGTCAGAGTTACAGGTTGTTAGGCCTGCTTCTTGTTACAAATCCTCAGGCGATAGGGGAAAAACCTGGTATTGAAGTAGAGACTTGGCCGGATAATTCAAGGGGATTGGAAGTTGTAAGTCTCCAGATTCCATTTACTATAGATCAAACAGATTCAAAAGAATTCAAGAAACTTATCGATGACTTCAGGATTGGAATTCAACTCGTTATTGACATGGCAATAGGATCATGAGTGATTCAAAAACAAAGTGCCTCGGCTTAGACTTGACACAGCATAGACCAATGATGGCCCTCGCGGAAGGCGAGAAAATTGTTGAATACAAAACATTAGCAGATACTCCGCCTGCAGCATTATTGCCAATTATAAATGGTGAGTCTGTAATGGCCGGTGCCGCTGCCCACAAACACCGGAGAGGAACGGGGAGTGCCTGGCCCCCAGAATGTCAGTCTCCGGTTTATGGTAATTATCTGAATGGTGTGGGACGAATCCCGCTTGTTTGTGCCTGGTCAAAGCTCACCAACCGCGTAGAAGAAGGTTTTTCGGGGAATATAGGTGATACAGATATCAGATGGAGACCAACTGGAGATCGTGAGATTTCTTTCCCATGTGAACGCTTAATTACAGAATCGACTATCGCCTGGGAGCAAGAATATGCCAAGGTAAAAACTGCTATTATTGTTCCTGATAGCTTGGATGAGGCTGCTCAACAGGCATTAATTGATAATTTTGGCGCTTTTCTTATTCCAAGGCCAGTTGCAATTGCATTATCATGGTGTCGCCGAAACGCTGAAAATTATCAAGGTGAGGGAGAAAAAAGTGAGGAAGGCGCCACTATTGGACATTTATTGGTGATTACAATGGCACTTGACCAGTGGGAAGTTGTGCCAATTGAAATCAGAGCCAGAATATTTGATAAAAGAGTGTGGTTGGTTCCCGTAAGAAATCGTGCGTACGAAGTGAACCAGATTCCAAGGTTTGGAATTGGTTTGTTTATTGGAATATCAATTCCTGCCTGCAATAATGCAGGTGAAATATGGCAGTTTGCTTTTGGTTCTGAAAAGGCTTCAAGTCTTGCTGATGGTAAGATAGTGCTTGCACAGGGACAAATAAATGCCCTACGAGAATATATACGGTCGGGTTGGACTGATCGCGATCGAAGCCTGTTTAGTAGTTGGAATATCTGGACAGACCTCTTCGCTGCTTCAAGCCGCATGTCAATTGATAGACTTAAAGAGGAGATGCTTAGCTCATACAAACAACAATTGCAATACCTTGATCATGCTGCCATAAAACAATGTTTTGGAGTTATTATTGATGGAGCCTGCGCTCGGGTACGTGTTTCAGAAGACAGGCAGTTTGGAGATATCATCGCGGAAGCTTTTGAAAGTCATAATATAGAAATCGGCGATGGATTTGAAGCTGTGCGAGGAGCGGCATACACATCGGCTGCGTTGGAAAAAGGCCTGCCGTGCTATCGTGAAACAATTATACCGATAGAATTTCATCATCATCGCCTCGATGAGAAAGGAGACCTTGAAAACGCATGGAAGATGCTGGTTGAGGGGACAACCATCGAGGCTGGTACTGAATATAAGTCAGGAATACCTGTCGAAGGGCTCAAGATTAAGCAGGGAGAGAAAACATTGAAGCTTACTCTCCGGCGCCCCTCCGACAAAGATCAATATATATACCGAAAAGTTAGTGCTGAAATTCCAGAGGAAACAAGGCAGGATGAACTCGTTAAAATATCAGCAAATCTGCGGCCCGGACAGGGTTTTGCCAAAGTCTCTATTGATTCAATTCGTGATGGAGTTTTTCGAACTTTATTAAATTGGAAAACAATGGAGACTTGCGGTCCTCCACCGCCACCTCCTTTGGCGTATCTGCCTAAAGTGTCAAGAATAATATACGACGAAGAGACGTGGCTTAAGGCGGAAGGCTCTCTTCTTGCGGCGACGAGGTCTTTAAAAAACGATGCTCAAAATTTGATGGATAAATTAGCACAATTAAGAGAACATATAAACAAGTGGACATTGGCTGATAGGGTGGATGAATATCGCGGCCGTATTCCGAAGGGAGATATTTTTCTGCATTATGGAGTGTTCCCTTCTGACGGTAACCTCGATGAAGTCCAATCACCAGATGTGGCATATGAATTTGCAAGGGAATGCGGAGCTTATTTTTCACGCATTCCAATATTCACAAAAAAGAAAAAGGCTGTTCAACAGGCAGCCTCTTGGCTGTATCTTGCGTGCCCGCCTATAATAATTGAGTCTGCACGTCAAAATTTAAAGCAAAATATCGCAGTAACATCTCCGGTTGATTTACACACAATTGGTCTGTGTTGGGAAAAACCTTCTGATATAAAATCTTTTTTTTCTGCTTTGGAGAGGCTTTTTCAGGTAAGGCGCAAAGGTATTAATAACTGGTTAAGATCCATTCGAAATGTCATACGTTTTCGTGACCATGCGTTAAAACCGGAAATAGTGAGTCGACATCGCCTTGAAAATATTATTTCTGGTTTATTGAGAAGCCTTGAAAGCCAAGTAAATGGAAAGATTGACCAATATGAAAATGGTCAGCTTCAATTTAAGAGTATTGGAAACCATCATGCACAGAACCCTAATCTTGAAAGAATATTTGATAATTGCGTACTTTCTATCTTGTATTTGTTGAAGCGTCGTCGATATGAACCTGATTTTCTGACCTCCGATAGTGAGCACTATAGAAGATTAGATGAAATATTCTCTACGCTAATAAATAGAAGAAAAAATAAATTATCTGATCGTCAATACAAAATAGTTTCAATCACTCTAAGATTTCTTCGCCAGGAAGCTAGTTACGCCGATCTCGCCGATCTGCAGGGAATCATGGTAGAATGCTGACTTTTAGCAGAGAACGAGTGAAAGGTGAAAGGGAGACGCTCTTTAATAATTTAAAAACTTTTGATCGCGGGGCAAATTAGTGGATCTTAGGGACGTCCTTGAATTCGTTGAATTACTATGATAGTGCTGGGTACTATTGTTAAAGATAGTAATGCAGATATTTTTTTGAGGGGATGCGCAATAATGCCACGACAAGCGAGACTTGATACACCCGGCACCCTGCATCATGTAATAATTCGGAGAATAGAAAAGAGATCCATTGTAGATGATGTGAGGGATAAAAAGGAATTTGTTTTCCGAATGGGTAATATTTCAACAGAAGAGAAAACGACTATTTATGCATGGGCTTTAATGAGCAATCATGCACATATTCTTCTGAGAAGCGGCCCCTATAGGGTATCAAAATTCATGAGACAATTTTTGACCGGTTATGCCATCTATTATAATCACCGCCATGAGCGACATGGTCATTCCTCCAGAGGCGGATCTTCGACTTTTTCAAAACCGTTATAAATCCATTATTTGTCAAGAAGATGCCTACTTTAAAGATCTACTCCGTTATACTCACCTCAATCCGATAAGAGCTGATATGGTCACAAACATATCAAAGCTTGATGGATACCCATGGTGTGGCCATGCTGTGATAATGGGCAGAAGGAAACACGATTGGCAGGACAGGGACTATGCATTAAGGTGGTTTGGTAAAAATGACATTGAGGCCAAAAATAACTATCGTCGCTATGTTCAAGAAGGGATCTCTTTAGGATCTCGCCCTGAATTGGGAGGTGGAGGGCTGATTCGTTCTCGTGGTTCTTGGTCCACTGTCATTTCCATAAAAAGGCATGGGCAAAGAGATCTATCGGATGAAAGGATATGAGGGAATGGCGATTGTGTGGAAAAGATACTCAAAGAGGCAGACGATCTGGTAAAAAAACAGTTGCCGGAAAACAGTCAACAAAAAAGAATAGTGAGGGTTATGCAAGGGATATGTGATACAAGGGAGGTGAATATAAAAGAGATTATCTCAGGGAGTCGTCGCCGGTTTGCTTCTGATGCAAGGAGGATTATTGCTTGCAGGCTGGTAAAGGATCATGGAATACCCTTGTCAGAGGTTGCAAGGCATATTGGTGTTTCTCCCTCTGCTGTATCTAAGATGATTGGAAGTGAAGTAATTTAATTCAACAAATTCAAGAACGCCCCTGAATCCCTGAGTCCCTATGGATGTAAAGGTGTTCAAGCCCGCGGATCATATTGATCCTGCCTATGGCAAAGAACTCAGAAAGGCGGTCAGAAAAGGCGTAGAGACCATGGTTAACGATGTTTTTGGATCTCA
>Ga0307990_1002318_pt1 | contig 15310 bp, 11 predicted proteins | sample EllFjometagen129_FD_203168 | JGI IMG/M metagenome (GOLD analysis project Ga0307990, IMG submission 203168) | Marine microbial communities from Ellis Fjord, Antarctic Ocean - #129 | ecosystem: Environmental > Aquatic > Marine > Unclassified | place: Southern Ocean | collected 2014-10-08
ACCCACTGGCCTTGGAGGTTTCATCGAACGCTGATAATACCATGTTCGAGTTGGGGTCAATGGCACGGGCTTCGCTATCCAGTCGAACGATCCGAAAGCGGATTGACTTTTCGCGTCCCAGACCCTGGGTCACGCACCAGGGTTTATCAGTGCCTGTGGGGTCTACCTGCCAGATATCAAAGCGGTCATATATTAAACAGGCTGCATCGTCCTTTAGCCAGCCAGCGGTGCCATAGGCGCCGGGCAAAGAAGGCGTGTCGTGGAGTTCGTTTTGAAGGGGCCTGTTAATACCCTTACTGATTTCAACGGGCTTGTGATCAGACTCTGTTTCGGCGGCATACCATTGACGGGCTTCTGCGTCAAACCATGTGACGAATTTGCCTTCCGGAGACAGACGTGCGCTGGCCTTGTGTTTTTTCAGGATGACGCGACGCTCGCCCGTATTGAGATTGACCAGAGTGCTGTCCTGGAAGCCAGGCACATCCCACGACAACATCTTTCGGTAGGGCATGTTGGTGACGCCCACGGCCATATTCGACGTGGATCGTCTGTCAATATTAACGGACGGATACGTTTTGTTGGCAAGCTGGATAATTCCTTTTGTACGCAGATCATACAAGGCAATGTAACTGCGACGTTTTTCCTGCGCCGCTTGCAAGAGTTGTTGCGGTTGCAGCAATGGGTCTTGCCAATGCCAGATGTCGAGTTTGGCCTTTTTTACTTCTTTGTCGTTTGTTGATTTGCCACCCTCCTGATTGTCCGCTTTCTTGCGTTCCTCCTGAACAATGTCTGGGACGGGTGCGGTTTCAAAGAACATGCGATGGCCATCTTCGGAAAAGAACAGACTTGAATTGGGCGAGATCCACCAACCTTCGGGAATACCCGTCCTCTTTTCCGCCGCCACCAGACGGGCTGATTTTGAGCCACCTTTACAGTGATAGAGAGACCAGCTGGAGGTCTTGGTCTCATAGTCATCTTTGTCCGTGATAAAGGCAAGGTGTTTTCCATTGTCGCTGAACGCGATATTTTTGTAATGACCTAGACCTGAAATAATCTGACGGGCCGCTTGCTTTTTGAGGTTCAGGACATGCACGCCATCGGTGACGGATTGTTTTGCACCGGACACATTCTTCGATTTTGTCCTATTGGTTTTGGGGGCTGTTGATGACTCAACCGAAGTGACAAAGGCCAGTGCCTCCCCCTTCTTTGAAAAGCGAAAACGGACCACATTGGGATAGCGGGTCTCCACGTTGGTGCGCAGGTTACGAACCACCAGGACTGTGCCAGCATCCTTTTTCTTTTCTTTGGACTTACTTGCAGTGGTGTCAGGCTTTTTCTTCGCTGGTTTCTTCTTTGGGTTGGCTTTTTTCTTGTCCTTGGCTTCGACTTTTGGCGCTTCCTGTTCACGCTTTTTTAAGGTTAGAGGCTTTTGGGGCCTGCGCAAGCCCTCGGACGTGATTTCGTACGTTTCTGCCACATCCGAGGCCTGTGCCTTGACCGTATCGGATTCGAATGGCTTGTCCAGCAGGTAAGCCAGCCAGTGTCCATTTTCTTCTGGCGACGAAAATGACTTGACTCGAGCCACAGTAAAGTGTTCGCCCGTGGCCAGCTCAAGCAGTTCCATTTGTTTGCCGGGTATGGCTTCAGGTTTTGCTTTATCCTTTTTAAGCTTTTCAACCCGTTTGGGATCCGGCACGATTTGGACCAAGGCAAACCTTGAGTCAAACGTGAACCGGGCCGCACCACCACGTACAATGCTGTACTGTTTGTCTGCACCGTTTTTGCGAATTACAAGGGTTGAATCAGCCTCTGCCTTACCACTGTTCATGACGTACATGATCCATTGGCCATCATTGGAGATTCGCTGCTGTGACATTGTGTTCCAACGATCATAATCGTCATGGTCCAGTGGCCGTTTGCTTACATCGGCGATTCCCATCGTGGTTATCAGACAGAAAACAGAAAACAACAGCCTTAAGTTAGATGTGTTTCGACACATAATGGACCCGCCTCCGAAAGTGAACAAATAGGGCTAACTGACAGGCATAATGACCTGTCAGCCATACGAAAGATTATACCCTTGAAAGACCGCTAAAACAAGAGGAAAGCCACTCCAGGGTAGGTAATCGTATCTAAGACATGACGCTACTTATCCAAAGTCAAACAGCTTTTTAGGTTGTTGCAGGTGCGTCGTATCCTTCTGAACACCCAATATCCAACACGGAACATCCAATGTCCAAGGAAGGAAGTCGCTTCGTTCCGCTTTTATCATTCATCCAATGGATATTCGTGGCAATCAGAACAAGGCTGCTATCGCAGCTAGGTTGAGCCACGGAAGCCGCAGTTTTCCTTGTTGAGTATTGGATATTTACCTATTTGGACCTCTTTCACGAATCCGATTTCTTACCCTGCTGCGGCCCAACCATCTTTTATAGTACTAAATCCCACTTCGCAGACCTCTTTCGGACTGATGGACAGGTCACGCCATACCTTGGTTGTGGCAGCCAGAGCGGGCATGCTGCGTCCAAAGGCCTCAATGGTGAGCCAGCGGTCATAGCCGCCTTGACGTAAAGCTGAAAACGTGTCGCCCCAGGGCACATGCCCCTTACCGGGTGTACCGCGGTCGCTGGCAGAGACGTGGATATGCTTGATCTGGTCGAGATGTTTGGTGATGCAGCCCACCGGTTCTTTTTCCTCAAGATTGCCGTGAAACGTATCATACATGACACCCAGGGCTGGGTGCCCCACATGTTTGGCGTGGGCTGCTGCATCGCTCAGCGTGTTGAGAAAGTAGCACTCAAAACGATTCAGGCTTTCAATGGCGATTTCAACGCTGGCGTTCTGTGCGTGTTCACAGACCTGCTGGTGAACCTCAACTGCATATCGTTTTTCCTCATCCGTAGGCCCTGAACCGCTAAAGGTACCCAGCGGTTGATACAGGGGGCCACAGAGGATATCGGCATTCACCGCCTCACAACAATCGATAATCTGTCGGAGGTAATCGATGGCACCCTGGCGAAAATCAGGATTGGGACTGATGGGATTGTGCGTTTCATCCGGTATCACGGACACCACAGAACTCAGCAGTCCGGCGTCTTTGATGGCCTTGCCCACGTTTTTGTAGTGCGTCACCTCTGTATCAAAGATGGGGATCTCAACGCCGTCATACCCGATGTTTTTCAGAGTCTGGAAAAGGGGGAAGTGTTCTTCAGTGACAGATGGCGTCCAGAGCAACATATTCATGCCAATCTTCATATCGGTCTCCCTTTGAAACAAGGTTTTGTTTATGAGACTGCCTATGTTTATAACAGGACTTTTTCAAAAAGCTCTGTGGTGTACAGTTTTTGGTTTTCAGTTTTTAGTAAACCGTGCTTTTCATGCTGTAAACTACCTACTGAAAACTTGAAGTTTGCAAAACTTCAGTTTTTAACTGTGAACGCGAAGTCGTGAATCCACCTTTATTCAGTCTTGAAAACCATGTCCTTTGGGCGTTGTTGTTTACTTGGGCTCGGATGATGGCAAGCATTTGAGACGAATATCCTTATACTCAACCTTCATGGGTGGGCCCTGGTGAAGCTGAAATGCGATGACGCCAGAGAGGTCCCGTTCAGTGATCTGATTGTCGGTTAACTCGGATGTGACCAGGCCGTTGACGATTAGAATGATTCGATTGCCCATCGCAATAATGTGATAATCGTTCCAGTCGTTGTCACGATTGGTGTCTTTCAGGGCGTTGGCGTGAGGCAGGGGGGCTTGTCTCTTCTTGCCAGCTGCATTGATCGTGGTCTGTGTGCCGCGTGGCGCCAGAATACCGCGACCTCCTTCATCATAGAGCATGCCGATATACTGGCCCTGCTTATTCATGTCGGCCTGATACCCCACCACATGGCCATCTTCGCGCACACGGCTTCTGATCTGGATGCCACCATTGGCTGCGGGTAATCCTGTAAAACGAAAACGCAGTTTAAGTTCGAAGTTTCCGGCAACACCCTGGTCCCACCGAATAAACTGGTTCACAGGGGCAGGATGCGTCTGGGTGGTCTGACCGGTGAGGGCTCCGTCTTTGACGGTCCAGAATCCTTCGGATCTGGCTTTCCAGCCTGTCAGTGTTTTGCCATCAAAGATGGGCACAAAGCCTTCCTCATGGGGATTCGAGGGCAGGGCTATCACAGGAGAGATGCCTATCAGAATAATGAGCAGCAGGAAGATTTGTTTGGGACTAGACGTCATAGATATTCTCCTTTTTTGATTCCACGGGTGCTGAAACGGCATTGTTCCATTAACAACAGCCATTCAACTCAAGCCATTTTACCCTTATGTATAAATGAAGTCTCCAATTTGGACAAGTGTTAAAAAATTTTGGCCATACTTTGCCGAGTTGACGCATTTTCTTAAGCGGATCTTTATGGCTGGTATGAGCTTGATTTTGCAGCTGGAAACCGAGAACTGTGAACCTTTTTGACCGTGAACCACTATCGTATGGGTTTTGAAAACAGGACGACATCTTTCCCGATGATACGATATTCAGCCTGCCAGTGATGGGCCAGCCAGGCGAAGGTGTCCTTCGAGAAAAAGCAGACGTGTGTGGGATCTTGTTTGTAGTGCCACTGCGAAAACATGGGCAGGTCAATTACCTGCTTTGTCATAATGCCCAAAAGCCCGCCAGGTTTAAGACAGGCCCAGAGGATCTCGAAAGTTTGTTTGGGGTGATGCAGATGTTCCACGACCTCCGAGGCGGTAATAAAGTCATATGTCTCATTTGTTAACGTTGAGTCATCCGGTGCGAAGAAAGGATCGTAAAGCGTCATTGGGAATCCTGCTTCTTCACACATGACCGAAAGGGTCGGGCCAGGTCCACAGCCAAAATCTAATCCGGCAGCCCCCGAAGGCAACCGAGCCTGTAGTGGATCAAAGAGTCTGCCCAAAAAGCGGCGGTATCCCATATCGGCGGGCGAGTTTTCATGATGCTCGTACTGTGCTCGCTCCTGGTCTGGAGCCAGATAATACTCGGGTGGGACAAAGACTAAGTGACACTGGCCGCAGTGACAATAGCGGCGTTCTTTGTCCTGGTGGAAGGGGCTCACCTTCCTTGCGTTGCAAAGGGGACAAGTCTCCATGCTCTAATGTAGCGTAGTCACAAGAAAACTAGTTTCATCAATGGCTGTCATGACCCCTTCATACATGGCAGGTACCAAAATGCAGTCTCCTGCCTGATACGTTTCATTCTGACTTGCGGCATTCGAATACATGCCGTGGCCAGACAATATCATGTGAACCTTGAGCGTGCCGGGAGATAGCCACATTTCACGGCCAGGCATTTGATGTGCTTTGTCTACCTTGAAGAACTCGCAGTCAACCAGGCGTCCCACTGTTCTCACGGTCAGGTCATCCTCTGAAGGATCAAAATGGATGCTCTCAAGGGCCTGATCTATGTGGAGTTCCCTGGCTTGACCTTGGTCGTCGACACGATTCCAGTCAAACACACGATATGTGGTATCTGAAGGCAGCTGTATTTCGGCGATCAACAGGCCTGCTCCTGCAGCGTGGACTGTACCTGTGGGTATGAAGTGACAGTCTCCGACCTGCACAGGTATCTTGATCAGCAGATCTTCGACCGTACCCTGGGTAATGGCATTTCGGAACTGAGTCTTGGTCACACCAGGAACCAACCCCTTATAGATACAGGCGTCAGGTTCTGCATGAAGGACATACCAGCATTCTGTTTTGGGATCACCCTGGCCCGTTCTCTTGCAGGTGGCTTCATCAGGATGCACCTGTACGCTCAATACATCCTGGGCATCCAGCAGCTTGATTAACAGGGGAAATGGCAGGGGGAATTCAGTTTGGCCAGTCAGGGCTTTTGTATGTTCCGTCACAACATCACGCAGTGTTTTACCCGTCAGAGGACCATTGGCCACCACAGACTTGTCATCCGGTAAGTCCGCCAGTTCCCAGCTTTCACCGATTTTGACATTCTCTGGTAGATCCTTGCCAAACTCTGACGCCAAGGTCCGTCCGCCCCAGATTCGCTCTTTGTAAATCGTCTTAAATTTTAATGGATATAAATTCATGTGCGTATTCTATTGTCTCCCTACGGATTTGTCTACGACTCTCTCATCACGTCTTTGACGTGGCTTGGTTTTCCATCGCCGGTGAACCCACCAGTATTGTGTGGGATCTTCTCGGACAAAGGCTTCGATGGTTTGGGTGTACTGTTCTGTGATCCAGCGGATCGGATCTTTTTGATCGGTCCATTCAGCGGGCAAGATAATACGTTTGACGCCCACTTCGAAACGGTACTGGTTGCCTATACGCCGGCTGTAGCCCACGGCCACGGGCATGTTATGCACGGCGGCCATGACTGCAATGCTCTTGAAGGTGCTGGCAGGTCTGCCAAAAAAATCCACAAATAGTCCTTTTTTTCCGGCGTCCTGGTCCGCAATAAGACCCAGGCTTTCGCCTTGGCGGCTCACCTGTGACATGAGGTTGGTAGCCCCTTGTTTGTCGATGATCTTCTGACCATGCAGCTCGCGAATCCCTCGGATATACTGATCAAGATGTTTATTGTCCAGGGGCCGAGCCACGCTGGAGAGCTTGAAACCGAAGAGCCCCATGATGTAACCGAGGATTTCGAAGTTACCATAGTGGCCTGTGACGAGAATGACACCCTTGCCTTCCTGCATGAGCCATTTGGTGGTTTCCACGTCTTTATACACGCCGTATTGATGCCAGTTCTCCTTTTTGGCGAGATAGGGGGTCAATAGAATGTCCACGCCCAACATGGCGATCTGTTCGAAACTTCGTTTAGCCGTTTTCTTCAGCCATGTGGGATCTTTTTCAGGGTAGGCGGCGTGAAGATTTTCAAGGGCACGTTCCCGTCCGCGTGCATAACAGAGCCAGAGCAATTTTCCGCCGCCGCAGGCGAAGTTCAGCGTGACACACACAGGCAAAATACGTAGCATCACCGTGAGTCCGCGCACAACAGCGTACACGCACCAGTCCAGAATGGGGTGTGGCTTCTTGTGTCTACGTCTTTTTCTGGGTTTTGCCATGGAGCGATTGTATGGAGAGTACGGTTTCTGTCAAGCCACTTCGTGGGCGATTGCCTCCCTAAAATCCAAAAAACGCGGTTTTTCTCTGCCCAGTATCCTGCTACAATCCTTCCCAAGCCAGGCACTGTCAACTGGCTGAAAACTAAAAACCAAAAACTAAAAACTAAAAAATGGACTATATCACTCTTTCTGCAATTGGCTTGACCATGGGCTTTTTCGGTGGGCTTTTGGGCATTGGGGGGTCTGCGATTATGATTCCTGCCATGGTGTTTTCGTTTGGCGAAAACCAACATCTATATCAGGCGTCTGCCATGATCTGCAACTTTGTGGTGGGGGCATCGTCCACGCTGGCCCACAGAAAGGCCAGGGCTTTGCACAAACCCGTGCTCAAAGTGATGGTTCCCACAGCTTTGATTGGGATTCTCGTGGGTGTGACATGGAGCAATAGTGCCATGTTTTCCAAGGGAAACAGCCCTCTGTTGGCCAGGACTTTTGGTGTCTTCCTGGTGTATGTGGCATTTTACAACGCACATAAGGTCATTTGTTCTCTAAAGCGAAAAAAAAAGGTGCTGAGAACAGACCAAGAGATCCGCAATACGCCATGGCTTTCCGGGGTCATTGGTTTGGGGACGGGATTGGCTGCGGGGCTCCTGGGCATTGGGGCAGGCACTATTGCCACACCGATACAGCAATTGGTCCTGAAAATGCCCATGCGGCGTGCCATGAGCAATTCTGCGGTTACCATCATGAGTATTGCGTGGCTGGGGGCCCTCTATAAAAACGCCACATTGGGGCAGCATGGCATCTCGTTTGAGATGTTTGCCCAGGACAATCCTGTGTGGATTTCACTGAAAATTGCAGCCATTGTGGCACCCACCGCCTTTCTGGGTGGATTTTTAGGGGGTCATATGATGCACAAACTGCCCAAAAATGTCGTACGGGGTGTGTTCATTGTGATTGTGGTGCTGGCAGCCATTCGGCTTTTAACAGTCAAGAGTTGAATTCCGGCAGTACGCCTGATACCATTTGGGAAATTGGAACTATGGGATTGTGATGTGCCAAGGGGCAGAGAGGCCATTTGTTCCGGCATATGCGGTGCCAGTTTATTTTTGAGGTGACACTTGTTTGCACAAGAAAAACTCGTGATCTTTGACGGGGCCTGTGGTACGAATCTTCAAAACGTAGATGTCCCCGACTCAGTGTGGCATGGCAATGAGGGCTGCAATGAGTATCTCAACGTATCGGCACCGGAACTTATTGTCGATTGGCATGCGTCGTTCCTAAAGGTCGGTGCCATGGCCCTGGAGACCAATACCTTTGGCGCGTCTCGTGTGGTGCTGGCTGAATATGGCCTGGAAGACCGAGTGCGAGAAATAAACCACGCCGCAGTGGCCAATGCACGCAAGGCTATTGGCAGTCAAACAGGCCGTTATGTGGTCGGATCCGTGGGGCCGGGTACGAAACTGCCCTCTCTGGGGCATATTTCGGTGGACGAACTGGCGGTGTGCGCGTGTGAACAGGTTGAAGCCCTGGTCGAAGCGGGTGTGGACGCGGTGATTATTGAGACATGCCAGGATCTGTTGCAGGTCAAGACTGTTGTGGTGGCCTGCTTTGACGTATTGAAGAAAACCGGCAAAGACCTGCCTGTACTTGTGTCCGTGACCGTGGAGAATCAGGGTACGCTGCTGGTGGGCAGTGATATTGCCGCTGTGGCGGCCACTCTGGACCCATTTCCCATCTTCTCCCTGGGGCTTAATTGTGCGACCGGACCAGCCCATATGGAATCCTATATTCGATTCCTGAACAAGAATTGGGGCAAACGAATTTCATGTATGCCCAATCAAGGCCTGCCAGAAGTCGTAGATGGAAAAACGCAGTATCCCATGAGACCGCAAGATTTTGCCGACCATATGAAACGTTTTGTCACAAAGCAGGGCGTGAGCGTGATTGGTGGGTGCTGTGGTACCGCGCCTGAGCATATAAAGGCCCTGGTGGCGGCCATGGAAGGGGTGTCACCGGCGTCACGTGGTGACGTGCCTGTCAGTTCTGCGGTATCGAGTCTGTATCAGGCTGTTGATTTGCGTCAGGATATCAAGCCGTTGTTGATTGGGGAACGCTCCAACTCCAATGGGTCCAAAAAATTCCGTGACCTGCTCCTGGCTGAAGATTTTGAGGGGTGCCTGCGAATTGGCCTGGATCAGGAGGCCCAGGGGGCTCAGGTTCTGGATTTGTGTTCAGCCTATGCCGGACGTGACGAAAAGGCCGATTTGACACGGTTGGTGACATCCTATGTCGGGTCCGTGCGAATCCCGCTGGTGATCGACTCCACCATTCCAACCTGTATTGAAGCCTGTTTGAAACTCTATCCAGGTCGTTGCATAATCAATTCCATCAATCTGGAAGACGGTGGTAAGAACCTGCACCTCATCTGTGAAATGGCCAGACGATACGGGGCCGCAGTGGTGGCCTTGACCATTAATGAGAAGGGCATGGCCATGACCACCGCAGAGAAGGTGGAAACGGCCAAACAGATTTATGATTTGGCCGTCAACGAGCACGGATTACGTGCGCAGGATATCTTGTTTGACATGTTGACCTTTACCATTGCCTCTGGCGACGAAACCCTGCGGGATGCAGGTGGGCAGACCATTGAGGCCATTCGCCAGATCAAGCAGGTCCTGCCGGGTGTGTTTACGGTATTGGGTGTGAGTAACATCTCCTTTGGGCTGCGTCCCCCTGCAAGAAAAGTGCTCAACTCGGTGATGGTGCATGAGTGCGTGGAAGCGGGATTGGATGCGGCCATTGTGGACGCTGCCAAGATTGTGCCTCTGGCCCAGATCAATGAGGCGGAAAAGGACCTTGCACTGGACCTGTTGTACGACCGTGTCAAGGACCCGAACAAAAAGCCACTCATGGTGTTTATTGATTATTACGAGGGCAAGGATGACCCCGACGACACCGATGAGTCCGAGACCTTTAAGCAGGCTGAAACACAGCTGAACCAAAAGATTCTCAAGGGTGATAAAGAGGGCTTGGACGACGTGTTGGCCATGCTCCTGGCACGGTATCAGCCCCTGGCCATTATCAATGAGATTCTGGTGCCGGCCATGCGAGAGGTGGGGGTGTTGTTTGGCCGGGGTGACATGCTGTTGCCGTTTGTGCTCCAGTCTGCGGAAGTGATGAAACGGTCTGTGGCAGTACTTGAACCATTTATGGACAAGGCCGAAGCCGACGAATCCACCAAGATCCTCCTGGCCACGGTACAGGGCGATGTCCATGATATTGGAAAGAACCTTGTGGACATCATCCTGTCAAACAATGGCTACAAGGTGTACAACATCGGTATCAAGGTGCCTGCCGAGACCATTATTGAAAAGGCCCTAGAATATAAGGTGGACATGATCGGCCTCAGCGGTCTGCTGGTCAAATCAGCCATTGTGATGCAGGAGAGTATGCCTCAGTACAAGGAGGCCGGCCTTAATGTGCCGATTCTGCTGGGTGGGGCGGCCTTGACCAAGAAATTTGTGGCAGAGTCCTGTGTGCCAAATTATGACGGCCCTGTGGTCTACTGTGCAGATGCTTTTGCAGGGTTACGCTCTGTGCAGAGTTTTGAAGAAGGCGATCTTAAGAGTACCGAGTTCACAGGGCGGGTTCGACCTGTCACAGGCGTCCCTCAGCAACAACCTGTGGAAGTACGACGTGACAACATCATTCCGGAAGCACCGTTTTTGGGGGTGCGTCACGTCACGGACGTGGATTCGGCCAAGCTCTTTCCCTATGTGAACCAGCAAGCCCTGTTTCGTGGGCGGTGGGGGTATCGGCGCAATAAAATGGACGCCAAAGCCTATGACGAGCTCATCACTGGTACGGTGCAGCCTATGTATGATGCATTGGTGGATAGATCCATTAAAGAGGGCATCATTCAGCCCAAGATTGCCTATGGCTATTTCAAATGCTACAGGCAGGATAATACTGTGATGGTTTGTACCGATACTGAGACGCATACCTTTGAATTTCCACGTCAGTCCATGCCGCCGCATCAGTGCATCTCCGACTACTTCCAAACGGAGGAAGAGGGCGGCGATGTGGTGGGTTTCTTTGTGGTGACCATTGGCGCCCGTATTGATGAAGAAATCCAGAAACTTTTTGAATCGGATGCCTATCATGACTATCTGATGATGCACGGATTCAGTGTGGAAGTCACTGATGCCCTGGCTGAGCACTGGCACGAGATCATGCGTGAGGAATTGGGATTTGGTGCAAAACCGGGCGATGTCACAGGCTACGTGACCCAGCAGTACCAGGGCTCCAGATATGGCTTTGGCTACCCCGCCTGCCCGGCTTTGGATATCCACAAGGTGCTGTTTGAACTGCTTGAACCCGAAAAGATCGGTGTCACACTGACCGAAGGCATGCAAATGGTGCCCGAACAGACCACATCAGCCATTGTGGTGCATCATCCGCAGGCCAAGTATTTCGCCGTGTAAAATGACGGATTTGGCAGCAGTTCAACCAACAACGAATAACCAATAACGAACAACCAAAAACCGGAGCGAAGCGACCATGAAATACATTTGTATTAACTGTGGCTATGTGTATGATCCTGCAGTGGGGGACCCGGACAATGGCGTGGCCCCTGGCACGGCCTTTAAAGACCTGCCCGACGACTGGATATGCCCCTTGTGCTACGTAAGCGTTGACCAGTTTGACCCCATGGAATAATCCCGGTTGTCCCCATCTCACTCTGTAGAAAACTTGTACAGGGTGGTTGACTGATATTCTTCACCCGGATTTAACGTGGTGGTGGGGAAGTTCGGGTGGTGCGGTGAATCCGGGAAATGTTGTGTTTCCAGGCATACGGCGGATCGTGGTCCATAGGCCTTTCCACCCTTGCCAATGTCCGTTCCCTTGCCAGTCAAAGAATTGGCCGTGTAAACCTGCAGGCCCGGTTCCGTGGTATACACTTCCATGACTCGGCCTGAGTCCGGTTCAGAGAGTTTCGCTGCCAATACCAACTCACCTACATTGCCTAAGACATAATTGTGGTCATAGCCGCCACCAAAGGTCAGTTGCTCATTTTCTTTGTCGATGTCCTGGCCCAGGGATTTGGGTGAGGTAAAGTCAAATGGCGTCCCCTGGACATCTCGCAATTCACCCGTGGGAATGGCGGCTTTATCTGTGGGTGTGAATTGCTTGGCATTGACCCAGAGCACATGATCAAGCACGTCACCTTGGCCTGCGCCCTTCAGGTTGAAAAAGGCGTGGTTGGTGAAATTAATGACCGTGGGCTTGTCTGTGATGGCGGAGTATTCCAGTTTCAGTTCATTATCCTCTGTCACGGTATAAGTCACTTTCACCGTCAAATTGCCAGGAAATCCCTGCTCTCCATCCTGAGACAGATACGACAGCTCGACGGATGATTCATCAATTTGTTTACCATCCCACACCACAAACCGATATCCCTTTGTGCCCCCGTGGATGGTGTTTTCACCATTGTTCTTGGGTAGCTCATAAACCCGCCCATTCAGTTCGAACTGCCCCCCTGCGATGCGATTGGCATAACGCCCCATGGTCGCCCCCAGAGAGGCTGTGCCATCAATGTAGGCCTTGGCAGAGTCATATCCGAGGTTGATATCGCTGAAATGTCCCTGTCGATCAGATACCCAGATTGAAACAATCTTTCCCCCATAATTGGTCAGCTGGACCACCATGCCTTTGGAGTTTTTTAACGTATACAGGTCAACCTGCTTGCCGTCATGCTCCACTTGAAAATCTTTGCGCATGATCTTGGTCACATCAGATGAGGTCTTGGGTTGGCATGAAAGTAAGGTCACCAGTATCGCCACGACGCAGAAAAAAAGAAGACTTCGCATTAGATTATCCTCACCATTTAAGACACCACGATTTTCTCAATATTACTCAAACTCCGGTGGATTGTAACCACAGGTGGCGTCTGATACAAGAGAAGAAACCAACCAACTGCTTTGCCATCTGAAGCAAGCCGGTTGGTTCACGGTCAAAAAGGGTCGCGGTTCACGGTTGAAGAGGCGGATATCACCCCCCCCAAACACATCTTGACCGCATCTGAAAAATGCCCCATAATGCTTCCTGAGAGCATAAACCCAGAAGCGGGAAGAGAACTCTCTTCTGGCCGCATCAGGTTTCAGAACAGGCCTGCCGCGAAATCGATATGTGAGATTTGGAATTGCAAGGCAACTGACGGGGACGGAGTCTGTTCATTTTTGATTTTTGATTGCGGATTTTTGATTTGTTGTGCGTAGTCGCAACCTGTAAAGCGATCAGCCATCAGCTCTCAGCCTTCAGCCAAAAAGAATAGACAATCATTCAACAGCCAGACAAGCCTACAAACCGACCCTGTCACGCCGAAGCACTGAGGGGTCTATTAAACCAGCAACGCAAAACGTTTCAAAAAAGCTGAAAGCTGATGGCTGAATGCTGACAGCCGTTTTAGACCAACAACCAATAACGAATAACAAACAACAAACAACGTAAACCACTAATTCTCACTAATCTCCACAAACGACAAATAACGAACACCGAACCTCGAACACCGAATAACGAACCTCGAACACCCGACTCTGTCATCCCGAGGCACCGAGGGATCTATTAAACCAGCAACGCGCAGCGTTTCCACAAAATCTAAAATCAAAAATGACTACAGTCTATCCAACGGCGAAACCACGGTCTCGCCTGGCGTGTTCAAGCAATGTAGGTAGATCCTGGTCGTCTCAATGCTCTTGTGACCCAGTAGTTCCTGAACCACTCGAATATTGGTGCCCGCTTCCAGCAAGTGGGTGGCAAACGAATGGCGGAACACATGGGCCGTGATGAGCTTTTGAACACCGGAAAGAGTCGCGACCTTCGTTATCGTTTTGCCTACTGATCTGTCGTAGATATGATGCCGACGACGCACGCCACTTCTTGGATCTTTTGACGGGTATTCAGCGGGGAAGACATACTGCCATTTCCATTCTTTGTCCGCTTTGGGATATTTGCGAGCCAGTGCGTAAGGCAGATATACATCTGCAAAACCGTCTGCCAAATCATGTCGAAATTGGGCCTGTACACGATTGAGATGCTCTTTTAATGCAGGCTGAACACTCTCTGGCAGCATGGTAATTCTGTCTTTTGCCCCCTTGCCGTCACGAACGGCTGTAGTGCCTTTGATAAAATCGAGGTCCTGAATCCGCAACCGAAGCGTTTCTTTCAGACGCATGCCCGTACCGTAGAGTATATGAATAATCAGCCCGTGTGTGGTTTTAGGCAGGCATTTTAAGATGAGATTAACCTCGCCCTGGGTAAGAACCACTGGTAGACGTTCCGGGGTTTTGGCACGTACCGCGTTACTGAAATCGCCAGGATCCTTATGCAGAACATAATGGTAGAGAAACACAATGGCATTGAGTGCTTGGTTCTGGGTTGATGCAGCAACATGCTGGTTAACGGCCAAGTAGGTCAGAAAGGTTTGGATGTGTCTGGCATCCATTTCAATGGGGTGTTTTTTGTTATGAAAAAGAATGTACCGTTTAGCCCACGAGACATAGGCTTTTTCCGTGCTCAGAGGATAGTGTTTAAGCCGGATGGCGTTTCGGAGTTGATCGAGGAGTTTAGGTTGCTGGTTCATATTCATTGTCCCTAAAAGGAATCGTAATCGTCGCCTCGCAGGTGCTAATCCTTGGTGATCAGGCCTTATATTGTCATATGACCATAGGTGCGTCAATAATATTTTTTAGGTTAACAGACATTATTACATAAGTAACTTGTTCTATTAGGGATACATTTAATGTTCTACAATGTGGTAGCCATAATATCAGTGCCCTCAGGACCCATAATGTTGAAATTCCAACATTATGGTCGCCCTGGGCACTTTTTCTGTAAAATCAATATCATTAATATCAGGCAAGTCATCGGCTTTATTCGCTCAAAAATAAGGATTTAGTGGTGAGATCACCCCTTTTTCTGTAAAACCAATATCATTAATATCAGTGCCCTCGGCGCTGATATTACGGAAATCCCAACATTATGGGTGCTGAGGGCACCTTTTTTGTGATTTCAATATCATCACTACCAGGCAATATATATCTTGATTATTCAGCCAATAAGGCTTATTTTGGGCCAGTTGGAAGGCATTTGATACGGGATTTTAAATATTAATATCAGTGCCCTCGGCACATATAATATATGTTGGACGAAACGAAGCTAAAGTTCAATAATGAAGATAACCCATCCATTGCATC
>Ga0307990_1002319_pt1 | contig 15304 bp, 16 predicted proteins | sample EllFjometagen129_FD_203168 | JGI IMG/M metagenome (GOLD analysis project Ga0307990, IMG submission 203168) | Marine microbial communities from Ellis Fjord, Antarctic Ocean - #129 | ecosystem: Environmental > Aquatic > Marine > Unclassified | place: Southern Ocean | collected 2014-10-08
CTTATTTCCAAAACACGCAGTGTTTTTTTCTAAAGCTGCGGCGGCTAACACACAACGGGAAATTTAGAAAATATGGGTCCGTACATCACAAGCGCTTAGTTTGGTTGCGGCTAAAAGCAGCTTTAGGGTATAGGAATCGCATTGCGACATTGGAAGTTCACGAAACCGCCTTTAAAACAGTTGCAGGAGCTAATATGCGGATGCCACGCCAGACCTTGATATCCAGCAAATGAGCATCTCCCGAAGCTATGATATCCGCATCAGCGGCAAGTGCACACTCAAGAATCATGTTATCGTCCGGGTCCGCTTTCACATCATCAACGGTAACTTCAGGCAGCACCACTTCGCATAAATCGGACAACTCTTCAACAAATGCCATTACCTGATCCCGAGAAAGACCGAATTTTGGACGAAGCAATACCCCACGGACCTCATCCAGAATAGCTGTAGAGAGATAGCTGCGGATAACTCCCTGTATAGCCAGATTAATAAGCGCTTTCGGGTGTCCTCCAAACAGAAATCCGGATATAATCACATTTGTATCAAAAACAACTCGGCACTGTTTCATTATTCAGAACCTTTGGTTTCGCGATAGGCGGCTATCTCCTCAGCTACATTATCCAAAGAGAGCTCACCTTTTTCAACAACCCGGCTACCCAAGGCAAAAATATCGTTCCACCGTTCCTTCTTCTGAATATATGCTCTGGCTGCTTCACGCAAAAACTCTGAACGACTTCTGGATTCCGCTTTGGCCAACTTATCAATCTGCACCAACAACTCTCTCTTAAAAGCTATATTTACTGTTGTACTCATTATAAACCTCTTTTACGTTATAAATATACAATCTTTGTATGCATCCAGTCAACCAGATTTACGAGTATTTTGTAGCTGCAAATTCATTTTCTAACCGACAGTACAGGCCAGGGCTGACTTTTCCGCATCCAGCATAGGAATAATATCATTTAAATATGGCTTATTTAATTTGCTATCATTCCGAGATGTTGATATTCTGAGGGTATTCCAAGGAGTATTATGGCTTACAAAACGGTAACTGAGATGGCTCAGCTGTGGGGTATTTCGACTCGCAGAGTCCGCCTGCTTTGCGAAACGGGCAAGCTGCGCAGGACTAAACGTGATGGCTCACGTTGGCTGATTCCCGAAGAGACGCTCAAGCCTGTTGACGGACGAAAGCTGCGCCACATGGCGATTCCAGTCGACTTTGCAGAGTTGTTCGGAACAATAGAGGCAATCAAGATGGAAGTTGCGAAGCGTAGACCGCTGACCTCAGGGGAAGTCAGACGGTTACGTGACGCATTTCTCGTGGAATACACCTACTCTTCCAACGCCATCGAAGGCAACACCCTGACATTGCAGGAAACGGCTCTGGTGTTAGAGGGAGTGACCATTGACAAAAAACCCCTTAAGGAACATCTCGAAGCTATCGGACACCGGGATGCCTTCTGCTACCTCGAACAAATTATTAAAAGAAAGGAGCCGCTATCCGAACGCTTTATCAAAGAACTCCACTCGCTTGTTCTCATGGATAGACCGGAGGACAAAGGCACCTATCGGCGCATTCCGGTCCGCATCCTCAGTGCGGCTCATACTCCGCCTCAGCCATATCTTGTCGGGCCGGAGATGGAGCGGCTGATTCGCGAGACCGCTGCATCCAAGGTGCATCCCATTGAAGCCGTTGCTCGCTTTCACATTGATTTCGAGACGGTGCATCCGTTTATCGACGGCAACGGTCGAACGGGGCGGCTCTTAATGAACTTCATGTTGATGCAGAATGGCTATCCACCAATCAACATCAAGTTCGCCGATCGTCGTCGCTACTACGAGGCCTTTACCGCCTACCACCAAGACGATAGTGCCACTCCGATGATTCGACTAATCGCAGATAACCTCTGCGAGCGCCTCAACGAGAACCTTGCTATTTTAGTTCGTTAGTTGATTAGTGCAAGAGAGAAGAAGTGTGCGAGTTGATTGCTTCGCTATTGGCTCAGAGAGCCAACTCTACATGGCTTCGCACTAACGCCGAAGGCTGTAGAGTTGCTTCTCTGAAGCAAAAGAGGAAGTGCAAGAGAGTGCGGGAGTTATGGCTTCGCAGGGATCATAGGGCGCATACGGCCCATAACGCACATAGTAACAGCAAAAGAGATTATTTATGAACCTGATGAATAACACATTAATTAAGGCATCAGCGGGAACTGGCAAGACCTACACGCTTGCCACCCGTATGATACGCATGCTGCTGACCGGCGTTGAGCCGCAGACCATTGTTGCGCTTACATTCTCGCGTGCCGCTGCCGGCGAGATATTCAGCAAGCTGGCCGAAAGGCTTGCGGCCGCATCTCTCACGGAAGAAGGGGCCGCAGAGGAATCCCAGACTGTGTTCAGGGGCATCTCACCTGAACTCAAAGAGGCGATTGTAAGAGATAATGGGTCACCGCTCACATGTGGATGCTTCAGAAAATTGCTCAGGCGCGTGATTGAATCGCAGCACGTCAGCATGATCGGCACACTGGACAGCTTCATGTTCCACATGGTTCAGAGTTTTCCACTGGAATTGGGTTTCCAGGGAGCAACCTCCATGATGGATACTTTTGAGATTGAACGTCAGGTAAAAAAATCGGTTGCCCTTATTCTTTACCGGAAAGAGAATACAAAAGAGATCACCGACTTCATGGAGGCTTTCCGCCTCGCCATCTTCGGCAAAGAGAGCAAGACCTGTTTCTCATCGCTGATCCAATTTGTCAACGACTGGCACTCCGCCTGGACCGAGACTGAAAAATATGGCGAGCAGGCGTGGGGACAGCCCGACACAATATGGCCGGGAGGATCTCTGTGGCAGATAGCCGGTTCGTTATCGGATCTGGCCGATCAACTTCGAAAGCAGATCACACCCATCTGGCAGCGGGAATATCCTAAGGGCGCGGAGCAGTGGGAGCAATTCTGCTGCTTTGTTGAGAACTTTAACAACACCCTGCCCACGGCACCGGCAGGCATTGCCAATGTTCTCAAAGCGTACACTCCCGAAACTCAAAACATAACAATAAAATATGGACGAAAAGAGCTGAATTTCAGTGGTCATGAGGGCGAGCTCATCATAAGCACAATTGAAACTCTCTTTGCGCTGATTCTGAAGGCGTGCTGCTCTACAACTCAGGGAATATACAAGATAATCAGCGCCTACGAAAAAGTTTACAATGCAAATACCCGGCATCGGGGCATGATGACCTTCAGCGACATTCCAGAGCTGATATCCGGTCTGGACAGCTCTATCCGGCAGAATATTGAATACCGCTTTGACACCCGTTTCCAGCACTGGGCCCTGGATGAGTTTCAGGATACATCTCACTCGCAGTGGAACGCGGTTAAAGAGCTGGTTGATGAGGTAATCCAGAGTGCCGATGAAGAGCGATCCCTATTTATCGTCGGTGATGTCAAACAGGCTATTTACGGTTGGCGCGGTGGTGATGTTGCAATCTTCAACAACGAAGCGGACTCAGGCATGTACAATCTACAGAATCTGAGCATATCCTATCGCTACTCCCCCGAAATTGCCGATCTTGTCAATCTTGTCTTTAACGGCGCTCATATTGCCCGCTGTCTGGGTGAATCCGCTTCAGGGGCCGGTCAGCTCTGGAGCAGGAACTGGGTGGCACATGAATCGCGGCAGGCACCCGGATATGTTTCCATTGAGCGGGTTGAAAAAGCGCCCAAAGGAACACCGGGTATTACCAGCTGGATTGAGAGAACCTGCGCGATCCTGCAGGAGTCAGAACCATGGATGCGTGGCATATCAACAGCAATACTTGTCAGGAGTAACATCCAGGGAGCTACATTTGCCGATGCCCTTAAAGCCGCTGGCATTCCAGCTGTGTGGGAGGGAGAAAACTCGATCTGCGACACCCCTGTTGTCAATGCACTGCTGCATGTGTTGCTGGTGGCAGAGCATCCGGGCAACACGCTGGCATGGCAGCATATCTGTGTCTCACCTCTGGCGCAGAGCGTCTTTAAGAACGAGTGCGCCCTGTCGCCGGTAGAGGGCGCGGCAGCTCTCTCCACCAGAGTGCTGGCAGATATTTCAAAGAAAGGACTGAGCCGCTCCCTGCGCGGGTACATAGAGGGCAGCATCAGCAAAGGTCTTGATGAATTCACGGGATCACGGCTTGATGATCTGATCCGCGCCGCATCGGCTTTCAGTGCCCGACCGGACTCGGAAAACAGCCTGACTGATTTTGCGGCCTTCGCTGAAACATTTGTCAACCGCGACAAAGCCGGAGCTTCAACTGTAAAAATATTGACAGTCCATCGAAGCAAGGGGCTTGGTTTCGACTATGTAATTCTGCCGATTATCGAAAGCATCGGATTTACAACCATGCGGGAGGATACAGCGCTCCGTGATAAAGATAACAGATGGATACTGCATACCCCTCCTAAGCTGCTGCGAGAACACGATCCTGTTCTGGCCGATGCCTGGCAACACACACTTAACAACTCTGTATTCGAACAACTCTGCGTAAAGTATGTTTCTATGACCCGCGCCAAACGCGCAATGACGGTTCTGCTCAAACCGCCAGCCGGAAAATCCACAAAAACAGAGTATTTCAGCGACTATATGCAAGAATCACTTCCCGAAAATCTACCCTATTCCAGAGGCGATCACGAGTGGTATTGCGGGTATACAGCGGAAGCTCCAATAGAGCAAAGCGAGGTGTGCAGCATAGCATCCATTAAACGAGAGAAACGTGAAGAGGTTTCCAGGATGACACCATCCAGAACCGTTATGGAAGGGATGAATGCAGCAGACCTGTTCTCCCGCTCTGAGAGCGGAGCAATGCTTAAAGGCACGCGCATCCACGATGCACTAAGTCAGATCGAGTGGCTGACACCCCCCTTCAACCAGCCAACCCAGCTTGAGAGCAGCGACGTTGATCTCGCTTCACCCTCCGCCCTGCGCGATGCCCTCACCAAACCCGCTGAAGCAACCGACCTCTGGCGCGAACGCTCCTTTGAGATCAAGTTGGATGGTCGCTGGGTCTCCGGTACATTTGACCGGGTTGTCTTCAGTGGCAGCCGAGAGAACCTCACCGCTGAAATAATGGATTTCAAGACCAACCGCATGCGAAGTGGCGAAACTACGGAAAGCTTTCACCAGCGCATGACAGAAACCTACAAAGCACAGATGGAGCTATATCGGGAGGCCCTTGAACAGCTGGCCGTCATTCCAGCCGAACGTATAACAACCACTCTGCTGCTGACAGCAACGCGTGAGATCATTCGTTAGTTCATTAGTGCTCCGCACCGATTCGGTTCAGTCGATTCTCTCGATTTGATCGATTCTCTCGACAACGCAGCAATGAGAAAAGTGCGCGAGTTGGTTGCTTCACTATTGGCTCAGAAAGCCAACTCTACATGGCTTCGCACTAACACCGAAGGCTGTAGAGTTGCTTCTCTGAAGCAAAAGAGGAAGTGCGAGAAAGAAGAAGTGCCTCAAAGGATGCAATCCCATTTAGTTGAAAGGCATTCCAAAATGCTCAAGCAGCACACTAAAGCAAGTGTGAACAACATACCAGTTTTCGTATGTTGTTCACGCTTCAGTGTGTTTTTTGTAAGAAAAAGCCGTGTTTCAACTAAATTGAATCGCACCCAACCTCAAAAGCACACCTCAAAAGACCTCTGGTTTTTTATGCCACCATATGCTGTTTTTAGATATAATACATAACAAACAAGGAGTTGAAAGGAGCTATTATGAATATATATACAGATAACACATACTCCATCGGCAACACACCGCTGGTGCGTTTAAGCAAATTGGCAAAGGGCTTAAAGGCGGATGTGGTCTGCAAAGTAGAGGGTCGTAACCCGGCCTACTCAGTCAAATGCCGCACCGCTGCCTCAATTGTCTGGGAAGCAGAAAAATCAGGGGATCTAAAACCGGGGATGACAATTATCGAAGGCACCAGCGGTAACACAGGTATCGCCCTCTCAATGTGTGGCGCGGCCAGAGGCTACAAGGTGGCTCTCGCAATGCCTGAAAGCATGAGCATTGAGCGACGTAAAATCTTAAAAGCATTAGGTGCCGAGCTTGTATTGACCACTGCCTCCGACGGCATGTCCGGCGCGGTCAATAAAGCCGCAGAGATGTTTGCCGATAATCCTGAAAAATATTTTCTAGCAGATCAGTTTGCCAATCCATCCAATCCATTGATCCACTTTGAAACTACAGGTCCTGAGATATGGGAGGCGACCGAGGGAACGGTTGATGTCGTGGTTGCAGGTGTCGGAACTGGTGGCACAATTGTTGGCATAGGCCGCTACTTTCAAAGCATTGAAGCCGGGGTGACCATGGTCGCAGTAGAACCGGAGGAAAGCCCGATCTTAAGTCAGGCACGCGATGGCCTGCCTATTACCCCGGCTGGTCACGGCATTCAGGGCATTGGCGCTAACTTCATCCCGGATATCATCGATTTCTCGGTGATCGACCGCATTGAAAGCTGTAGCACGGATGAGGCCATGGAGGTATCACGTAAGCTATCCTCGGTTGAGGGAATGCTATCCGGCATCTCCTGTGGTGCGGCGGCAGCCGTTGCGCTGCGACTGGCAGCTATGGATGAGTTTGAGGGCAAGCGCATTGTCGCAATTCTGCCCGACTCCGGTGAACGCTATCTATCCACAGCTCTGTTTGATGCCTGATGGAGAGAATGGAAAATTATGAGTTATGAGTTATGAGTTAGGGAAGCTGCACGATTCGGTTTAGTCGAATCACTCGATTATATCGAATCACTCGAAAACAACGCAGCAACAACATAGTGTTTTTCGTGATTATTCTTTAACTTTTCAACCTTTTCAACCTTTTCAACCTTTTCAACCTTTTCAACCTTTTCAACCTTTTCAACCTTTTCAACCTTTTCAACCTTTTCAACCTTTTCAACCTTTTCAACCTTTTCAACCTTTTCAACCATTTCAACCTCAGAATCACACTAACGATGCGTGTATCTTTCAAAACATTTGGCTGCCGTCTGAACCAGGCTGAGACAGCAAAACAAAAGGCACTTTTTCAGGCCAATGGAGTTGAGGTGGTTCCCTTTGGGAATACGGTCGACATCTGTGTCATACACTCCTGTTCAGTGACACAGCGAGCCGAGTCGGATTGTCTCAGGGTTGTCCGTTCAGTCAAGCGTAAAAACCCTGATGCATGTGTTGTGCTTTCAGGCTGTGCAGTTGAATCAGCGACTGACGAAAGACTAGCCCAGCTGGGAATAGACATCATAGTCCCACGTCAGGATAACGAACAGCTGGTTGAGATAATTCTACGTTCAATGCATTTTGATGTCAGTGCCTCCTCTACCACAATCACTCCTTCATTTTCAACCTGCCGGGCACTGTTGAAAATACAGGATGGATGCAATTTCTTCTGTTCCTACTGCATCATCCCTTATAACCGCGGAGCTCCTGTCAGCCGCAACTTCAATGAATGTCTTGATGAAGCCCGTGCTTTTATAGATCAGGGATTCCAGGAGATTGTCATTACCGGCTGTAACATTGCCTGTTATACCGACGGCAATAAAAGACTTCCGGACATTATCGAAGCGATAGCATCGCTTCCCGGTATTGGACGTGTTCGACTGGGCTCTCTTGAACCAGCCATGGTTGAACTGGATATTGTCAAACTCATTGCCGGCTCCGACAAGATATGTCGATTTCTGCATCTGCCGCTGCAGAATTGTGATGACGGTATACTTAAAAGCATGAAGCGACACTACCTTTCTGAGAAAATGGGCCGGATTATCGAAGAAATTATTGCGACAGTTCCTGATATAGCTCTCGGTTCAGATATTATCACCGGCTTTCCCGGCGAGAGCGACAAGGCCTTTGAAAACACCAAGCGTTTTATAGAGCGCTATCCCTTCAGTAACCTGCACGTCTTTCCCTACAGCGAACGGCGCGGCACCGCCGCCGCTGAATTCAAGGAGGTTATAGCGCATATCACCAGACAAGAACGTGCCAAAGAGCTAATCGAAATAGGGAAAGAAAAACGTGCCGTCTATGCCCGATCATGGATAGGAAAACCCGTTGATCTGCTGATAGAACGATTTGATAAAGAGGGCAATGCCCGTGGCTGGAGTGGCGAGTATATCGCTTGCCGCCTCGGCGGTGTCCCGGAAGCATCACGCAAGCAACACCTTGGCAGGATTATTTCATTTACGCCGAAGGTGACAGATGGCGATATACTTATCGGTGACTGTGATACAGGCGCACTCATACGTTAATCGCGATTAGCCGGTCCTCAAAGCGTTTGGTGTAATCACTTTTTGCATTTTCCGAGAGAAACGATCTGCCTATTAAATTCAGCACAGCACTTTTATTGACTGTGTAATTATATAGAATTCTGCATGCACGCCGCGGCTGAATTTTATACATCTCAGCCAGCATCAAAAAGTCCTCCCGTCCATAAAAGCCGTTATCATTGAAGGTCTTACTTTCAAAATCATCAAACATTTCCAGGGCCATACGACTCTCGAAGGGAAAATGTAATGATGTACAGATTAGATCATACGCCGGCGTTAAAACATAATCTCCATAGGGACTCTCATGCAGAGAAAAGTTTTTCAGATGGGCATCCCCATTTGAAAAAACATAGTTAAAGGTTATCAACTTAAAAAGTTTTTCCAGCTCAACAATATGAGCCTTACAACAACTTTTTAAAAGCCGTCCCAGCTCCTCATAGCTACCATCGTATTTGTAGTTTTTTCCATTTAAATCAGGACTTCGGTTTGAAATCTGGCAGAAATCCTCCTGTGGAATTTTTACACCATCACGATAATCAAATCGTCTTGTTATGTAAGCCATTGAACCATCGGCAAGATACAGACATGCATTAGCCGCTGTGCTTATATCGAAAACCTGCGCGGCGATCTGCATCGTCAAATTTTCATTGGCAGGAACATCACCTGCAAATTGAGGAATAGTCAAAGATGGTACAGGCTTAAGAATATACTCCCCTTTAGAGTCAACCGGAAGCAATACTCCCCTTTCAAGTTTCATCGATATTTTATCTTGAACGCCTGAAATAGACATATGTTCAACACGTTCCAGCTGGACGGTTGATATATCTGCTCTTCCGAAAGGAATTCGATGAGGAAATTTTCGATTACCTCCAGTAAGCAACTTTAAAGCCGCAGATGAAAATCCCTCGCTTCGAATATAGGCGAGAGTGCTGTGACACCTGTAGTTCATGATGCCGGCACCTCTTCCACGGTTATACTGCCGATAACATCCCCCCCCGCTGTTTCCAGCAGTCGGCCAAAATGATCATACTCATCAATCTGCAATTTACGACACTGAATCTCCTTGGTTACTCCCTCGCTAAGAAGACCATGGAAAAATGAAAAAAGGTATTGAGATCTATATGCCTCGCTTCGTTTGGGCATAGCTATGCAGATTGGCTTTGCGTGAGAGTCCGCCAGATAGTTTTCAGCATACGTAAAAGAGTAGCCTGCACCACTCTCTTCAAGCACACCAGCCAACCGACCATTACTGAATATATTGCCTTTACGGTTCATTGATCTCTACCTTTACCTGAAGATCCATGCCTAAAACAACAAGAACTCTGTTCAGGATGGCAACAGTCGGATTCCCTCTGCCTGACTCAATATTGCTGAGAGTATGAACTGCCACACCTGATAGTTCACTTAGAGTTCTTTGATCAATTTTTAAAAAAGATCGCCTCTCCTGAACCAGCTTGCCTATTGACGCAATATTCATTTTAATGCACTTTCTGTATCTGTTCTACGATTCCTGATACAAAATCGTTTAAAAATTCATTAAGATGAATATATTATATTTTTCTTATAAACGCAAGCTCAATAATTCGATAAATATTCATTGTAATGAAAAGGAGGCCAAGCGTTAGTTCTGCGGTAAAAGTCGCACTTTTCGGTCGGAACGGAGCCCGACCCTCCAGATGTCTTCGTCCCGCACGCGTGACTACGGCGTGACATGTCGCTCCATGCCGAGCTGGAGCTCAGCGTTCCCAGGAAAAAAACTCCCCCTCAAACCTGCTAAGCGTACCCTCTCTGCGCACTCTGCCATTAATTCAGCAGCGACATCACAACATGGTTGACCAGCTTACCATCGGCCTTACCTTTAACCTTAGGCATCAGCAGCTTCATGACCTTACCCATATCGCGCTTTGACTCAGCCCCACTTTCGGCGATGCACTCCTTAACAACAGCTTCAACCGCAGCCTGATCCATCTGCGCGGGTTGATATGTTTTAAGCCACTCCAGCTCAGCCTTCTCCTTGACAGCCAGATCATCACGGCCAGCCTCGGTGAACTGCTCAAATGAATCGATACGCTGTTTAATTGCCTTATTTACAACTGCGATAACAACTTCCTCTGTAATCTCTTTACCGGCATTAACAGTTTGATCTTTAATTGCAGAGTGAAGCATCCGTAACGCGATCAATTTATCCTTCTCGCCTGCTTTCATTGCTGTTTTAATATCTGCCATTATCTGATCAAATAATTTTTGGGACATAATTTATCTCCTTTTAAAAAAAATTTACCTCGGGCAGACATAAAGCCCGCCCCTAACGAACTAACAAACTAATGAACTAACTAACGCACTTCTTCTTTCTCGCACTTTCCTTTTTGCTTCAGAGAAGCAACTCTACAACCTTCGGTGTTAGTGCGAAGCCATGTAGAGTTGGCTCTCTGAGCCAATAGCGAAGCAACCAATTTGCGCACTTTTCTCATTGCTACGTTGTGGAGAGAATCGATCAAATCGAGAGAATCGACTGAACCGAACCGGTGCGGAGCACTAACAAACTAACGAACTAACTACCCTACGGTTCCCAGCGGTACTCATGCTGTGGTTTCCATTTTGGGCGGTCACCAAAGAGCACCGTTCCCAGACGCAGCCAGGTGGCACCCTCTTCAACCGCAATGCGGTAGTCATTGCTCATACCCATAGAGAGCTTGGGCAGTCCAATATCAAATTTTTCTTCAAGGCGGTCACGTAGTTCACGCAATCCGGCAAAGACCGGGCGGGTCGCTTCAACCTCCGGGGTATAGGGCGCCATTGTCATCAATCCGGTCAGCGTGATTGAGTGCATCTCAAGCACCCGCTCTATAACAGAGTCGATAGCATCTGGTTTAAATCCGAATTTTGTGGCCTCACCGGATATATTCACCTCAAGCAGCACCTCGGGTCGGTGGCCCTCCGCTGATGATATACGTTCAATTCCCTCAAGAAGTTTAAGCGAATCAACGGCATGAAAAGCAGAGAAAAGCGGCAGAGCCACCCTGATTTTATTGCTTTGCAGATGTCCAATCAGGTGGAAATCCATCCCGCCGCCGCAAGCCTCTATTTTCCAGGCGGCCTCCTGCACGCGGTTCTCCCCGAAGATTCCGATACCGGCATCCCGGCCCTCGCGCACCACATCGGGTCCGTGGGTCTTGGTGACACCAATGATTTCGACATCATCCGATGAGCGACCTGAGATGCGGCAGCCCTCTATAATTACGGAGTTGACCTCCGCCAGAACATCATTTAAATCTCGTAGATTTTCGTTCATATTTAGCCTCACAAAATAGACACATCGGCCCCATCAGACGGATTGACAAATCTGGTTTAATATAAAAAATATAATCAAAAGGTTCTTGCGATTTTTTTGTGGGGCACCAGATTCCCTCGCAGGATGCGTGGCGGGGTCACGGCCCCCGCCCTACAGTTTTATAGCCCATCAAAACTTTTACTGTAGCCGAGGTCCACTTCGACAAGCTCAGGACAGGCCGTGACCTCGGAAGATTTATCCACACAAAAGTTGTAATAACCAATTAAAACTTAGTTCTGCCTTTAATCGCACGTTTGAGGGTAACCGGATCGGAGTAGCCGATACCGCTATCGGCTGGCAGTCCGTAGGCCAGCCGGGTCACGCGAACCTCCGCAGACTTAAGCATCTCTCCGATATAAGCTGCGGTTGAATCACCCTCCATATCGGTGCTAAGTGCCAGAATAACCTCTTTGACGCAGCCCTCCGAGATCCGTTGGGCAAGCTCTTTCAATCGCAATGAGGCGGGTGACCTCTGACGCGCAGGAGAGAGTTTTCCCAGAAGAGCATGATACTTGCCTCTGAAAATGCCAGCACGTTCAATCGCAAAAATATCGGATGGTTCTTCAACCACACAAAGAAGGTCATCACGCCGGGTTTCATCAGAACAAAGCCGACAGGGCTGATCACCAACCAGAGTCAAGCCACCACAAACCCGACAGCATTCTATTGTTTCACGCACATCCTGCAAGGCATGCATAAGAGGATCAGCGAGCAGCTCAGGTTTTCTGACAATGGCAAGCGCGGCGCGCTCTGCGGAACGCCGACCAAGTCCGGGCAGCTTAGAAAGCACCCTAATAAGATTATCAACCGGCTCAATCATACGCTTGCCCTTGTTGGATATTGGTTATTGAATCAATCAACCTCCGAGCATACCTTCCATACCGGAGCCCTTCATCATATTAGCCATGGCCTCCTGAGTCTGTTTTTTAACAGCTTTAAGGGCACCGTTAACAACATTGGTCAACATGGTTTCATAACGCTGGGGTTTACCGGCCAGCACATCGGCCATGGACTCCTCTGAAACCTTGATCGAGACAATGGTGAAATCGCCGCGTGCCACAGCGGTGATGCCGCCATTGCTGTACTCACATGTGATTTTTTCAATTTCAGATTGAATCCGTTTGGCCTCTTTACGCATCTGCATAGCCTGTTTAACCTGATCCAGCATTCCCATAAAATCATCTCCGTAAAAAAATTAAAAATCATTAAAATTAGGTTTGTCATTATAGAGCAAACACTCTTTTTCCTCAAGTGCAATATTGTGATTGCTGATTGCTAATTATTGGTAGCACTGCGTGGGGTTGCAAGACCCAGTACGTCCATCGCTATGAGATGGATGCTTAGTGTTTCACTGCTTTGTCGAATGAATCGACTGAATCGAAAAAATCGAGTGAATCGATAGCACAGCAACAAACTCTCCTTAGTTGCTATTCTCTCAACTCCTGTCACAAAAAACAAGAAACTGAATTCATTATTTCCATAAGTTGTTGATAGAAAGTAACTAAAGTGGCTTTCAGTACAACCTTTAACTCTCGGTCTTTCAGGGCAAAAAGGCAAGTTTAACACAGAGAGACCTGTAGATCCCGATTTTATCGGGATTGTCCGGTTGGAAACCGGACCTACTTTTAAAAACAATATCTATACGCCTTTTTCCAAAACGCGCAGCGTTTTTTTCTAATACAGTGATGTTTATCGCAACATTATCAATGAATGTGAACAGAAAACGCATATCACTCAAATCTCCTTTGGTTGCGGCTTCGCTGCATTAGCTCCACAGCGGAAATCCTGTCAAAATAATTGATTGCGACTTCGCCGCATTAGAAATTCAGTGTTGCGAAGTAATCATCAACTGTTTCGGCCCGGCGGATCAGTTCCACGCTGCGGTCTTCGCGTAGCAGCAGCTCAGCTGAACGCAGCTTGCCGTTATATTGGAAGCCCATTGCATGGCCATGAGCACCGGCATCATGAATTATAACCAGGTCACCGGGAACAATCTCGGGCAGTTCGCGGTCGATCGCAAATTTATCGTTATTTTCGCAGAGCGATCCGGTTACATCATAGACCATATCCGACGGGGCATCGACGCGTGCCGGAACCGAGATATGATGGTAGGCGCCGTAGAGAGCCGGCCGCATCAGGTCGGTCATACAGGCATCCAGACCGACATAGCTCTTATAGGTCTCTTTAATATGACGTACCTGGGAGACCAGATAGCCGTAGGGACCGGTCACCATACGCCCGCACTCCAGATAAATATTGATCTGCGGGTGTCCCTTGTCGATCAGGTGCTCCTGATAGGCATTGCGAACACCCTCACCGACAACCTCCAGATCGACAGCCTTATCTTCCGGTTTATATGGAATTCCAATGCCACCACCTATATTAACAAAGTCAAAGGTTATCCCGAGCTGATTGGAGATTTCAACAACGGTATCGAAGAGAATCTCGGCCGTTTCGACAAAATATTGTGCATTCAGCTCATTTGAAGCCACCATGGTATGCAGTCCGAAGCGTTTGACCCCCATCTCTTTGAGCATGGCATAGCCTTCGCTCAGTTGTTCTCTGGTAAATCCGTATTTAGCATCTTCGGGGTGGCCGATAATCGAATTACCACCTTTCAAGGCACCGGGGTTATAGCGAAAACAGACCAGCTCGGGGAGTCCTGCACATCTTTCCAGAAAATCAATATGGCTGATATCATCCAGATTAATAACCGCACCCAGCTCTTTAGCCTTAATAAATTCATCTTCAGGGGTGTCATTGGAGGTGAACATGATATCCTCACCGGTCACACCGACCCGCTCTGAGAGCAGCAGCTCGGGCATTGAACTGCAATCCATCCCAAAGCCCTCCTCTTTCAGGATTGACATAACTCTGGGGTTGGGGGTGGCCTTGACCGCAAAATACTCCTTAAAGCCGGGATTCCAGTCAAATGCCTTCAACAGACGGCGGGCATTCTCACGAATCCCCTTTTCATCGTATATATGGAATGGGGTGGGATATTTCTGGGTGATCGCGGTGATCTCATCCAGAGAAAATGGTAAATTTTTATTCGACATATATATACAGCTCCTATGAATTTGTTAAATCGGCTGAATTTAAACATTTTCGACTCCAAAAAGCAAGAATTACTAAAGCTGCTTTCAGCCGCAACCAACTTGTCCCGCCGTAGCCTTGGCAAAGGAGGATGTTGGGCATTCAATTCTTGCAGAGTTATTGCCGTCTGGCACACCCTCAGGTCCTTCATGGTCAAATAGTGATCTCATCATCGAATTCCGTACTCGTACACCTACTCGTACACGCAAATCTCTCTCAATCTACGCCCAGAATATCTTGCTACGAGATATTCTTAATCCTCACAACCGTGAAATAACACCAAAGACTCCCAGAACACACGAGATCCCGCGATCCGCCCCGCCATATCTTCAGACACACATTCTGCAGAGGAGCCTTTTTTGGCTCTTCCGCAGAAATTGTGGGTGGATTGTGGGTTCTTCCCTCAATCACAATCGACGAAGCGGTGGACGAAGCGTAACCGACTAAGAGTGCGACGAAGTGAGGGACGAAGTGAGGGACGAAGTGTAGGGAAAGCGCGAAGCGCACACTTAGTCGCATTCTTAGTCCCCACACCTTCTGCGGAAGACCCATTTTTTTCAACCGCTTCGGGTTGTTGACT
>Ga0307990_1002321_pt1 | contig 15290 bp, 14 predicted proteins | sample EllFjometagen129_FD_203168 | JGI IMG/M metagenome (GOLD analysis project Ga0307990, IMG submission 203168) | Marine microbial communities from Ellis Fjord, Antarctic Ocean - #129 | ecosystem: Environmental > Aquatic > Marine > Unclassified | place: Southern Ocean | collected 2014-10-08
CGATCAATATAACGCCGGAACGTCCGGGTGCATACCCCCAGCATCCGCGCCGCTTCTTCCTGTGTTAATCGTCTTTCCGTCCATACATCATAAGCCTCTTTGAATCGCATAACCCGGATCTCCTGTAGTATCTCTGTCCGTCTCATTCGCCACCTCCCGATGGCCTATTCTAACCGGACAGATTACGTGCTACAACTCCGGACATATTACGCGCTCCTGACACCTTACCACAAATATCTTGACAATAATTTTTAAAAGCGTATCATTCCCTTAAGAGCAGAAGCGTTATATAAATCATAAACAGGGAGCACAATCTGGAGCCTTAATCCCGCAACATGAAGAAAAGAGGGATTTATGGACTGACTATAAAAACAACCCCGTTTCACGCATAGTGACGGGGCTTTTTTGCTTTCTGAATCGAATAATCTTCGAAGCTTTCATCCGGAGCAGCACACCCTCCCATTTTGACACACGCTTTATCAATACATCCAGTACCACAGTTACCCACTATTCTATACGTAAAGATGTTTCGAGGCGACTTATATCGAGAATTTGCCGTGATTGATTTTTGTACATTACGTTAGCGGTAAAGGAATAATAACCACTATAGAAATAAAGGAGGGAATATCATGCAACTCGATATGCATTATTACGGGACCTATGCAATGGCGCGTGCCGCGGGTCTAAAAAAGAAGGCTTCACAAACAATTGCCACGGCGTCCCAGTTTGTCGATGACAATGCCGAAAAGGAAAGCGTCATCTTCAGGGATGGCGGCCGGATGGACGTTGAAGCAACTGCCCACCACGCCTACCAGATCAAGAATATAGACAAGGAAGATCAGCGGCAGATATGGGTGCCATTTCATTTTCTTCCCGGAAATGTTGGAGATTCATACACGGAAAGGCTGGTCTGTCAAAAAGATAGCGCAATTGCACGAGAGATGGTCAAGTTCAACCTCTCTCTGTGCGATCAACCCTATGCCCTTCCCCTTATGGGCATAACCGCCCATGTCTATGCCGATACATTTTCACACTATGGTTTCTCCGGCGTCAGCTCACGAAAAAACAAGATCGTCAACGACAGCTTCCAGTTCGTCGGTCTTCACCGTGAAATGGAACAATATATCCGCGATAAGGAAAAGAAATTCAGAGAAAACTATACCGGAGAAGATGGTTGCATGGATAATATCAAGTCATGGTTTGCCGAGACACTCTCGGGAGGATTGGGACACGGGGCGGCCGTTACCTTTCCGGACCGGCCTTTCTTAAAGTGGAACTTCAAGTATGAAGAGACAGATCAAAGGTCCCCCCTGAGGGATAACCCGCAGACATTTCTGGAGGCCTGCGAAGCGCTCCATGCACTGTTCAGAGTAGTGGCGGCGAAACGTCCCGGCCTTGCGGAAAAGGATGCGGTTAAAGACTTTTCGTCTATAAAAGAGCTGGTTGTTGGGATTCTGAATACACAGGCAGACAAAAAGGGCCGCATTCAGACATGGAAGGATGCCGCACTGGGAGGTAACCTCTTTGGCACGGGTGCAGAAAAGATCCCCGACTATAACGAAGATAGGTGGCACAACCAGCGGGACAATCTGAAACGGAAGAAAGATTCTGCCACGGCCATCAAAAGCGACATATACCGCTCTTTTATCAGGCGGCATCGATCCACCGGCTGAATATCCTAAGGCACTTACTACCCTCACAGAGGCTGGTTGTTGCATGATTGCTTGGACAGTACCTTTGTCACTCTATTTTGAGAAATAATAAAAGGAGGTAACCGATCATGCAATTGATTGAATGGGAAGTGCCGGAGGATGGGTATGAAGAACAAATTAATATCCCCCAGGAGCAGCGGGAACTTGCTGCCCTGGAAGGGATCGGCACAGAGGACAAGCAGAAGGTGACTGTGCGGATTGTGAACCTGACCACGGGAGAATCGTACACCGGCCGATTGGCCATTACGGGGACTCGTCAGATTTATCTGCCCGTAGAAATACAAAAAATGCTGCACGGTGCACGGCGGATACGGATACAACTGTTATAGCCGTTACGATTGATTGCCCTGTGAAAAGTTACAAATCGCGTCACTCCCGGCGGGAGTCCATACGTATTTAAAAGAACTGGATTCCCGATCAAGCCGGGAATGACAAGATGACGGAAATTCGACTTTTTACGAAACAGTCACTATTGGGTACACCTACAAGTTCTTGCTGGGGATATCCATACGAATAAATGATTACTGGTTGAAAAGTTGTAACGCAAAACTCACGAGGGGCGCTGCAGTAATTGCACGCTCGAGAGCGTCGATTAGCCATTCAATCTCCTTTCAGGCTTTCAACAGTCGTCAGCCAGTCGTCAAAAATAGGGCATTTCCTGCGAAGCTTAGGCAAACCAATTGCATCGACGATCGCAATGCCGGTAGAGGTTTTTTTGAATCGATCGGAAAGGTCTTCCAGTCGTTTGGATGGTGCTGTCTCTGGCGAATCGTCGATATCCTCCGGATCACCGCATTCTTCAAGAATTCTGTCAATTTTATCTTGAGCTACATGTAAATGCTCGGCGAGCTTTTTTGGTCCACTAAAGAGTAAGGCTTCAAACTCATGCATGGATACATAGGGGATAAAGCGCCTGCTCGCACCGTGGCACCCAAATAAATATTTCACCTGTTCCTTTGTTGCCTCGTTAATTTTTGCCGCCTTTTTGCGAGCTGTGCTTTGCTGTTTCGCCTCTTTAAGGCCAGGCCAGTCACCTTTGATACCGTAGTAATCGATAAAAAGTGTCAGATATGTATCCCGCCGTTGTTTCAGATGAAGCTCAATATCATTCTTCACCCGCGCGAATCTTACGTCCCCACCTTTCTGCCCCGGCTTGGAAATGATTATCGGTGTTATATAAACGCCCATCTCTGCGAGATAGGGCACCAACATATTCACTATGAAGATTTTTTCGGTAGTCCCCTCTACAAGCGCAACAACTTCTGAATAATCACTCATGGACCGGCCCCCCTGAAATCACATTCTTGCTCCAGAGTTCACCGACCGAGTAAGTTTCAAGCCAGACGTTAAAGTCCTCCTCTTGTAGTCTTGCAAAGGTGGAGGCGCCGTCTTTGCGGTTTACTACAATTACATCTTCTACACTAAAATTATCAATAAGAGCGGGAGATTGCGTGGCGACAATCAATTGGGTACGCTTAGCAGCATTCTGGATCAGCTCCGCCAGGATTGATATGGCCGCGGGATGAAGACCCAGCTCCGGTTCGTCAATAATGATCGTGGAAGGCGGTTTCGGTTGCAGCAACGATGTGGCAAGACAAATGAAACGAATTGAACCGTCTGAAAGGTGATACGGTTGCATCGGGTAATCAGAGCCCTTCTGTAGCCAAGAAAGATTGACCTTCTGTTTTGGACCTAATTCAGTCACATCCAGAAGAAAATCATCAAAAAAGGGCATCACTAACCGTAAGGAATCCAAGATTTCCCGATAGGAATTTTCGTGTTCATTTCGGAGTCGGAGCAAATAAGGTGCGATATTTGAAGCATCGAATCGCAATACTTTGTTGTCCTGAATGATTTCATAGTGCCGCATAGCGGCTGTGGCGCTGGTGTCATGGAAGTGGTAGATCTGCCAAGATGAAATTGCCTCATAAACCGACTTGCTATATTGGCTGTCCCCTGAATCACTTTTTGCTTCTTTTACCAGCAGCGATGTACCATCAGGACTGTTATCCAGTTCCCACCAACCTGTACGTCCACCCGCGTAGTAACGGGCTTCGTCGGTAAGCAAACAATCTTCCGCCGGACCAGGCTTTAGATTGAAACGGTAGCCACGCGAACCAAAGCGTGTTTCGAATTCCATTTGTGATGTAACTTTGCGGCCATTGAAAAGGAAATCACTGATACCACCGCCAGAACGAATATAGTCATTAAGGTTGCCACCAATGATTTCCCGTAGCAGACGAAAGAATTCAATCAGGTTGCTTTTCCCGGCACCATTGCCACCTATGAAAATATTCAGGGCTTTCAGATCAAAGTCTTTCAGTTCACGAATGGACTTGAACCCTTTTATCGTCAGCCTATCAAGAGATCTTCCCAATTTTATTCACCCTCCACATCCCACATTCGCTTCATGAATTTTTATTCAATGAGACGATTCGTGTTTAATATCACGATTTAAATCCAAAATCTACAATGTCGTCCAGTTTACCACGCTTTTGTATTGTGGGGGGGGGCATTTTCGTATAAACCCTTTGAGCCAAGACAGGTTTACCGACGGCATAACTTTATTCCAATCATTGATAGTCTTGATATTGCATATTTGTCTCAATCAGTAAATTATGTTTTATCGATTCAGACAAGGTTCAAAGGTCATTTCAACTCCACTGTTAAGGCTTGTCTGATACCTTTAATTCTCATGGTATGCGCACTGAAAGAGTTTTTTGTACACTTTCTGTGACGTTTAGTCATATTTGCTAACCGATTTTTCCAGGGCAGTCCTGATCATGCTTTCTGCTTTCATGATTAATTCCTCCACTGAAATGGCGCTGGATTCAATCGGATCAAGGACAGTATACGTGGTGTTGACTCCAAAAGACATCGGGTATAATCCCTTTTTCAGTAGCTCATAATTACCTTCGATTACAAGCGGAACTACCACCGCTGAAGGAGCAGCTTTCAATAGGACGTTTATTCCTGCAGGCTGGAATGGTTTCATTTTTCCATCTTTTGTCCTGGTGCCTTCTGGGAATATACTAGCGGTATAGTTATTATTTTCAATATATCTGCCCAGCTTTTCTATCTCCTTGACGGCTTGAAACGGTTTCTTTCGATCGATTAATACCGATCCGCCATACCTTAAATTATAAGATACACTTGGTATGCCCTTTCCCAGCTCGATCTTAGAAATAAATTTTGGGTGATGATCACGAAATCCCCATATGATGGGTGGAATGTCGAGCATGCTCTGATGGTTGGAAATAACGACGATGGGCCGTTCTTTTGGTAACTTTTCAAAACACCTGAAGGAAACTTTTGTCCCTAAGATTAGCAGGCTTTTGATTATCAGTATATTTAGTATATCAACTGATCTTTTATGCGCCTCATATCCCCATATGTTCCGGCAAAGTATTTGAATGGGATGGAATACGACAAGCAGGAGTCCAAAAACAATAAGGTATATGGGGGTTAATAGGTATCCGAGTAATTTCGCTATTACCACTCTCATTTGATCTTTCACGTGATAGCTGATTTGATGAATTTCTTTATTGGTCTTGACTAGAACAGCACACTGAAATGTGCTAAAAGTCTAGTCAAGAACCTTTCTCAATATTATGCAGACGAAGTTATGTTGCGGAGATCACAGGTTATCTCAGTTTTTGATAAGAGCTTCAACCCCCTCAGCACATGCCTGACACACAGCAGGATCGGCCTTTTCTTCCCCGGGCATTTTGTCCCAGCCAAATTTTCGTACATAGTCACTTGTATTCTCCACTCCATAGGAGTCAAGTTTCTCAAATTCTTTAAGGTTATCTTTATAGTTCGGGTCCTTGATAAATTGGGCGACACAGATCGCCGCCCTACTTTCCAAAACTGCCTTTTGCGTCATCGAGTCGGTAGTGCTGGAGGTTGTCCAACCACCCCAGTTGAAGCCAATAATCATGGCGAGAATGGCCCCAATAATCAAGCCCCCAGCTCCAAACATTATCTTTGCTTTCATGTCTTTATTCATCGGCCAATCCTTTCTCAATGGTGGTAGTTTTAATAACTCCTCGGTATCTCCCCACCTTTTGAAAATCCCAGAGTTCGTTTTTTGTGAAGATTACTTTTTATTCAATGTACTGGATTTGTGTCCTTAAAACACAATCCTTTGTTATAATATCATATACAGGTCTTGGGGTCACTTTCATTTCATTGTTGAGAAAAAACATCAATAATTATAGATTGAAAGGGTGAATATTCGTCATAATTACCGGATGCTCTCTTCCAGAAGTAACAACCAAGCAGGAGAACAAGAAGCGGCGGGATTTCAGTGCAATGAAGCACGGGGGAGAGATGGATTGCCCTGCTCACACCGGACATAGGCTTTCCAAGTACCATTATGGTTACCACATTATAAAAATTAGTTTACAAGAATAGTTAATAAAATGTATAAAAATTAATATAGATGGTGCAGAGTGATCATATAAAGATTGCTCTGTCAGCCAGCATTCACTCATTCATTCATTACCTTTAATCTTTAATAAATGCAAGTGGATACTATTCTATGTATCCAGGGAGATTAAAATGGATAAAAAAGTAATAAGTGATTTTTTAAGTAAAGTCGAGCTTTTTAAGGACCTTAGTAAAGATGAGATAGAACTCATCAGTGAGCATGCAGAGTGCAAATCATTCGAATCCGGCCATAACATATTCAAAGAAAATAATCCCAGAAAGTGTTTATATATTATTTACGAAGGTGAAGTTGAATTATACAAAACTACGCCATTTGGAGATGAGAAACGCCTGTCTTTTTTTGGCAAATATAATTTTTTGGGGGAAGGATCGCTGCTAGGTGATTCTCCGCACGCAACATCGGCACGGGCCCTTTTAAAAGCCAAAACCATCAGCATAAGCAGAGACAACTTTATCAGCTTTGTAAAAAATCATCCAGATACGGGATTAAAGATTTTTTCACATATAGCCAGCGTCATGTCCCGTCGAATGAAACAGAGCAACACCCGGGCCATTAATGCCAGCGCCCAATATGAATCGGGATGGACACGGTCTGAGCATGACCTGCTTGGAACGAGAGATGTTCCTGCCGAGTACTACTATGGAATTCAAACCCAGCGGGCGCTTGAAAATTTCAACATCAGCGGCATAACACTCAATTTTTACCCTGTATTGATCCAGGCATTGGCTATGAAATGGCCGCTGCAAAAGCTAACTATGATCTTGGGCTGCTCTCCAAACCAGTGGCAGATGCCATTTCACAGGCGAGTATGGAAATTATTAACGGTCACCTGCATAACCATTTTACCATCGATATGATCCAGGGCGGCGCAGGAACCTCAACTAATATGAATGCCAATGAAGTTATTGCAAACCGGGCGCTGGAAATTCTTGGCTATGAAAAGGGGGAATATGAATATTGCCACCCCAACAATCATGTAAACTTATCGCAGTCCACAAATGATGCATACCCGACGGCAGTAAAGATTGCACTCTACAATGCCAATAAAAAACTCATCGAAGTCTTAAAGGAATTGATCAATTCCTTCAGAAACAAGGCCGAAGAATTTTCACATGTAGTAAAAATGGGACGGACCCAGCTTCAAGATGCCGTTCCCATGACATTAGGTCAGGAGTTTGAAGCATACGCTGTCACACTTGAAGAAGAAATTCTCAGGATCAACCAGAATGTAGCCTTGTTTTTAGAGGTAAACATGGGTGCCACCGCTATCGGGACAGGCATAAATGCCGATCCCGATTACAGCAGAAAAGTAATTGAGCACCTTCGTGAAATTACTTCATTAGATATCGTGCTCGCCGCAAATCTTGTTGAGGCAACTCAGGATACGGGCGCTTTTATCATGTATTCATCGGCAGTAAAAAGGCTTTCCGTAAAACTTTCCAAGATTTCGAACGACCTGCGGCTGCTGTCATCGGGCCCGCGTACCGGATTGAATGAAATAAACCTGCCGCCCATGCAGCCGGGATCTTCCATCATGCCGGGCAAAGTCAACCCGGTAATCCCTGAAGTAGTGAACCAGATCGCCTTTAAAGTGATCGGCAATGATTTAACAGTTACGCTTGCTGCCGAAGCCGGTCAGCTGGAGTTGAACGTTATGGAGCCGGTTATTGTACAGAGCCTCTTTGAATCAATTGAGATGCTTAATAACGGCATGACAGTGCTTCGCTATAAATGCATTGACGGCATAACTGCAAACGAAGCAAGATGCAGGGAACTCGTGGAAAACAGTATCGGAATTATTACCGCGCTGAACCCTGTACTTGGTTATGAAACATCTACACGCTTAGCCAAAGAAGCGCTTGAGACAAATCGCGGGATATATGAGCTGGTGCTGGAGAACAACCTGATGTCCAAAGAAGAGCTTGATGAAATTCTTGCACCGGAGAACATGATCAAGCCGCACAAGATACACTAACACTCAGTATTGTCATTATGTGGGAATACTGTTCGTTCATGCTTTTGGTATTGTGCAATAGTTGACAACCCTCTGGGTCGTGATTGGCGGAGATGCGGCACCTATGACCACATGCTATCCGCTTCTCCCGACAGGCCTTCGATTGTTTTCTAATACAGGCAGCCGCTTCAGGGGGATGCATTCATTGCACACCCCCATCAGCAACACACGACTACCTCAGTCCCATCATTCGGGCAACCTCTTCATAGGCATCCGCGCCGGGATACTGGGGATGTAATTTGTATCCCTGGGGTAGTTTGGACCCCGTTTTTTCTACTTCCCTCAAACCTGTTATCAAATCGCTAAGATTGTCACGGTGAACAGAAAATATCATTTCATCGTCACCGGCAGAGGCGCCATAGTGATCACCACGGCAGGGAATGGCAACCTGATACCCTTTGTCGAGTATAGCAGGCACCACACCGTAAACACAGGCAGCATGTGAGGAAAGGGAGTGCTTCAAGTCATATCCATCCTTCCATTCCCTCCCCAGAAGGAGCAAGCTCAGCTGTGATGAATCACAGTATATCATTGCCAGATCGGGCTCGAATGTGGCGCTTTTCAGTGGGGCCGCGGTTACACCGACATATTTACCAACTTCAAATCTCGGAAAATTCTCAGTAAAATGGGCCCCTGCCTCCAGAGATGATACATCTCTCGGATAACGGGTATGCCCTTCAAACCAGAATGGGGGAGGTTCCATCATTCCATACGCCAGCACCGGTTCATGACACCACATATCGTCCTTCAGCATGGTTACCGATGCACCCTCCCGGCGAACAAGTTGAAAGGCCTGACACAGATTCAGACGGTATCCAAAATCCCTGGAGGGTCGCATACTTCCCTCGGGGCTGTCACTCTCACTCTCTAACAACTTGAAGGCTATGGGATAGGTCTTCAGCCGTACTCGTTTCTCAAGCTCTTCTCCGTAGTCGTTCCACACACTCCTCTTTTCCATAAAGCACTCACTCCTCTTAATATAATTATCGATGGCAGGTTTCAGTTACCTTCCCGCGCCAACGACCCTCTTGCCGACAAACTCTATGGCCCGCCTGGCCAGAATGTCGGTAGGATCGATATATTTTTCACGGATATCCATCCGCTGAAAGGCTATGGGCAACTCCGTGCACCCTAATATGAATAGTTCCGCCCCTTTATTTTTTATACTCTCCAGGACCTTTAAAAGGCCCTCTTTGTCGGGATTTGTATCGCCCTTCTTGACGGCGTATATTATGTCAGTCACATATGGCTGTAATCTCTCATCCGGTTTTATAAAATCAATGCCATATTCCGTTAGTGTCTTGTCATAGACGCCCGACTTGCTCGTTCCTTCTGTAGAAAGGAGTCCGACCTTTCTTCCCTTATAATTCTTTTTGATCTCCTTTGCCGTTTCTTCTATCATATTGATGAATGGGATCTGTATAAAGGGCATAATAGCATCATAAAAATAGTGCGCCGTATTACAGGGCATTATGATGACATCGGCACCCATCATTTCGAGTTTTACTGCCGATGTAACGAGACAATTGAGTGGAGATTCACCGGAGTTGATAATAGAAGCAGTCCTGTCCGGCACCTTGGTATTGTTATCGATAATGATATGTATGTGATCGTTGTCGGTCTTCGCTTCCGTCTGTTGGACGATTTTCTGAAACAGATCGACGGTGGCCAGGGGACCCATCCCGCCCAATATTCCTACAACCTTTTCCATGTTATCTACTCCGGCTCTATATTTCAGACCATTACCCACATTCCGGTCTAGCCGCAGTAGTAACAGAAAAGCAGGCTCACTGCAACAGGGGTCAAAGGATTTCATCCCCGAGAGATGAGAGGCAGAAGATAGATGTCTGCCTCCATCTATGGCAGACGCCACAAAGGATACTTATTGTCCTATTTCATCGCAGAAATTGAAGGCAAACATCTCCGGTATCCGCTCCCGCGGTATGCGTGGCATGAGCCACATCAGTTTGGTAATGATCGCCTCGAAGCCCATATCTTCGCCACTGAGGACGCCCAGTTTGAGACTCTTCTGTCCCACATCATAGGTGCTGAGATCCACGCCGCCCCGCGGGCATTGCGTGGTAATCACCACAATAATTCCCATTTCCAGTGCCTTCGTAACGGCGGGAAGAAGATTTTCTCCCAGATAGGGCAGTCCGCCAAGGCCAAAACACTCCGCTACGATGGCCTTCGGTTGCATCGCTACACACTGTTCCATATACCGTGCGGGGAACCCGGGAAAAACCTTTACAGGAAGAATAGATGCGTCAAATGCGATATGTTCCCTGTCTATCAGTTCGGTAGTATTAATGGAGGGCCTATGGGTAAGAACGGCCTTATCACTTTCGATCGCGCCGATAGTCGGATAATAGACAGACTCGAAGGCATTCATCCGTTTAGCCGATATCTTTTTGGCCCGGGGACCGTGTATCAGAACCCCTGCAAAGCAGATGGAAACGCCTGACCGGTTCTCTTCTTTCATCGCCTTTGCAAAGATGAAGGAATGAAGCAGGTTGTCTCTGGCATCGGTTAGCGGATCTCCCATGGGAAGCATGGCGCCCGTGATAACGACGGGGTGTGGAAACCCGCGCAGCACAAAAGACAGCGCCGCGGCGGTATAGGCCATCGTATCGGTACCATGGGAAACGACAAAGGCATCGAAGTTTTTTTCGTTGGCCACGATAGATTCGATAATCTTCACCCAGTCGCCATGGTTGATGTTGGAACTGTCTACGGAGAGAAGATTGAGGACCTCGAAGTCAGCTATAGTGCCCAGTTGAGGCACTTCTTTCAGCAGTGCTTCACCCGGCATGGTAGGAACAAGACCATCGTCACCTTGACTGGACGCAATGGTGCCACCCGTTGATATGACCAGTATCTTCATAGCATAGACCTCCTTACTGAACAATCTTGTCTAATCTCGCTATTGCATTCACTACAATGGCGAGATAGTCATCCCGTTCCTTTTCATTCAGGAGGGGGATGACCATGTCCTTAATGTATTTCTCTGTTACCACCATTGAAAGTACGGCGCTCGTGCCAGGTTCCAGTCCGGGGCTTTCGGCCTTGCTGAATACGTCTTTACTCATGAAGGTAAATCCGGCGGCGTCTTCCGATACCATACGCGCCAGTTCGGCAACTATTATGACCTTGTCTGCAGCAGCCTCCGCCTTGCGCAGGTCGGACGCAAGATCCTCCAGCCTGTCTGCAAAGGAGATCACCCTGCCGTGAAAGGCTTCGGCATCATAGGGGAAGAGGTCATCGCGAAGGAGGCAGGGCAATCCGAGATCCCGGCAGGCATCTTTCAGGGCCGCACTGACTCTCGTGTCTCCCTTCTCGGGAGAAACACGGATGAGAAACTTGTTTTCATCAATGTTAGAGGAAAGGGCGCTAAAGACCTTGCTTTCAACTACAATTGTGGGAAGAGGGAAACCCAGTGATCTCATCATTTCTCCCTTTCGTCCTATCATAAAGCTTCCCTCGCAATCTTCATCGGGGCCTATTCCTCCGGGGGAAAAGTTCACCGGTATGACGACGGAAAGGGGTATGTCATCAATCTCTATTATTGTACCCAGAATGGCACCCGCGTTTGTCGCATGTTCCGGTACAATTGTAATTCGTTCAGGGGCCGCCTTTTTAAATGAATCGAGCACAGCGAGAGAGAGGGCTCCCTGAAAACAGGCAGGCACTTCATTTACTCCCTGACCATAGACACGACCAAAGGTCTCGGCTGTGACAACCTGAGAAAAGAGGGCATCCTTTGTTTCAGATAAACGCATCAACTTCGCCTCAAAGGGAGAGACACGCCTTCTCGGACAGGTAGTACTCGTGCCGCCACTGGCCAGGCGAACGGTAATTTCTTCGGTTGTACAGGATACCTCGGCTATGCGGGTATCCACATTCAGGACACGCGACAGAATGTTTCCCACAACAGCGAATCCCACCGAATCATCCTGCTGAAACCCTCCGGCGCCATGGGCATGGGCAATGCCGACATGGCCTACCAGCCCTATCTTTCCCTTCTCTGCAGACGATAATTGTACTGATTTCATGACTGACTCCTTACTCTGTGAGCCCATCTCCACGCCTGTGGTTACTGACTTGCCAGCACCGGGTTACTGAATACTTATAGGGAAACAGTGTGGAACATGAGATGCGCATAAGAAATGAGAAGAGTGAGATCGGGCCATAAAGCCCGATCTCACTGCATCGGTTTGATTGTACTGGTTATGTCGTTTCAACTTGACCGTTATATGTCTCCAAGTCAAGTTCATCCATGAGTGAAGCGACGGTCACCATGCCGACGGTATCGCCGGTAACGTTGAGCATCGTATTGGGCATATCGATGAGGTAGTATATCCCGGCAATCCATGGAACCATATCAAGGGGCAGGCCCATAACCTGAAGTAACACGGCCGACATAATGATTCCGCCACCGGGGACACCGGCAACACCGGCGGCCATGATAATGCCCAGAACGATGATGACAAGCAGACTGGTAAAGGGCATGTCTATACCATAAATCTGTGCTGCAAAAACGGCATATATCGGCATCTCGGCGGCACAGGCATGCATATTGATGGTGGCCGCAGGCGGTGCAATGAGGTTGACCATGTCATCGGGCACACCGGCACGTTCCTTCGTTACCTTCATCGTCAGCGGCAACGTCGCGCTGGATGAGCATGTCGAGAAAGCGAGAAGCATGGCGGGATATATGTTCTTAAAGTGCTGAATCGGGTTCACTTTTGCTATGAACTTGAGTACGAGGGGATATACCACGATTATCATAGTGCCATATGCAATATATTGAACCAAAAGCATCTTTCCCAGACCATAGATTACCGTAGCACCCATTGTCCCTGTAATGTTTGCGATCAGGGCAAAGACACCATAGGGCGCAAGGCTGATAACCCACCCGACAATCCTGACAACGAGATCATTGAGGGCATCAATCACATCATAGATCAGCTGTCCCTTTTCCGTCGCCTTAAATGGCGCCAGAATCAAACCGGTGATAATGGCAAAGACGATGATCTGCAAAATATTACCGGTTGCAAAGGCCTCAAAGGGGTTGTTTGGAATCCATTTTACCAGAGAATCGAGAAGATCGACATTGACTTCGGGTATTTCCTTTTGGCCAAGGTTCACCCCAATACCCGGTTTAATGATGAATGCCCACATCAGGCCAAGACTGGCTGCTGCGGTAGATGCAATGGCCCAGTATCCCAGAAAATAGCCACCCACTTTTTTCAGTCGTGATATGTCGGCAACCTGGGCTATACCCGAAATAATGCTGACGAAAATCAAAGGATAGATACACATTTTTAAGAGGCGAATAAAAATATCTCCGATAAACTTTATGTTCGCCGCACCTTCTCCCCAAATAAATCCCAGGATTGCACCGAGCACCATGGCAATCAAGATTTTCAAGGGAAGTCCCAATTTCTTCTTACCACTTGTTTCTGCTGTCATTGCTGTCATTGCTGTCTCCTTTCATGGGTTTAATACCTTTTTCGCGTATAATGCACTTTTTGATGGAAAGTCAAATGATTTTTTACCGGCATCGATAAATAGTATAACTATTGGTCCAAATAAGTCCGTATTTCGTCATTCTGGGATATCAGAAATAAGACGCCTGGATTGCGAAGGACTGTCATACCTTGTATTTTTCCATATTCAGGATAAGGATAATGCCGACAATCAAGACGACCACATATCCCAGCCAGACAAAATGATAACTTCCCGTAACATCGAAGGCCCAACCCGCCGACGTGGGACCGATAATGCCTCCTACTGAACCGGAACCCAAGGTTATGCCAAGCAACTTCCCAAAATTTTTCTTACCAAAGGATTCTCTCAGATATGATGCCCTGAGGACATTTATTGAGCCAAAGCCGGAGGGGAAAACTAATTATCCACATTCCTGCACCGAGGATCACGAGTGCCATTCTCCAGCCATAGGAATCGATAAGAAAAACAATAACAGGAATAAGGAGCCCTCCGGCGCCGATTCCTGCAGACATAAAGCCCATTGCTCTCCCCAGGTTCTTTCGGAACCAGTTGGCTACGATACTCATGGTAACGACGTTGAGGCATCCACCGGCGCCCAGACCGAGGAGCAAGAAGGCGCCGTAAAATGTCCAGAGCGATTGAGTAGAGCTGAGGATCAAAAGCCCCAGACCGGTTGAGACGACCCCGGCAAAGAGGAGCTTTTTAGGCCCCACTCGATCAACAAACAATCCTACAAGGGGGGCAAAGATGCCCATCTCCATTCCACGGAGACTGGCTGCAAAGGATACCTGTGTATAACTCCACCCAAACTCCTGTATGAGGGATTCGAAAAAAGCGGTAAAGCCGAACATGACAACACCCCCCACATATAAACTGATCATGAAGCATGCGAATACAACCCACCATCCATAGAATATCTTACCCCTGTATGCTATTTTGATTGTATTTCCTCCTCAGATTCTCGCTCAATGTGACGGCATCACAATAGGAAATGATTTTTAAAACATCAAGTAATATTCTTGCCTCCACATTTTCTTTCCTTCACCTTCACCTTCACCTTCACCTTCACCTTCACCTTCACCTTCCCGATCGATGGATGAAACTACTTTCATTCCACATATTTCAAATCACCACCAAAAACTTTTTCCCATTCGCAACACTCTTCTCCCATAGTCGCTTCCGATATCGATCTCATTCAATCTCAGAATGCCCCACTGTAAAAGAAAAGTGAGGGAGCTTTTTATCAAGATGCCTTATTATGTGGGACCTGCAACGCATTCCATCATCCTAAACGTATGGGATCGGGACAGGAATCTGGCGACATATTACATAGTCGACCTTGCTACGAAGGACTTTTCCACCTATATTATCGGCTGTCACTCAAAAAAGACCTATACGGCCGGGGCATCGGATCTTTTGGTTTCTGAAATGATTGACTTAAGTCTGAAGTATGATAAAGATTATATCCACCTCGGTCTCGGCGTAAACAGGGGGATCCGGCAATTCAAGAAAAAATGGGGAGGAGTCCCCGCGCTGAGATACGAAATGTGTGAACTGGTTGTAAAAAAACCTTCACTCTTTGACGCCATAAGGGCGATGA
>Ga0307990_1002322_pt1 | contig 15279 bp, 10 predicted proteins | sample EllFjometagen129_FD_203168 | JGI IMG/M metagenome (GOLD analysis project Ga0307990, IMG submission 203168) | Marine microbial communities from Ellis Fjord, Antarctic Ocean - #129 | ecosystem: Environmental > Aquatic > Marine > Unclassified | place: Southern Ocean | collected 2014-10-08
ATTTCCAAGTCATAAAACGATTAAAACCGGCAGAAAGCGAGCCTGCCCGGGCTTCCAGGCCATCGGATATAACCATAAATCCATTATATATAAACAGACTTGAAATTGCTTGTTTGTATGTCTGTAGCTGCCTGTAAGCAGATCTTATGGTTGCATTCTCATCTGCAGGATTTTTTAGCTCAATAATGACCAGAGGTAATCCGTTCACAAACAGAATAATATCAGGACGTTTATTGATACCATTTTCAATAACGGTAAATTGATTCGTCACTAAAAAATCGTTGTTTTCAGGATTTTTAAAATCTATCAACCAGACAAGATCACCCCTGCTGTTACCGTCTTTCTGGTAACTTACCTTTATACCTTCAGTAAGCATCCTGTGAAAGGCTTCATTATTTGCAATCAGTTCTGGTGAGTTCAAACGCTGTATCTGTTTAATGGCATTCTCCCGTGCATCTGCAGGAATATTAGGGTTTATTCTACCAACAGCCGTTTGCAATTGCTCTGATAAAAGTACATCTTCAAAGGATTCCCTTTCCAACCTATCGCCATCGGGGGCAATGTCCGGACCATATAAATGCTGGTAACCTAAATACTCTAATTGCTCGATAGCAAATTGTTCTATTTCAGATTCGGTCATTTTATTTATCGTCATCTTTTTTTCCTTTAATGCGCCGTATCTCTTTGTCAAAATCAGAGAGATAATCCTTATCCTGTTGAATACGGTACACCTCATATTCCTGTTCAGCCTTAAGTTTGGCTCCCAATGCACTAACTTTGCCCTTATCCTGTAAGATCGGGTAGTTGGATAATTCCAAAAAGTTGTGCAAAAATTTAATCCAGTCCGACATTTTCATCAAAATCTGTCGCTTTGCCCGATTTTCCGCCAAATCAAGATAAGCTGAGACAATCTGATTCAGTTCCTTAATATGAGCTTCATTCAGATAATTTTTTGCAATGGAAATATCTGACTTTAATATTTTGTCATACGGTGCTTGTTTCCAGTTGGTTAATCCCATGTGTATTTTTGTTGCATCTGCTAATTCATAAATAATTTCAGCAGCTGTTTTTCCTGTGATGGCCCAATGTAGCTTATTTTGAACTGTGGCAAAAAACTCTTTGGTTATAGGCGCGTTTTTATCGTAATCGGCGGAGAGAGCAAATATATCAGTAATTTTTTGATAAAAACGTCGCTCACTGGCCCGGATCTCCCGGATACGCTCCAGGAGTTCTTCAAAATAATCCCTCCCGAAAACTCTATTTCCCTGTTTCATCCGCTCATCATTCAAGACAAAGCCTTTGATGATGTATTCTTTCAGGGTTTTGGTTGCCCAGATACGAAACTGCGTGGCCTGATAGGAGTTTACCCGATAGCCAACAGATATAATGGCATCAAGATTGTAGAACTCCATTTTCCGCTTGACATGCCTGTTTCCCTCTATTTGAACTGTTTCCAAAATGGAAAGAGTTGCTTCCTTTTGCAATTCCCCATTTTCAAATATATTTGACAGGTGCTTACTGATAGCGGGTATGTTGACACAGAAAAGCTCAGCCATAGCCTTTTGCGTCAACCAAACCGTTTCGTCTTTTAGAAATACTTCGATATTTACTTTTCCGTCGTTTCCAGTGTAAAGAAGAAAATTTGACTGATTACCAGGCAAATTATTTTTCATTGTATAATCCTTTCTTCCGTCTCTCCCAGGGAAAGAGAAATTCGATTAACATTCGGCAACAGAGGAGCATGTTTGTATTAATATTCCCGCTCTTCAAAGGATTTAATTATGAATTTTCAATGGTAAATTCGGTAATTTTAGCCAGGGTTTATACTTGTTGCCTGATTGCCTCTATTAAGTAAATCTTTATATGTTAAAACTTCGATGCCATGCAATGCGTGATTCATCTTTCTTAATCCTTCTTTTTTGTCACTGTCCCAACCATCACTATTACCAATCAGAATAAATGCACGCGGCTTTAATAAACTAATTTCATAACTATATTTAGCTTTTACATTTTTTTCAATTTCAAGACGTAAACGATCGATTTCACCTAAATAATTTACAACCTGGCCAATAGCAATATTTGTTTCTGTTGTCCATTTCCAGGAACCAGGATGACTAGCATCCTTATTAATTACTTCGTTATCAGGCAGCTTAATTTCTAAAACATCAACAAACCCATCTAATGTTGGAAATAAATAGTCTGGCATTATTCCTGTGATATTAATTTTTATTTTCTCAATTGGTTTTTTATAATTCACTCCAAACAACCAATTATTTTGATAAATCCATTTTTGCCAAGAATCATTACCTGTAGTTTCTGAATAACCACCTGTTAGTAATCTTGTATTCAGCTCTTCGACTATCTTTCGTTTAGTGCTTTGTATCCTCGCATAAGACAATTTTGTTATCAATGAAGGATTTAATTCTGCCAGATTTTCCCATACTTCCTTATCATAACCAGCAGCTATAATCTTCCTGATATAGGTAACTTTATTCTCATCAGTAATAATAACTGCGTCAGGATCAACTACTGCGTATGCATTCTCACCATATTCTACCCCATACTGTTTTAATATTTCGGCAAGTTTAGATATTGCCATGTAAAGTTTTTTTACAGCATCTGTGCTAACATTAATATTGATGGATTCTTTTTTACCTAGCGTTCTAATATCTATAGCTTCATCTGAAATCCAAACATCTGCCTTTGACTCTCTACGTTGGCGTATAATTTTCCCTCTAATTCCACCTTCGTGTATCATCGCATGAAACACCAAACGAGACATCGATTCCTCAGAAAGAATGAAATCTTCTGGCACATCTGCTATTCCACGCCCAATACTTTCTGTTCTAATTATTTTGCTCATACTTCAACTCTCACTTCCCCGCTCATCAACTTCGGCAACAACGTATCTCGCAGTTGCTCTAATGTACAGATTTGTTTGGTATTCTTAATCAATTTTTCAACAATAGGCCCCATTATAATTCCCATTTCCTCTGTTTCTTCCTTGGATGGAACCAAAACCATTACTACGTGTAAATCGTCTCTCTTAATATGACCCATTGTAGTTGCTTTGCTTTCAGCAATTGAAATAAATTTTTGCAAATAGCGTTTAGTCCAAAAATAATAAAACCATTTAGGATACTTTTCAGATGTTACTTTAAAAAGATGTTGATTTAAAACACAATTTTTACCATTCCAAATTTTAACTAATAAACTCCCTGACCAAGAAAATATAACATCACCATTTTTGACTATGTATTGTTCCAACACCTTAGAAGTTACCCAATCTGAATTTTCAGTAAAACCATTTCTTAATTCTTTAATTTTAAGAACAGGTAATCTATCAACATCATTTTCAAATGGAAATTTCTGACAAGCCAAACCATTTAAATAATCTGCAATTTCATCTAACGGCTTTTCCTCCCAATCTTCCTTTGCTTCTTCTATAAACCACTGTCTGAACAGCGTTTCTGCCACTGCTTCGAGGGTTTTGTTCTGGCGATGGAGCAGGTCTATTTTGTCATCGAGACTGGAAAGCACCAAGGCGATGGCTTTTTGCTCGGACAGCGGGGGGAGAGGGATGGGAATTACTTTTATATTATACAATGGTAATTTTGGTTGAGTTGAACCAACATTTCTAATGTTTATTTCTTCTTGTCCATATTCACTAATCAAATAATAAAAAAGAAAGTTTTTATGTACGATTTTATTATTAACATCAACTAATTTTGCACAATTTTCAGTTAAACTTGCTAAATGCAGTTCATTAGGTATTATTGCACACAAGCCAATCGTCCCAACTATTGAAATAATAATATCATCTTTTTCTACGATATATCTCAAAATATCAGGAAAAACATCGTCAGGAACAAAAAGCAATTTATTTACAGCAACTTTGTTATTATGAATATCTCTTGTTCGAATATAAGGATGTTTTGTAGGTGATTCAACCAATGACTTCTCTTTTGGTAATCTTTTACCACCTTTTATTTTAGCCACTTCCCCCAACTTCACCTTTTTCCAGCCTTCGGGTATGTTGTTGCGATTTAGGGTTGCATTGTTTGCGTTCTCTCTTTTCATTTTTTCACTTCCCAGTGTCCGCCTTTGTCAGGACCGCTACGTTTTATTCTGCCTTCTTTTTTGAGTTTTGCTATTTGCCATTCTACTCCTTTTGGTGAAATTCCTACAATTTCCGCCAATTCATTTATGGTAATATATGGTGTTGCTTTTAAAATAGACAAAATTTTCTCCCTAGTTTTCTCCCTAGTTTTCTCCCTAGTTTTCTCCCTAGTTTTCTCCGACACTTCCACCCTAGTTTTTTCCGACATCTATAATCACCTTTTTCAGGTTTTCCAGAATCAAGGTGTTGAGTCGTTCTTCCTCTTTTAGCTGTTCTTGAAACTCTTTCTTCAAGTTAGTAAAGCGTTCCTTAAAATCAAAATCATCTTCATTGTCCTGCAAGCCAACATATCTACCAGGAGTAAGCACATAATCCAGTTTTCGCACCCGTTCAATCGGGGTGGAATTACAAAAACCTTTTACATCTTCATATTTCCCGTCGGGATTACGCCAGTTGTGATATGTTTCTGCTACTTTTTCTATATCTTCTTTTGAAAATTCACGCGTCCTACGATTTATCAGGTAACCCATATTTCGGGCATCTATAAAAAGTATTTCATTAATTCGGTTACGATATTTTCCATTAGTCTTATTCTTGCTTAAAAACCACAAGCTGGCTGGAATTTGAGTGTTTAGAAAGAGTTTTGGGGGCATATTTACTATGCAATCTACCAAACCAGCTTCAATAATATTTTTTCGTATATCATATTCTCCATTTGTTTTGGTAGTTAATGAACCTTTGGCTAAAACAAAACCCGCCTGACCACTTGGGCTGAGATGATATAGAAAATGCTGTATCCAAGCATAGTTTGCATTTCCGGTAGGGGGTGTGCCGTATTTCCATCTCCCGTCTTTTCTGAGCAGATCACCACTCCAATCACTGTCATTAAACGGAGGGTTGGCAATTACATAATCTGCTTTTAAATCCTTGTGTGCATTATTTAAAAAAGAACCTTCATTATTCCATTTTATTTGCGAACTGTCTATTCCTCTGATAGCAAGATTCATTTTACAAAGTCGCCATGTTGTTTGATTACTTTCCTGTCCGTAAATCGAAATATTGTTTACCCTACCTTGATGTTCTTTTACAAATTTTTCGGAATGAACGAACATTCCACCTGAACCGCAGCATGGATCAAAAATACGACCCTTATACGGTTCTAACATTTCTATAAGTAACTCAACAACACTTCTCGGAGTGTAGAACTGCCCACCTTTTTTACCTTCAGCCAAAGCAAATTCACCGAGAAAATATTCAAAAACATGACCTAAAACATCAGAGCTTCTGGCTTTTGCTTTTCCAAGAGCAATATTCCCTACAAGGTCAATTAATCCACCTAAACTTGCCGGATCAAGATTTCCCCTTGCATAAACCTTTGGTAGAACATTCCTGAGTAATGGGTTATCTCTTTCGATAGCATCCATTGCGAAATCAACATCTTTGCCTATTTCCGGCAGTTTTGCCCTTGACTGTAGATAAGACCAACGGGCAGTAGCCGGTACGAAAAAAATATTTTCAGCCTTATATTCGTCCTTGTCTTCAGGGTCCGCTCCGGCATATTCATTTTCCCCTGTTTTCAATTTTTCATATAGTTCTTCAAAGGCATCAGATATATATTTTAAAAATATCAGACCTAATACAATATGCTTGTATTCAGCAGCATCAATATTCTTTCGGAGTTTGTTAGCCGCCTTCCATAGCTGTTTTTCAATTGGTTCTTTTTTAGCGTTATTATTCTTTTCCATCTTCCCAATCCGCCTTTTTATACTGTTACATTTAAGTTTACAATGAACACCCTTTTTTAATTCTTCTAAAATAATCTCTTAATATGTTATTAATTAAATATTTTTTTAATCTATTTCTCTCCCCATGCAAACAGTATTATAATCCAATCCTAAAGCATACTAGGAAATTGATTGTCTTTTTTGCTTCGAGAATATATATTTACCTTATCAAATTTTCTATCAGTGGTTACGCTTGTCAATCTTTTTTATTTTTCTTCCAACCTATTTATAATACAATAAAAGTCTCATTCAATCCTTCTTTTTTGGAGAAATTGTATAATTTTTTGTTAAAGCTGGAAACCTATTATTCCTGACTCAATAATTTGAGTGGATGTATTTCTTTATATTTATCCGGGTTATTTACAACAAAGTCCCAAATGTCATCCGGAGTAGCCATGCCTACCTTAACACCAAAATCTTTGTCAGCTTCTGCAAAAGCATCAGCCACAACCCATGAACATATCGGGTATTTATCACCGGAAACAAATCCTCTAAAAAAATATATATCTGAAAATTGCCATCCAAATAGCCATCCCACCATCCTTCCTGATAGCCAGTCCTTAAAATGAGCGAAAATCATAAGCTTACCATACTCTTTACCTACGTGTTTTTCGGCTTCTACGACAATATCTTTGATTTGTTCTGTGGTGAAATTGGTAGCGCGATAGACAGCGACCAAATCTTTCTTGGGTGGACCATATTGAAGCCAAAGTTTATGGCGCATAACCTTGCGAAGTGCCTCTACTGCTATAGCAGTTTTCACATCCCCTCTTTGAACCACTAACCCCACATGGTTGACCTTGGTTGGTTTTTCTCCTTTAGACCTGGTGAAAAAGCGGATTGCTCTACTTATAAAACTACTGCCTCGTGTAAGAAAGATATCTCCCGGTTCAAATAAAATATCCATAGAATCACCTCAATTCTGATGATACTTGTCAATATTTTAGTGAAGGATTATTGGGTTATGATTAAGTTTTACTTATTCACATTTCTACGTTTTATATTTTGTTTGTTTGTGAAAACTCTCCTCAAATTCCACTACTCATTTTGTGTTAGGTGTCCATATTTGAATTCCTGAACTAAAGATTTCTGTGACTCTTGATAACCTATCTATTTTTTCCTGTGTAATTTTATTTATTCTAGTCAAAATCAATCTTGATTTATTTTTTTCTACTGCTTCTTTACAAATTTTTAATAGCATTTGCGAAAGATTATTATTGTTTTTTTTCACTGGAAAAGATTCAATAATTTCTAAAAATATTTTTTCTACTATGTCAGGCATAATCGTATCATCTATTAGGACCTTATATAAAAACTTCGCTACTAATGCAAAGGCAACTTGAAACGATACTCCATATTCTTCTGAAAGCGTAAGAGAAAAATTTAATTTCTTAATATTCTCAGTTCTTATTACTTTTATTCTGCTATCACCAAACACAGCTTTTTCTATATCATCAGAACTTAATGATAAAAATCTAAATCGATAGGAAGATAAATATGCAAAAAAATCTAAATATTCATCAAAGCTAATTTTACCCTGTTCATTAAGGACTTTTAATAATATTAATGATGAAAAATATTCTGGACATTTCTTTTTTGTTTCTATTTCGTTCATTTTAAGATAAAGAAAGTCCTCAGTTAGAACAGGCACCCCTTCTTTCTGGGCCAATATACAAGCATCACATAATTCGGCAGGAATTTTTTGTTCTGAAGAACAATCAGCTTTATTTGCTAAAGAAATAGTACTAATATTCTTAATTTTTAATTCTAGTAATTTTATGTTTTTAATAAAATTAGATTGAATGGAATCTCTTTTATCTTTTTTAATTGATGAAACCATTATTTTCCCTTGAGAATTCCACATATAACCAGTTTGCCCAGGGGTAAATCTGAATTTTTCAGTTACTTGAATCAATAGATCAATTACGGATTGAGACACTTTTAAATTCGATAGGTAAGTATAAACTTTTTTTAATAATCCTTTTTCTGATAATACAAGAGCAGATGTCCCATCAATGTAAAATGGTAAGTTGCTATCAATAACCTTTCTTGCAATATCTTTTTGGTTTTCTAATTCTGCACTGGTTCCTGAGTTAAAATTAATAAATCCTTTATTTTCGCGCTGTATACGTCCAATTGCATTTGTAAGTCCACCCTCGCTAACAGCGAGCATTGCTAATGGAAGCTTATCCTTGCAATACATTTCAAAAAAAGGTTGTGTTTTTCCCTGTAGATCATCGAGAAAATCAAGTAAATACTTAGGATCTATAGTCTCTTCTTTTTTAGGCATCTCAATTGTTTCAACACCATCAAGAGCATTGTCTTGAGATAATTTTTGGAAGTTATGATTAATTTGCCAAATAATATATTTATCTATGGGGAAAATATTCTCTATTATTTCTTCACGACTTTCTGAAGTATATTTTGTTTGAAAACTTATTTTTTCACCAATTTTTTTATTGATAAAAATTGAGTACATATCACTTTCTTCGGAAATTTTGGTAGCATCTAGTTCATTATCATTGCCAACAAAATACCATCTATCTTTGTTTTTTGATTTTACAAATGTATTTTTTTTGACTTTTTTTAATGAATTTAAATTTATTTTAATTAAATTTCCAATTTGAATAAAAACCAAAAAATATAATCTTGCATATTCTTCAAGGGAGAGCATCTTTTTTATTTTTGCTCCTTCAATTATAGATTCTAATGCTTTTTGTGGATCATCATTCTTTAGATTTATCTGTGCTTCAATGCTAATTTTAAATTCAAAAGAAGGTTGTGCCAAAGAGTAAGTTTTTAGTAATTCTTTTGCTTTTATAAAATACGTCGTATCAATTATTCCTCTTTCCAAACATGCACTGATTGTTTGAGCAAGTAACGCTTCTTTGTTTTTAATATCTAAAATGTTTTCATTTTTATCTTCTTCTAATAATTCTTCTCCAATTTTTATCATCTCTAAATATTTTTTTAAATTAAAGTTTGCATGGAATAATTCTGATTTGAGATTGAAGATATTTTCTTCATTTTTCTCTTTTTTTAAAAGCTTTCCTAAGATTATAATTTCAAAGTCCCAAGCTTTCTTTTCTTGGGCAATTCTTAACGCAGGGATACATTCATGGTAACTTAGATTAGATAAATCCATACTTTTTAAAATAGAAAAGGCCTCATTAAAATTTTCTTCATCATAATTCAATAAAAGTAACAACTTTTCTTTTTGAATGTTTTCGTCATCTGGTAGATTTTGAATTATCTTTTTTCTCAAGCTTGGAAAATTCTTCAGGGTGCTTGCAATTGTAACTGCAAATTGTCTATCATTTTTTAAAAATTTTAAAACATTCTCATCGTTTTTACTTTCAATATCAATTATAAAATTAAGGTATTTTTGTTTATTTATTCTATTAAAAAACTTTTTGCCTTTCTTTAAAAGACTATTTCTATTATTGAATTGAAATATAATTATCTTTGCTAATTCGTCAGAAATTTCTTTTTCCGCCTCTTCGAGGTATTTTAACAACCTTTCAAAATTCTCGTCAGGGGGCAAAAAAAACGTCAATAGGCTTGCAATAATCTGGTCGATTTGCTTATTAAAATAGCAATCGAGTGTTAATTCAAGAGTTTCTCGAGATATTTGAAATATTTTTTCAAAGGTTGAAAAATCTTCTTGTTTAAGAAATACATTCCGTTTCATTATATTTAGGACAGCTTTGTTCCTTACCCCGATATCTCCAAGCGTAAGAAATTTTTCTTCTACCTTTTCTATTTCTTCTAATTGCCTTAGTAAGTCTTCTGATATATTCGGGTTATCTTGCTTTGAATAAATTCTCTTTTCAAAAATTGATAATTTTCTAATATGATTACTAAATCTATCGGGATTAAGATGTATAGCTTTTTCTACAAAACTATCCGCCATTGCTTTGTTTCCGAAATCTTCTATAAATTTAGCATATACACGATAAAAATTAGCTTTTATTCTAGATTCGCCGGGAAAGCCCTCTTCATTTATATTTGTTGTATCAATTTCTTCTCCTAAATGGTCTTTCCTGACTAATTTTTCTAATTTTAATAACCAATGATTTGCATCAATCTCTTCAGCTTTGTCTAAAAGCTCTTTATTTTTTTTATAATCTTCATTGTTAAGATAAGTTTCCGCTAAATATAAAAAAGCAAGGGGGTCATCTGGGAATCTTTTGGCAATATTCTCATATTTCTCTCTAGCCTTTTCAATTTTTTCTAACTTCTGCAAACATCTACATTCTAATAATTCATATTTCAAATTCAGTTGATCATCCTCAAGGTCGAAAATAATATCCTTGGTACTTTCAAGAGTTCTTAATGCAAACTTTCCATTTTCCCTATCAAGTTCAACCTCAACCTGTTTCAAATATTCATAAGCATTTGAAACAGCTTTGGTTGAATCAATATCAAAACCAAGATTTAAAATATCAGCTTTATCTAATGAAAAAAATAATTCTTCTAATTTTTCTGTTGTAAAAATATGAAATTTAATCCCACTATTATCTTTTTCTAACTCTGATATTACTTTTTCAAGTTTTTGAATTGAACCAAGATATTTATCGTTAAAAACGAAATCATATTCTTTTATTTCTGAAATATTATCCCAATTATTTTTGAGTTTTTCAAAATCTTCTTTTAACTTTTTACCTGCTTTAGATAGGTTTATTTTTGGTTCTTCTGGGGCATAAACTTGATAATATATCCCAGATATTTTTCTATACCCATCATTACCACCATCCCCTTCCGGTCCATTAGGTTTTATTTTCCGAAAATCAGAATAAGCTTTTTTTATAATATTTTCAAAAAAACTTTGAAATTCAGTTCCATTCTTTGAATAAATTTTAATTTTGAATTGTAGCGATAGGTAATTTTTATCAAGTGGATTCATGTTGTTCATTTTAACTCACCTCATGAAATATTATTATAAAATCATTTATAGATATCAGATATAAAAAAACCAAATGAGAAATTCCCAAGTTAAGCTTCTCAACTATACATTTCTACGTTTTGGATTTTATTAACCGTGTTGTCCGTATCCAAATCCTCTTCATAATTTATTTTTTACGCTAAAATTTCAGACAAATTATCAATAGCTTTAAAAAAATCTAAAATAATGACATTAAAAGTATACTGATAATCCTTTATTGGCCATTCTAAACCTAATTCGTTTATAGCTTTTTTAAATTCTGGCTTTTCCGGATGGTAAGGATTTGTATAGCTTCTTATTTTTTTTACTCTTTTTAAACTACTTATAATTGATGACATATCACTCGCTGTAAAATATTTTTCCAGAACTTTTTCTAAATAGTTGACCGATCCTTGAATTTCTAATTTACCAACCTCTTCTTTCATAATATCTTCATTCATTCTATCTATTAAGAGTGATAATAATCCAATTAAATATTTAAATTCCACTTCAGTATTGCAGGATTTATTTATAGCAAACCAATATTTATTTTCTGGCATTTTAAATAACTTACCTAATTTTTCTTTTCTTTTCCCCTTTATATTGAAACGCACATTATAAGAAATATTAATCTCATCTAATTTATTAGCAATTTTCTCAATAATTTTATGCAAATTATTAGAATTATCACCATCAAAGCTTTTTTCGTATTTTACTTTTTCCTTATGTATTTCTATTTCCCTTTTTACCCAGCACAATAATTGACTTTTCTTATTAGCAAGTAAGTTTTTTAAATCTTCTACTAAATTTAAATTATCCTTTTGCCTTTCTAATTTTTCAAATATTTGACGAGTATTCATTGGGAAATCACAAGATATTACACTTTCCGATCTTTCAATAATTTTTTCATAAACGCTATAAGTTATCGGCAAAGGAAATTTTTCTAAATCTGATTGAACTCTAAACTTAACTAATTTATCAAACGCTTCTAAGTTTATATTTAGTAATTTGCTCTGTCTGAATCCGCTATTTGTCATTCCTCGACGTTCAAATTCATTATTTACTTGTCTTTCCTTTTTATTTAGATCAGTATTAACTTTCTCAGCTTCTTTCACATATAATAAATCTGAATATTTAAATAGCTCATCAATGTTACCATTTTCCATATTACTACCACACTTAATAAAATTTATAAATAATATTTTATTGCTTAAAAATCGAATTAAGATCCGAAACAATCCTTCATAGTTCCATATTCTATTCTTATCTTAAATTTCTATTTTTATATTTTGTAAATCTATCGAATCTAAATTCGCTCTCTCGTTCCAATAAAGCCACAAATAATTTTAATTAAAAGAAGGCAAACCTTTTTTTAATAATATGTTTCAAAAATTACTCCTCTCTCTTCTCAACCCCACGCCAGGTTTCAAATACCGGTAAATCAAATTTGTTCGGTTTTTCCTCCGGAGTGTAGATAACCACATAATTTATATTTTTCCACCCGATAAAACCATTACCATCTCTGCATGCATAAAAATTCTTTATCCAGGTTCCGGTATTCAAATAAAGAGATTCACGAATTTTTCTATTACCCTGTTTACGGAGAAAAAGTGGCTGCTGTGAAGGAAAATGGGTGTGCCCCATGACGATATATTGGATGTTCTCATTGAGGTGACTGAAAAGTTGAATGGCACCATCCGTATCATTATTCGCGCTTATTTTTCTTATAGTATGTTCTATAATTCCGGATAGTTTTTCAAAGGAGAGTATTTTAAATTTCTCTAAAAAATAAATACCAGCTTGAATCATATCTGCTCTATCAAAAGGGTTATACCATTTGTCATGATGTTTGTACCAAGTTTTAACATATTTCAAATCATTGAATTCATTCATGACTTCATCTACGGTATCTTCGATGATATCCTTTATTGCTATATTTTCATTAACCTGGTAAAGCAGCCATTTTAAAGTAGCCCAAAAAGGTCGAATATTTCCCAACTCTTGAAAATCACGTCTTAGCTGAATTATTTTTTCATGACTTAATCTATTTTTTAGTTCAACATGATTCATTATTTTATAAGGGATCTTGGCTAATATTTCCGTTGTGATAGGCTCACCGATGGGAACCAGTCCATAATCCAGGTCGGTGTGTTCAGGTCCTCCTTCATAATTAAAATTGTCAAATATATGTCCATGTGTAGCATATACGCCATGTTCGCTATCGGAAAAGGAATGCTGAAAATTCTGTTCATTATTGGCATTTAAACCTAAAAGCAAAATAGCTTTTTCCTTTAACTCATCCATCATCCAACATAGCCTGTCATGATTTCCGGGTATGTAAATCGTTTCAACTTCTGTATCTTTAAAAGTATTTTTTAGATTTTTTTTGGAGAATAGTTTGAAGGTATCTTTGTTCTTTTCAGCAATTTTATCTAAAATGATATTTGCTCTTTTTTTCATCTTGTCAGTATTATTTCCCCAGGGTCTGTCTTTTTCTTTTTCCTTGAACCATTCTTCGGTTCTAAGAAAATCAAATATATCACCTAAAAATACGATTTTTAATTCTTTGTCTTTATTTTTCGTTTTTTCTGAATGCGTTTTCATCTCTGATAAAAATAATTTGAATGCTGAGGTGGGGATGTTTTGTTTTCCGGCAGTTTCATCTACAAAGTGTAAATCACTGATAAAAACGATCATATTATTTCACCCCTTTTATTAGTTTGATAAACCACAAAAAAGACAGAGTAAAAAAATAACTGTATTGCCTTCTTACTCTGTCTTGTTATCTGAAAATTTCTTCTTGTAAAAGTTAAGAAATGATTTTTATTAAACTCTATATGCAACATTCTTCAAGAAAATAACTTTTTTTACCTTTATATGGGTTATGGTATTAATTAAAAACGTTCCAATATAATACTACGTCATAAGCTGTATAAAATCCTTCTTTAAAGAAAAAATATATAGCACTTTTAATCACTTGATGATCTCTCGATATGTTTTTTAACTTTTCTTCTCTTTTAAAAACAACCAAACCATAAATATCCCGACAATGGTCATGGAAAATGTTAGTTCAATGCCATGAGCCAACCGAACCATTGCCGGCATTGCTGCATTTGGCATAATAAGTCCCCCTGCTGTTGCTATCACCAGGATAAACGGCAGTAGACGGAACGCCTGCTTTCTGGTTCTTGCACCCAGAAGCAAGGGAAGAGAGAAAAAAAGCCAGAGGCCTCCCCGGAATACATTAAAGAGAAGCAGAATAGAAATGGGTTCACTGGTTGCTGCCCATCCGGAGTAGAACTCCCGCGCTGCAGGAAAGGACCAGGCAATAAATCCACAGCAATAATAGAAAAGAGGGTATAAAACCACAAATACAGCGACTTTCCAGGAAGAACGGCCCATATCAAAGACTGTACTTTTCACTTCTTTTTCTTTTTTGAAGCCTTTTACTAACCAGACACCAACTAACGCGGTTATGCCATACGCAAATACATCTGTAAGAAACATCTTAACAACATCCAGGGAAGTGAATAAAGGAAATGCTTCGATATACCAGAGTATTTCAACTTGATTCAACACTGAAAACAAACCGATAAATGAGATAAACACCGCAAGGTAAAGTCGCAAGCTTTTATACCTTAGGCACTTCAAGGTAATGAACAAAGCACTCATAGCAATAAAAATATAAAGCAGATAGAGGGGCATAAATAAGGCCTTTTCCGCTACACTCAAAGGAGCAATCATATCATGTGAGAGCGGAAGTAATATTCCTGCTATTGCATTTACAATAAAAAAGATCACGACAAGCACAACGATTTTAAATAGAGCAGATAGTATGTTTTTCATAAATATTTCCTTTCAGCAATTTATATAATATATTTCTATAGCAAATAAATATTTAGATAATGTAAAAATAATAATGGTCTTCAAGTACAATAAAACCAAAATTTCTTCCGCCCTGAGACCTTAAATTTTATCTTTCGATAAATTTATCTATCTCACATGTTAGAAGATAACTTTAAATGTTAATTCGGTATATTTTTTAAAAATCCTTCTTTTTTTGACCATTTTCAGTTTATTTTCTTTATTTAATCTATTTATAATATGATCTCAGATAAAATAATTTTAATTTTTATTTTAAAATATTCATCTATAAAAAGGGTTTTATGACTTAAATAGCAAAATATTATATAACGATACAAATATGGATTTCTACTTCCATAGGAATGACGACAGAAAAGCGAGGTGGAGAAATGAAAAAGTTTAAAATAGAAAAAGACCCGGAATTAAAAGATTTATTAGCCAAATGCAAAAAAAAAGGATTAAAGTTTGGATTGGCTTTGGGTAGTGGCTCTGCCCGCGGACTGGCACATGTGGGGGTCATTCAGGTTTTAGAAGCGTATAGTATTCCTATTGATATGATTGCAGGTACCAGTATTGGTTCTGTCATT
>Ga0307990_1002323_pt1 | contig 15277 bp, 15 predicted proteins | sample EllFjometagen129_FD_203168 | JGI IMG/M metagenome (GOLD analysis project Ga0307990, IMG submission 203168) | Marine microbial communities from Ellis Fjord, Antarctic Ocean - #129 | ecosystem: Environmental > Aquatic > Marine > Unclassified | place: Southern Ocean | collected 2014-10-08
TCATCGTCAGCGGCGGGCTCGGCCCGACCTCCGACGACATCACCCGCGAGGCGCTCGCTGGGCTTTTTGACTGCAAAATTGTCACATCTTCTATCGCGCTTGAAGCAATCAAAAAGCGTTACTCCGCGCGCGGAATCACGGTCAATCCCGTCTCAGAACGAATGGCACACATTCTAGACGGCGCCGAAACCCTCGTGAACTCCGCCGGCGCGGCCGCCGCCCAAAAACTAGATTTTACAGACCTTGGAAAAACTCTGTTTGTCGTGCCGGGTCCGCCCGGCGAATTTGTCGCCGTGCTCGATGACCACATCGTCCCGTGGCTCCGCAAAACCTTTCCGGAGGCCGCGCCACTCGAACTGCGCGTGCTCACCACGCAGGGCCTTGGCGAGTCCGACATCGTCACCCGTCTTGAAGAGGCTGGTTTCCAAGCCTTGCCTGCCCTGAGGGAACTCGAAGGGGAACTTTCGATTGGATTTTATCCAGGGTTTGGAAAAGTCGAAATTCGCTTGAGCGCACCCAAGAAAAAAGTGGAGGCACTCGACACGGCGGAAAACGCTCTGCGGGAACTACTCCATGACCATCTCATCGACTGAGACCCTTCGAGCCTTCATCGCCGCCGCGCCGGCGACGCTGCGCAGGCCGAACTCGTCCGCGTTCAGCGCGAACTTAAGAAAGCGCTCGCGCATTCTGGCCTGCGCATCAAATGGACCGATCCGTCCACCTTTCACATCACGCTTCTCTTCCTTGTGAATATTCTCTCCGACAGCGCCGACAGGGTTTTCCAATGTTTGGAGAAATATGCACAAAAAGTTCCAACCATTGGAAGTCATTTAGACGGAGTTGGATTATTCAAAAAATCGGGCGAGGTCTGGGTCGGCCTGTCTGTGCCGCCGGAGTTGTTGGAACTGCAGAAGGAGTTGGCTGTCACACTCGAAATGGATCCGGGTCATTTCCACGCGCACTTCACGCGGGGACGCATCAAAGGTGGGCGGCCGGAAGAAAACTTTTTCCAATGTTTGGAACAAACAGATGTGAAGTTGGTTCCGTTTAAGATTGGTTCGATCGCGCTGGTTCAAAGCGAATTGCTTCCCGAGGGAGTACGTCACACAGTGCTGGCTCATGTTCGGCTTGCATAACCACGTCAACCCATATTCCCGAACCTATATAGGTCCGGGAATATATTTGTTGTATAGCCTTGATTTAAAATTACTTAACTATATAAACTTCTGGTGCAAATTAAGGAGAAAAATATGTCGGCTTTGAGGCCTACTTTATGGCGCACCTGTCGCGTAATTGCCTGCGAAACAAGACTGAAACTCCTGTGGGCACTTTTCCAGGAGGAAGAGTTGTGCGTTTCTTCCGCAGCAGAATGCGTCGGGATGGGAGAAGCTCAGGCGAGCATCCAGCTTCGTGCGTTAAACGCTCGCGGATTAATCAGTTCCCGTCGGCAAAAGATGCGGGTTTTTTACCGCCCTGAGGCCAATGCCGCCGTCGACTTTGCCCCGCAATTACTAGAGGGGTTGCAAACGTGCTATGTGCGAAGAATGGCTCACGAGGCAGTAATTCGTCAGGCGACAGCCTTCACCCATGAACGCAGGATTGAAGTCGTTCGGGTCTTGGATCGTGCGCCGATGGATTGGAATGATTTGGCCGCAACAACCGGAATGTCCGACTCGGCGCTTTTTTTACATCTTGGGAAGCTGGGAGATCGCGGTTTTGTCAAAAAGGTTGGGAACAGTTATATGCTGTCTCGGCCCGGAAACCGTTTTGGAACGCTTTTGTTAAGAGTTGCTTTGTCCTGATGTTGCTAAACAGACATCATCGCCGTAAACTCCGTCCATGCTTCCACAGTGGATTATCGAAAAAAAGCGCGATGGATTTGAACTCTCCGAAGAGGAAATTCATTTCCTGATTCAAGGCTTCACAGACGGCTCCATTCCCGACTATCAAATGGCGGCCTTCGCCATGGCGGCCTACTTCAAAGGCATGACGCCGCGTGAAACCGCATCACTGACGCTCGAAATGATGAACTCCGGCGATGTCATCGACCCGGCTTCTTTGCCAGGAATCAAGGCGGACAAACACTCAACTGGTGGAATTGGCGATAAAATCTCACTCATCCTCGCCCCGCTTGCCGCCGCCTGCGGGCTGACCGTTCCGATGATTTCCGGGCGTGGCCTCGGCATCACCGGCGGCACGCTCGACAAGCTCGAAGCGATCCCCGGCTATCGCACCGACCTCTCCGAAAAAGAATTTTTTCAAACCTTGGAAAAAGTCGGATGCTCGATCACCGGTCAGACTGCGCAGCTCGCACCTGCCGATAAAAAACTATACGCCCTGCGCGATGTCACCGGCACGGTTCCTTCCATTCCGCTCATCACTGCGTCCATCATGAGCAAAAAACTGGCTGAAGGGGTCGATGCGCTTGTCCTTGATGTCAAATGGGGGAAGGGCGCCTTCATGAAAACCAAAGTGCAGGCGCGTGAGCTGGCCGAAGCGATGGTCGCTGTCGGAACCCAAATGGGAAAAGGCGTTCGCGCGGTGATCACAGATATGAATGCGCCGCTCGGTCGCGCCGTTGGCAATTCCCTCGAAGTGCAGGAGTGCTTAGAGGTTCTAAATGGCGGTGGCCCCGACGATCTGAAAAACCTGACCGTTGAATTAACCGCCCACATGCTCGAACTTTCCAATGTTCGGAAAACCAAGGCCGAAATTTTCCAATGTTTGGAAAATGGAACCGCGCTGAAGAAATTTAAAGCGATGGTCGCCGCCCACGGTGGTTCCACCGACTGGAAATTCACCGAAGCCAAAATTCAAGAACCGTTGCTCGCGCCCGCCGATGGAGTTATCACTGCCGTCGATGCCGAGCTGATTGGAAAGGCGTGCCTTGTGCTCGGTGCAGGGCGGCGGAAAACCGATGACACCATCGATCACGCGGTCGGCATCGCGCAGATGAAGAAGCCGGGCGAGTTTGTGAAAAAGGGCGAGCCGCTGGCCGTCATTTTTTCCAATGATCGGAAAAAAATGGACGAAGTGATTCCAATGCTTTCCTGCCCTGCCTGTCCTGAGCAATGTCGAAGGGAGGGAACTCGAAGGGGAAAAGCTTTTGAACTCGGCGATTCGTTTGAGTCGTCGCCGCTGATTTGTGAAGTCATCTAAAAAGGGAATCCCCTATGCCAAAGAATCTAAAAACTGCTTTCGGAATTTTTATTTTGGGCGCCGTACTCGGATTGGCCGCGGCCATCCCGCGGCTGGTGACGTTACAGTTTGATTTTGGCCTGTTCAGACCGTATTCCATCTACTTCTCACATTGGCTTTGATCTGGGGGTTTCAGAGTCGATCCAGCATGGCCTTGTGGGTGGCTCGGCTGGTGATCTCTCTGGGATTAGTTTTCGGATGTGCGGCCTGTCTGGTTATGGGATGCAGGTGTTTGACCTACAGCATTGAAATCGGCGGCCCCTATGTTCAGTTGGTGATGATTCTTCCGGTGATTCTGGTCTTGTATGCGTATATGTTGTGGGTGCTTTTTTCCCGACCGATAAGAGAATATTTCGCCGCTCAGTAGCGGGTGCGATCCGCTTTCTCTTTCCACGCTTCGAAGGCCTTCTGCGCCTCGGCGTTGGTACGAAGCTTATTTGGTCAGCACGGTGAGTCGGCGGAGGGTGTAGCTGCCGCCATTGTTGGTGAAGGTCCAGTCGCGGGTTTTTCCTTGGGAATTGCCGATGCCCATTTCGCCGGTGCTATTCCACTTGTTGAAGGCGAAGACGGTCTGTTTGGCTTTCCAGTTGTGAACCTGCATACAGCCGTAACCAGGAATTTTATCCGATCCGGTATCTCCGAAGTCGTAAATGCTGTCCGTTGCACCTTCGATCGTGTTCCCATTTTGTGCGCCGTAATTTCCGGGCCAAAATTCAATATTCCCTCCGTCAGAATGGGTCACTTCGTTGATGCCGTTAACGTTGCTGCGGACGGTCAGGTTGCTGATCTTCTGCATAAAGCGCGCGCCGCTGGCGACGGTCGGGACGGCGATCTGTTTGACATCGTTGGTGAAGGCATCCATGGAGGCAAAGGCATATAGAATTTCGCCGCCCGTTTTCTGCAGTTCGAGCAGGTAGGCGATCTGTTTGAATGAACCGGCGTTGGCGCTGTTGTCGACGGAATATTTTGGCGCGCTGTTCGCATAGCCGCAGGCCGTCGGGATGTTCAGTTGGTAGACTATTTTGAATCCTTTCATTTTTGGAATGCTTGTGAGCTGCGGAGCTTTCGGTTCAGGGGCTTCGCCAGCGCGGAATGCGGGGGCGGGCAGACCGGCGGCGTTCATCAGGTTCGGCGTGGCCAGTTTGTTCCAGGCAAAGCGCATGGCGACCGGCTTTGCGATCTCGGATGAACTCAGGATGATGCTGTTTCCATTGACGACGGCTTGTGCCGGTTTGAAGATTCCGTCTTCGCCGACGATTTCAAAGAAGTCGGGGGCTTTGCCGTCGCGGGTGGTGAGACCTTCCGCAGAGTCGAAAACGATTTTGAGGGTGTTACCGCCGAAGAGCGGCTTTTTCATTTTTTTGAAGGTCGGTCCGGTGGAAACGATATCTTTGCCGTAGGTGTTGTCGAGCGCCAGCAGGGCGAGGCGGGTACCGGGGACTTCTTTGTTTGGCGGATGGATGTTGTTGAGGGTGGTTGCATCGCTGACGACAGCCATACCGGTATTCGGAATCCGTTTGACGATTTTGGTCTGTGCTTCCCAGAACTCGGCGAGAACGGTCGGGTCTTCCTGACCATATTGGAACGGGGCGATTTGCACGAGATAGTATGGGAAGTCATAGCCCCATAGTGTGCGCCATCCTTTGAGCAGGGCGGCGGTTTTGTCGACGTAGAGCATGCCTTCGCGGTGATTGGATTCGCCCTGATACCAGATGGCACCTTTGATGGCGAAGGGGATGTGGGCGTGGATCATTCCGTTATAAATGGCAGTCGGAAACTGGCGGTCGTTTTTGGGGTTGCTGTCGAGCGCAGGCATCGGGTTGATTTTTTCGCGGATGTCGGCCAGCGAGTCGAAGCCTTCGAAGCCGCAGGGCGGAGTCCACGGTTCAATGCGGGTTCCGCCCCAGGCGCTCTGAAGCAGGCCGATCGGAACATCGAGTTCTTGCTGGAGTTTGCGTCCGAAATAGTAGGCGACTGCGGAGAACTCGGTCACGGTTGCCGGGGTGCATTCCGTCCATGCGGCATTGATTTTATCGTTGGGTGTGCGTGAGAAGACCTTCGGTGTTTTGTAGAGGCGGATTAGCGGGTGGTTGGCGGCGGCAATCGCGGCGGGGTCGCCGCTTGATTTTTTCATCGACCACTCCATGTTGGATTGGCCGGAGCAGAGCCAGACTTCGCCGACTAAGACATCAGAGACAGAAACTTGAGATTTGAAACCTGAAACTTGAAGAGAGCGGGGTTCAGAAGAAGCGGGCATCGGATCAAGATCGGTGCGCCATTTCCCGTCGGCATCCACTGGGGTCGTTTTTTTCTGCCCGGCGAATTCAACGGTGATCGTGCTGCTGGGATCTGCGGTTCCCCAAACTGGCACGGGTTGTTCGCGCTGAAGAACCATGTGGTCTGTAAAGAGGGTGGGTAGTGTGAGGTCTGCGAAGAGACTCAGGGTCAGTGCAAGTGTGGTGATAGCGATGAACAGTATTTTTTTCATATGGGTCTCCGAGTGGACGTTAAACGCGCAGAGAATAATAGAGGTTGCCGTCAGGATCAATCTTTCTTGCCGGCACCGCAATGGATGCAGCAGGGGCCGCCGGTCGGGGTTTCTTTCCCGCAGACCGAGCAGGTGGTTTGCTGTCCGGTTCCACAGAAGGGGCAGTGCGCCGCGCTGGGCGGCAACCGCTTGTTACAACGGATGCAGGCGCCTTTCGATACTCGTTTCTGCATCACCTTTTGTTTGTTGAACACTTTGCGTTGGATGAAGTAAACGAGCAGTAACCCGACGATGATGATCACGATGATGGCAAAGTAGTACCAGAGTGCCAGCAGACCCCATGACTCCAGAAGGTCGAACAGTTTTTTGAAGAAGTGTTTTGGGATGATGTCGATCACCAGCTGAACCACTTTCAGAATGATCGGCAGCGAGGCGACCACCAACAGGTGGGAGGAGATGAGGGTTTGGATCGGGTTATCCTTTTTGATGCTGCGTCGATTCCACCCATAGAAGATGGCGAAGATCGGCACCATGAAGAGGAGCTGCCAGAATAGTTCTTTGAGCGGGAACCAGAACTGGAATTGTTTATAGTCGGCAACGATTTGATCGCGTTCGGTATCGTCGGGCGAAATGATTTTCCAGAGGTCCTGAATGCCGGCAAGGGCATGAATCTGTCGTTCGAGCGAGCGGATCTCGCCAGTGAGGCGGTCGATTTTCCCCGCATACTGCTTGGCGGTGGTGGACGTGGAGTTGGAGCCGGGCTTGGTGGCGTTGGCAATGTTTTCGAGCAGCTTGGTGTCGTAGGACTGTTTCGCTTTGTTGAAGGCAGATTCAGTTTTTTTGCGTTCTTCGCCCGCTTTTTGGCGGCTCAGGAAAAGGGAGAGGAGTTCTTTGTCTTCGGATCGTGCTTTTGCCTGGGTAAAGAAACGTTGTGCCTCGGGGTGCATGACCTTGAGCTTTTTTTCTTCAAATGGGCTTTCGTAGCGATAACGGGAGTTATTGCGGTCGGCCAGAATGAGGGGCTGAAGTTTTGAGATTCGGTTGCCCGACGTCCAGTTTTGGCCGATGAAGATTTCGCGGGCAATGCCCGGCATATATTCGTTGGCCGTCGTTAGCTGGTTGGTGTGTTCCTGCAGACCGACAAAAAGAATGTTCAGGATAATGATGTCCAGAATGATGATGGTGACCAGCGAGAGCTTGTTGAGCGGTTCCTCTTTGCTGACAGAGGTGAGGCGCTGTTTAAATGCGTTGAGTCGTTTTTTCATATGGGTTCCTTAGTATGCGGTTCGGTGAGCTTTCTCTTTCCACGCTTCGAAGGCTTTTTTCGCCTCATCGGTCAGCCCTTGTTCGGTGGGGAGCTCTCGATTTTTCCAATCCTTGGAAACTTCTTTGTAAATGAATTCATCGTCGAAGCCCGCATCGGCGGCGTCTTCGCGTCCGGCGGCAAAGGTTAGTTTGTCGAGCCGCGCCCAGTAGATGGCCGAGAGGCACATGGGGCAGGGCTCGCAACTGGCGTAGAGTTCGCATCCCGATAGATCGAACGTGTTCAGCGTCGAACAGGCATCGCGGATCGCCATCACTTCCGCGTGTGCAGTGGGGTCGTTGGCGGAGGTGACGCAGTTCCATCCGCGACCGATCACGTCGCCGTCTTTAACGACAATCGCTCCGAACGGGCCGCCTTCGCCCGCGTCCATCTTTTCGATAGAAAGTGCAATGGCTTCGCGCATAAATGCTTCGTTCATGGGCTTGATGCTACGCTTCGACCCCCGTACTATCAAGTCCATGCAAGCGATCAATCAGACGGCAATGGACGAAGCGGTTTCAGCGGTGAAAGCCGCGTGGCCGGATGTGAAACCGAAACTGGGTATTATTCTCGGCTCGGGATGGGGCGAGGCGATTGCGGATTTCACTGTGAAGGATTCTCTTTCCTACGAGAAGATTCCAAACCTTGGAAAAACCGCCGTGGTGGGTCATGCCGGTCAACTGCTCCTCGCAGAGTGCAATGGCGCGGAGCTTTTCATTTTTCAGGGCCGACGCCACGGCTATGAAGGTGAGGGGTGGACGCCCGTTGTTTTGCCCACTTGGATTCTTAAAGCCTTCGGCGCGGATACGGTGCTGCTCACCAATGCATCGGGCGGTATTCGGGAAGATTTGGGGCCGGGATCCCTTATGGCGATTGAAGATCATATCAATATGCTCGGCGGCAATCCGCTACAGGGGCCGCATAATTCGAATCTGGGCGTCCGGTTTCCGGATCAGACAGCCATTTATGACCCCGAGTTGCGGCAGACGCTGATTGCCGCCGGGGCGGATGCCACCGGCGTGTATGTCGCCGCGTCCGGCCCGACATTCGAAACCCCTGCCGAGGTCCGCGCGTTCCGGTCGATGGGCGCGGATGTCGTGGGGATGTCTACCGTGCCCGAAGCCATGTTGGCCAATGCAATGGGAATGAGGGTTGCAGGGCTTTCGTGCATTTGTAACTGGGCCGCGGGGCTCGGCGATGAAAAACTGACGGCCGACGATGTGATGCAAACGGCGAATGAAACGATGCCGCGCATGCGGGCGGCACTCCATCAGTTTGTACAATCAGTGATTTAAAAAGGAAGAGAGTGCTATGCGGGTATTAGGAAGTCTTTTTGAGAGCAACCGGAATTGGGCGCAGAAAATGAATGACGAAGATCCTCATTTTTTCAAGAGGTTGTCGAATCAGCAGAGTCCGGAGTACCTCTGGATCGGATGTTCGGATAGCCGGGTGCCGGCGAATGAAATCATCGGGTTGGCCCCCGGCGAGGTCTTTGTGCACAGAAATATTGCCAATCAGGTCATCCATACCGATGCGAACTGTCTTTCGGTGATCCAGTACGCCGTGGATATTTTGAAGGTAAAACATATTATTGTTTGCGGGCATTATGGCTGCGGCGGGATTGACGGAGCCATGGATGAAACCTTGGTGGATCCCATTAGCGACTGGTTAAGCCACGTCCGGGATATTTACAGCAAGTATGCCTCAACGTTAGACCGGATTGATGATGCAGAGCGTCGCAAGAAGAAGTTGTGTGAGCTCAACGTGATTGAGCAGGTGGCCAACGTTTGTCAGACCTCTTTTGTGCAGGATGCGTGGGGCCGAGGACAGGCGTTGGCTGTGCACGGATGGATCTATGCTCTGGAAGATGGCTTGCTGCGCGATTTACACATCTGTGTGCGTGCCGCTGACGAACTCTCCTCGATTTACCGTGTTGCCGTCGACGAAGAACTCGCGGAGGACCTATGAAATCCGAGACGCTACTGGAAGTGGCTGCGAAAATTGCAGGACAGGCCTACGCACCGTATTCAGAATATAAAGTAGGCGCGGCGTTATTGTGCGCCGATGGAACGGTCTTTACCGGATGCAACGTAGAGAATTCATCCTATGGTCTGACGATCTGCGCGGAACGCACTGCGATTTTTTCCGCGATCAAAGAGGGCCGCCGCGACTTGGTTGCGCTGGCGGTTGTGACACTCGGCGAACACATGCCGTATCCCTGTGGCGCCTGCCGTCAGGTGTTGAGTGAGTTTTGCCCTGGTGAATTTTCTGTTTATGTTGCCACAGTCGGTGCGCTGGAGGATTACGAAGTCATCTCGCTGGGTGAGTTGCTTCCTCACGGCTTTAAACTGATTGACTAAATTGCAGGACGCGGTTGCCACTCCCTGCGGTCGTTGCCTCGTATAACGAGGCCTCTCTCCCGTTGGTCGAGTTTGCGAAGCAGAGCGTGTGTTGTAGAAAAGACACAGGCCCTCTGGATACAGAGAAGCCTGTCCTACAAGTTTTGGATTGTGTCATTGAAGTTGTAGGACGCGCTTCCCGTATTCGGGAGCGTGTGTTAGCGTCGCAACATGAACCGCGAACCTAAACATCCACCGAGGTTGGTGCCCTTTCAAAGGTATGCATCACCGATTTGGTTTGTAACAATCGGAACGTTCAACCGCCGCCCTTGGCTGGCGAATGATGCGGTTCACCACCAGTTCATTTTATTTGCTGAGAAAAATTCTGTTAGGGGAATTGCGATTGGGAAATATGTGATCATGCCGGATCACATCCATTTTTTCATCCGGCTTGCACCGGAGTGCAGACTCGGGGCTACGGTTGGTTTTTTGAAGAAATCATTGTCCGTTGCGATCAAAGGCAGTGGTCATCCGCCACCGCACTGGCAACCGGGATTTTTCGACCATATGGTGCGGAGTGCGGTGAGTTATTCCGAAAAATGGAATTACGTTTATCAAAATCCGGCACGTGCCGATTTAGTGGAGAATGCGGAGGATTGGTCGTATTCAGGGCAGGTTGTGGAGATTAGGTGGTCATGAGACACAGGCTCTCTGGATACAGAGAAGCCTGTCCTACAAGTTTGGATTAGAATTGTAGGACACGCTTTTCCGAAGGAGAGCGTGTGAGTACTACAGTCCCAGCACATCCTTCATGCTGTAAAGGCCCGGTTGTTGAGCGGCGGCCCAGACGCCGGCATTGAGTGCGCCGACGGCAAAGGTGTCGCGGCTGGTCGCGCGATGCGAAAGCTCAATCATTTCACCCGTTCCGGCCATCAGCACCGTGTGGTCGCCGACAATATCGCCGCCGCGCACCGCGTGAAATCCAATTTCCTCTTTCGTACGTGCACCGGGATGACCCGTGCGTCCGTCGACTTGAGAGCTTTTTAGATCGAGGCCTGCGCCATCGGCGGCGGCCTGTCCGAGCATCAGCGCCGTACCGCTCGGTGCATCCGCTTTCTGGTTGTGGTGACGTTCGATCACCTCAATATCGTAGCCCTTGGCGTGAAGCGCTTTCGCGGCTTCTTCCACCAGATTGCAAAGCAGATTGATGCCGAGGCTCATATTACCCGCCATCACCACGGGGACTTTCTCAGCGGCTTTATTGACCTCCGCCATCTCCTCGTCGGAAAGACCGGTTGTGCCGATCACCCACGCCGTTCCCCATTCGGCGACGCGCTCGGCGTTGCCGGAGGTTCCGAAGTGAGAGGTAAAATCAATAATGACGTCCGCATCCGGTGCGACGGCCGCCAGATCGGTTGTGAGATTCACACCGGCCTCTTTTGTGCCTGCGGCAATGCCGGCATCGTTTCCAATGTCTGGAACGTCCCACAAATCAATCGCACCGACCAGTTCGAGGCCCGCGACTTTTTCTTCCTGTATGCAGCGAATCAGCGTTTTGCCCATGCGGCCCGCCGCGCCTTGAATCACAACTTTAATGCTCATAAATTTTTCTCCGTTGGAAGTTTCTAGCAGAAGCAGGCTGAGCCTGCACCCATAAATTTTTCCAAGGGTTGGAAAATGCGCCGAAGGCTATAGGCGCATCCAGACCAACCAGTGCTTGAAGAATGGGTTGATAAACCGGAAGTCTTCTTCGCGGGGGTAGATGATTTGCAGCTGGCATAGGCGGGTAATTGCCTTCTTAACGGAGCTGGCATGCTGGATGCCTGTTTCGCGCATGAAGGGTTTGGAATAGGGGTTTTTTCCGCCCAGTGCGGCTAGCGCGCGGAGACAGTTCTGCTGCTGCGCGGTGACCTGTACCAGCATCGCCTCATAGCCTTTGGTTTCCTGAGCGAAAATGCGAAGGAGGGCTGGCGGCAGATGTTTTTCTTCCAACGGTTCTCCGTGACGTGTCGTTTCCCATAGTGCACCGCAAAGCTGTTGCACATCGCCGCTAGTGTGGTCTGCCAGTGAAAGAATTCGTTCTCCAAGCTCTGGAGGAAGGACTCGATCTCCGGTGGCAAACTTTTCAATTAGAAACGGAATAAACTCCAGTGCGTTGAGCGGTCCGATTTCCAAAGGGAGAGCGGACTTGAAAAACGGGCTGTCGGGTAGAATGAAGATTTCCATCATCCGGTTCCGCATACTTCCGGCGAAGAGGTAGGGGACATCCTGATGGTGCTGGATTTCTGCGCGTAGCAGAGCCAGTGTCTCATTCGAATCCGGAAGGTTTAGAATGTCCTGAAACTCATCAATAAACACCACGGTCGGTTTCCGGGCGGATGCCTGTTTGATCATGTCACAAAGACCTTTGATCGAATCTGGGGTCAACTTAATTGATTTATCGAATGAAACGCCCGCCTGCCCGGAGACCGGATCAAATGTGATGGAGGGTCGTAGGCGAGGAAAGGCGGAAATGGCTTTTTCCAACATGCCTGCCTGTTGTTCCAGTGAAATCAACGCACGGGCAATCCGTTTACACAGGTCATCGGCGCTTTTGATTCCCATTAGATCGATTGCGAGCAGGCGGTATTTTTTCAGGTTTCGCACGGTTTCATAAACCAGCGATGTTTTCCCCATGCGCCGGTCGCCCTGCAGAACCGTATTTTGTGCTGATAGGATGTAGCTCTTCAGGGTTTTCTGTAGATCGTCTCTATGGCAGAAGCTCTTTCCTTCGACCACTTGTCCAAACTTGAACGGATTCATGCTTACCTCCATTTTTACACTGATTAGTGTTTAACTGATTGGTGTAGTTTTAACAATGGAAAACTTGAATAATCTGTAGCCGCGCACGCGCCGTCCATACGGACAGGCACGTCCTACACACTTTGGAGGTCACGTTCCTCGTGTAGAAGGACGCGGTTCTCCGCAGGAGGCCGCGTGTTTTCCGGTGCACCGCAACACGTGCCCCCTCGTTCCTTCCGCCTACGCCAAGGCTACGGCGGACTGGCAGGGAGGCACGTCCTACAAATTTTTGGTGTAGATGGACGCGGTTCCCTGGTTTCAGAGGCCGTGTGCTAGCTGTCGCAGGGGCGCAGTGCGGGCTCAAGCGTGCCCGGCTTGTCCCGCCATAGTTTATTAACGACGGCGGAAGAGCCCGCTCCACCTTAGTTCAGGCTGATGATGAGCAGGTTGTCCTGCCAGGTGGCGGGGTAGGAGCGGGTGGCCTCGGAGTAGGCAACGCCGTAGGTTTTAAGAAATGACATGCCGGAGATTTGGCCGACCCCGTTGTTTTTTCGTACGATATAGGCTCCCTGGGTCTCTTGGGTGCAGGGCTTGAAGGCGATGCGCTGGGTGTCTCGGTCAAAGAGTAGCTGCATATGGGTGATGGATTTTTCCTTGAGCAGTTTCATGCATCCGCTGTTGAATCCAAAGTTTCCTTGTTTTAATATGGATACATGCGGTTCCTTGGTTATTTTTCGTCCAGCGGTGAAGGTTTCGAATGCCATAGTGGGCTCCTTGGTTTGAATTAGTTATAGTTGTAATTAAACATGATCTGGAATTGATTGCCACGAAAAACACTAAAAGTCACAAAAAATAGAAATAGATTTGTTGTAGGGCGGGAACGGCTGAAGGCCTTCCCGCCGTTTCGGTGGAATGGCGGCGGGATAACGGCGGGAAGGTTTCGTTCCTCAACCGTTCCCGCCCTACAATGGGAATATTGCGCTTCACCAATAACAAATCTCCGATAACGAATAACCGGGACTTTTGTGAAGTCCCGATCTGTCTCCCGGTTGGAAAGGGGATGTTCGGGGGTGGAACGCGATTTCCAAGCGCGTTAATAAAGGGTTTTCTTGGCGGGATATCCCGAGAGTGGACGCGTAGCCTGCGGCTTTTGTCAATCCCTTTTGACATTCTTTGATTAGGTCGCTAATCTGCCAACGCTTTTTTGAGATAACTGTGTTATGACACCTCTGGCTTTCCGTTGTCACTAGTCAGTGAGAATGTTATGAAAAGCTTTATAAATAAGTGGGATATACAATATTTATCATAAAAAGAGGTTAAATACAAAATGAGAAACATTACTAAATTATTCGGACTGGCTGCAATTGCCGCTGCAAGTGCTTTACCTATGAAAGGTACAGCTGAACCTATTGTTGATGTTAGTTTTGCTCAAGCTGGAGCTAATTCTGAAGCTTATTTTAATGTAACTAATCCTGATGCTACTTATGATAGTGGTTCATTTAAATTTGAAGATGCTTTAATGCCTGTTGCACAAGCTGTAAAGGACAATAATGTTGATTATGTTAATTCTTCTTTAGATGAGATCATGGATGAATGGAATATTAGTATTCAACCTAATGAAGTTTATGGTGGTTGGAGTGCTACTAGAAATGGTAGTAATTTAGATTTGACTAATAATGGAGGATTTCCTGGTTTTGATTATACTGAATGGTTAAAAACCTCTGATAACTCAGCTCAAGATGAGTTTGATTTTAGTGTGAATTTCGGAGGTCAATTAGATTTTGATGGTAATGGAAACTATGCTGGTATTGAACAATTAGCTAAATTAGATTCCAAACTCTTAGAAGGATTTACTGGAAAATTAGATGAGTTGAATACTTATTCTACTGATATTAATCAAGTTGGAGTTGTTCCAGAACCCGCAACTATTGCGATGCTTGGTCTTGGTGGTTTAATTACTAGTATTGTTAGAAGAATTAAAAATAATTATGGTCATTATTAATTAATGATTTCTTTTTTTGTTTTATGGAAAAAAACGATCCCGGCCATCGTCTAGCAGGGAAAGGAAGATCATAGAGAATCGCCTTTTTATAGGGATGGGCGGGGTTTGAAACTGAAAAAGTCCTCTTCATCGAACCACGCACAGCGGATTTCAGATAGTGAAAGATTGGCGCGTTTTGCCAGCGCCAGCGCATAGAGATTCAGTTGGGTGGCGACCTTGCGATTCTGTTCCTTGGCTGCACGGGGTTTAAAATCGAGAATATAGAGCGTGTTGAATTTGTATTGCAGCAGGTCGATGTGCCCGGCGACGGAACAAAGTTCCGGGTTATCGGTTATCCGTTCGGAGTTATTGGGTAGGGCAAACTCTCCGAGTGAGCCGTTGTTCCTGCTCAGCGGCTCACTCGGAGAGTTCGCCCTACCTTTTCCGCGATCATGGATCGCGGCTACAGAAGATTGGCTTTTGCGTTCTATGCGTTCTTTTGCGGTTAAATCAAATTCCTCTGTATCCATCCAAACCGGCACCTCGGCAGCAAGGGTGTAGGTGTCGCAGTTGAGCATGAAGTTTTCGACGCAGTCGTGCCGCTGATAGTTGGTTTTGGCGAACTGGAGTGCTTTGAGAGCATCCTTGCAGGCTTGCGTGTGTTTGCTTTGTTTGATTGCCAGATCCGGCTCGGTTTTAAGCTGCGAGCAGCGGGCGGCGGTTTCAAAGTCCTCGTGCCGGATGCTCTGCGGCAGTTTGAGCAAATACTCTTTCAGCTTCGGCAGCGGCACCCGGTCGAGCTTGGGGCGGTGCACCTGAAAATTGTAGTTCAGATCGCGATGCGTAAACACATGGCTGATCACCGTCTGTTCGGGGGTGTAGGTTTGGAATGTAGACGCGGTGTCCCCACCGCGTTTCCTTGGCTGGATCGAACGCGGTGGGGACACCGCGTCTACGTTTTTCAACATCCTCTTCAAATAGGGCGGGTTGTATTCCTTCATCCATTTGGAGATGACACTGGTGGAGATCATCACTTGGTATTTGCGCAGGATGAAGCGGCAGACCTGCTCATACGAGTACCCCCGGCAGACCAGAATCAGGGCTTTGAGGATGACCTCAGGATCAGTCTGTTTTTGATTGCGGTGCAGGTTAGAGAACTTCCTTAAACACCCGTTGCATTTGTAGAG
>Ga0307990_1002324_pt1 | contig 15277 bp, 8 predicted proteins | sample EllFjometagen129_FD_203168 | JGI IMG/M metagenome (GOLD analysis project Ga0307990, IMG submission 203168) | Marine microbial communities from Ellis Fjord, Antarctic Ocean - #129 | ecosystem: Environmental > Aquatic > Marine > Unclassified | place: Southern Ocean | collected 2014-10-08
CCCAGTTACGCCTGTTCCACTCCACGTGCCGCCTGCATCAACTGATACAAGGGATACTGCTGATTCATTTTCACACAAATCGCCTTGTGCAGTGATGCTTGCATCCGGCATAGGATCAACAATAATGGTAATATTATCGGTATCTGAGCATACGCCGTTGGTAATATCATAAGTAATAACATGTGAGCCAGCACCTGCAACGCTTGGATCAAATTCTCCAGTTGTGGCATTGGTGATTCCGGTTCCACTCCAGGTTCCTCCCGGATCGGCTGCAGTCAGTGTTACTGCTGCATCGCTGACACAATATGGTCCGGCAGGTGTAATTGTTGCGTCCGGCATGGCATCAACATGGATCGTAATATTATCGCTGTCACTACAGGTTCCTACGGTAATATCATAAGTTACCACATGATCGCCAGGACCAGCTGAAGATGGATCAAAACTGTTCCCAGTTACGCCTGTTCCACTCCACGTACCGCCTACATCAACTGATACAAGGGATACTGCTGATTCATTTTCACATAAATCGCCTTGTGCAGTGATGCTTGCGTCTGGTATTGGGTCAACAGTAACATCCATTGTTGTTGAAACAGCACACTCACCAACATCAGGTGTAAATGTATAAGTTGTTGTTCCGTCAGAAGCCGTACTAATTGTTGCGGGACTCCAAGTTCCGGATACGCCATTGTTGGAAATTCCCGGCAGGGGATTCGAAGCGTCACCTACACAATATGAACCCAATTGGGTAAAGGTTGGTGTCAATTCTGGATTAACCGTTAAATCATAAGTACTTAACAAGGTGTAAGGATCTCCTGCATTAACAGTACCACTACCATTTGCATCACAATATGCATAAGCAGAAACTGATTGAACAATCGGAGCTCCACCACCATTTATTCCATCTGGGAAATTATTATCTGGTGCAACCGATCCCCCAACGGGGGTTACACTAGAATATACAATACAAGCAGGATTTGGGGATTCCACAGCTGTTTGCCATGCTGCTAAACCAAAAGCGTCCCCTGAACAAATAGTTTCAGCTTGGTCAGCAACTGTTGTCACAACACAACAAGGCTGATTAACGTTCACATTATAAGCACAAGAAATTGGAGTGGGCGCCATCTCATCAAATTCAACATCAATACTTAAATCAAAGGATGCAGCAGTCCACTCACCACTAGCAAGCGCACCACAATTACCACCGGTAACAAAAGTTGTATTTGTTCCTCCTGCACTAAATGTATTTGGATAAACATATACCTCAACGATACTATTTTGGTCATAATCGGGAATATCAGCCGCATTTAGAGAAACACTTGCTGATGTCGCCGGATCAAAAAACTGATTATCATACACAACTGAGCCATCAACAATGATCGTTACCCAGAAATCAGCTGGGTCACCATTCGGATGAACGAAACAATATCCAGTCATATCAAAATTCAGTGAAAGAACAGTTGCCGAGCCCCCAGAACCATGAGGAGGGAATGTCAAATAGGCTCCATTATTTGTTCCCCCAAATGGAGAACTAGCAATTGTAACATCAGAAGTTCCTTCAGTATCAATATAAGTGATTGGCGCAGCAGGTCCAGCAGTATTACAACAAGGCAATCCTCCGCTCAGTCCATTATACTGTAATGTAAATGTTTCAGGCATATTTGCCATACAAGGGTCAGTTGCAAGCGTTGGATCGGGAGAAATGTCAAAAACATCACCAAGGTGGGTTAGATTACAATCATTTTGCCAATTTGTTTCCCACTGACAATTTACTGCATCATAAGTTATATTTACAACATCACTAACATCAGTAGGTGTGTTTGGATAAATTGTCATGGGATGTGTTCCACTTGCTAATACCGAAGCATCATCATCACAAGTAATTTCCCAAGGCAAATTCACTGTTGATGTCGTACAAAATAAAGAATTGTCAATAACAATTGGCACTCTAAAATCTCGACAACTATTTACAGTTTCTGTTACAACACCAGAAGGCGTTGTAATGGAGATCGTTGCAGGGGAAATAATAACACTTGGCATAAACATTGTAGATCCTTCTGCACCAAAGTTCCCATCTATATGCCCACATATCTCAACCCCACTTTGCTCTACACACACATAACCACCAGCTCCACTAAAACCATCACCCCATGAATCATAAACCGTAATGGTAAATACGGCTCCTTCAACATTCGGATCAATCGGTCCAACGGGGACAAATATATTTGTACCATTTGTCCCGGGCCCACCACTTGCAATAACATTTGAGGTTAAGTTACTTGTGACCTCCCAAGTTATTTCATTTGCATATGTGGAACCATAATTTCCAACCACATCGAAATAAATATCGCCTTTACAATCTGTGTTTTGAACTTCAAAATAATAAGTTTGTCCTGCGCAATGATCTCCAGCACTGGAAACTGTAGAGGAATAATCAGGACAAGGGTCTGAACCTCCTCCACCGCCACAGGATGTGCATGCCCATTGAAGATATTGGCAAGTTGTGTTATTTGAGCAATTATACTTACTAACCAAGACATGCACCTGTCCTGTAAAGGTTGCTGTCCAGGTTATGGTAGATTGCAATTCACAATCATCATCATTATATGCATAGTATCCTGTATGTGCGGTATTACAAAGCGTTAATTGCGTATCAAATCCTGCGCTTCCACAGGTTGTCCAAGTATAGGTTTCTCCGGCTGTTACATTAAAAACAGCATAATCACCACCGTACATACAAATACTGACTGTCACTAAGCTATTTGAAGTTGTTGCTTGAGTTGCTGCCGGATACTGCGAGCCAAAATTGGAACATTGAGCAATTAACTGATGTGTAATCAATCCCAGAAAAATAACAAGTAAGTATTTAACGATCCATTTCATAAGTCAAGTATTATATATATTAACAGCACGCTGCATTTCAATCAATCTCTACCAATACACTTTGCGGGAAAGGTTACAAACAATCCTGTCAGGTTGCTAAATAACAGACAACATAAACAAGTCAAACTTTTTCAGCAACTCACACAAACCTGCGCAAAGCTGAAAAATTCAATCTCTATTTTCATTTAAAAACAATTACCCTACAAAACATACGTATCATTTTCTTATTAAAAAACACCTAATAAACTATCAGCGTGACACTTGCAAAAAATCCTACTACTAACTCCACATTGTCTTTATTCCCACACGTAATATACGGAAAAATGATGAAATAGATGCCTGTTTTTTTAATGAATTTTTAACATCTCATACCTAACACAGATAACAACTACTTTTTCTGAGTTTTTTTCAATACAAAAGACTAAAAAAAAGGAAAAAATCATCCCTCCTTTTTAAAATTATTGTAAATGGTGAAACCAAAAAAGCTAATCAAATAAAAGTAGCCATAACCTAATAAACAACTGTCACGATACCTGAAATTGGTTTTGAGCCATTGTACAATTTCACTAGGTACAAGAAAGAACCTGTCGCTACTTTTTTCCCCTTAATACTTGTCCCATCCCAAGGTTCACCTCCTTGTTTGGCAGAATACACGATCTGTCCCCATCGACTATAAACAGAAACAACTGCATTCGGGAAATTATCAAGATTTTCAATATCCCAGGTATCATTATTATCATCGCCATTTGGAGTAAATGCATCAGGGATTCTTAAGCACTCTTCAGGAACATCAATTATTGTTATCCCACCCAAATCGACAGAACAGCCATCACTATCTTTAACAGAAATTTCGATTGTTCCTTCATAAAGCCTGGTCAGATATGGCAGACTTGTACTCACGTTATCCCAGATATAGGAATAAGGCTCAACACCTCCTGTAACAGAAAGTTCTATTGCACCATCATTATTTCCAATGCAGCTTGGATGTGTCACTTCAAAATCAACAAGTATTGGCGAGGGCTCTTGAATCATTACTAAAGTATCATATTGACACCCATTTGCATCATGTATTTCAAGATGATAAAATCCTTCAGAAATCCCTGTTAAACTGCTTTGATGCGAGATAACATTTTCCATACTCCACTCAAAGGTATAAGGAGTTACCCCTCCATGCGGAAATGCATGAATTTCTCCATCATTTGCGCCATAACAAGCGACATTTTCTTTTGTAACATTTGCTCCAAGTACTCTATCCGGTTCATCAATCTGATGACTAAAAACCTCAAAGCATCCATTATTATCTGTAATTGTGATTGTATAATATCCACCAGAAAGATTATCAATAAGATAAGTGTTTGATGAAACAACTTCTGAATCCGCTCCCCAATTAATTGTATAATCAGGTGTTCCTACTGAAACTGAAACACGAATTGATCCATCAGAGGCACCTCGGCATGATACATGAGACTCAATAATTGCTTCAGCAACAAGTTCGCCTTCACTTTCAACATCAAAAATCACCTGTGCTTCACATCCATTATCATCAAAAACAGTGACTGTATAATTTCCTGCAGTTAAATTTCCTGCATAGCCTTGATTCACACCAGAGGCATTGGAAGGCCAATTGTAATTATAAGGCGGAGTACCTCCATTTGCATTCACTTCAGCAGAACCAGGAGTTTGACAGTTTTGATTTTCGATGGATACAATCGTTAATTCTAAAAGCTCGGGATTAATTAATTCAATATCAAGCGTGTTAGATACACACCCATTTCCAACCTGAATCATAGCTGAATAGTTTCCCGCACATAAGTTTGAAAAAACTGAACTGGATTGTCCTGACACACCTCCATCAATAAAATACTCAATCGGGTTGGCAGCTCCTTGTGCATTAATTTCAATTTCCCCATCACATGATTCAAAACATAATGGATCACTTAGGTTAGTGGAAATTGTTGGATTTAGATGTACAATAAGCTCTGTTGTCGCTTCAGCTGTGCATCCATTACTATCAGTCACGAGCAAAGTATATATCCCATCGTTAATACCGGTAGAATCTGTATTAATAACAGGTGATTGTATTGATGAGCTAAATCCGGCAGGGCCTGACCATGAATAACTACTCATACCATCAGGCAATGCATTTAAACTCACCGACTCACCGGCACAAACCGAACCTGTATTGGTAGCTGAGGGAGTAGGATTCGGATTCACAGTAATTGTTAAATCAGCCTCATTCGCACATTCACCAGCTGTGGGCGTAAACGTATATATTGTAGTGGCCATATTATTAATTACAGGCGACCAAGTTCCAGAAATTCCATTTACCGAGTTTGTTGGTAAAGACGAAATTGTTTCTCCCGCACAAAATGGCCCGACAGGATCAAATACCGGATCTGTAGGCTGTGTAATATCAATCGTAAGTGTCGCATTTGTCGCACATAGCCCTGTATTTGGGGTAAATGTGTAAGTCGTGGTGCTTGTATTATTTATTGCAGGAGACCATGTGCCACTAACTCCGTTTGTTGATGTTGTAGGCAAAGCCAAAATCGTTGAGCCGGCACAATATGGCCCCACAGCATCAAAGGTTGGAATAGTTTGTGGTGTAATATTTATTGTCAATGTCGTAGTAGTGGCGCATTCCCCGGTGGCCGGAGTAAATGTATATGTTGTGCTCGAGGTATTATTGATTGCAGGCGACCATGTTCCATTAATTCCATTTGTAGATGTGGTTGGCAAAGCTGGAATAGTGCTTCCATAACAATATGGCCCGACAGTATTAAAAGTAGGAGTTTCCTGCGGGGTAATATCAATTGTCAACGTTGTTGCCAGCGCACATTGCCCTGCCGAAGGAGTAAATGTATAAGTAGTAGCCGCTGTGTTATTAATAGCAGGTGACCAACTACCGGTAATTCCGTTTGTAGATGTGGTTGGCAAGGCAGGAATCGTACTCCCAGAACAATAGGGCCCCACTGCATTAAAACTAGGGGTAACATTTGGATTTATCACAACATCTGTTGTTTCCGGATCACTCACAGACGCTCCATCAGTAATAACCAAAGAATACGTACCAGCATTTGCGGTTGTTACATTTGTGATTGTTGGCTCCATAACAGATGAAGTAAATCCATTAGGACCTGTCCAAGAATATGACACTGTAAGATTAGGTGTACTCACACTTAATTGTAAGGTTTCCCCTTCACAAAGTGGCCCGTTGTTTGAAATTGGTGGAGCAATGATACCACAATTGGTCGTTCCAGAGCCTCCTGTCTGACTAAACGTAATATTAGTTACAACATTTGCATAATTTGTAATAAGCAAAACATACACTTCGCCGGATTGAGTGTTTGTTAGATTTGCAGTTTCTTGGGCTGCTGTAGAATAACTACAATCCACACCAGGATTTGACATTAAACCAGATGCACATGCCTCAGCTAAAGAATTAAATGGTCCCCAAGCAATAAAATCCACATCGCCTCCACTGGAAATGTAAATATCAATATCACCAGCCTGATCAATTTGCATCCAATACCATGCAGGATTCGGTGTGGTGTAAAGACAACCAACAGATCCCATATCAGGAACGTTCGTACTTGCTGGAAAAATGTAAGAATCACTTGTGCAGAATGGCAATGCACTTCCACAATCTCCTGATGAAGGGTTTGGTCCACTTCCGCTAATATCAGCCCACTGCAAAGTCATACAGGTGGAATTAGAACTACAAGAATACTTACTAACTAATACTGTTACCGTCCCTGTAAAAGTAGCTGTCCAAGTAATCGTAGATTGGTATCCACAATCATCATCATTATAATCCAAAACCGTTCCACCACAACTACTTCCTGAGAACAAAGATAACTGTGTATCAAAATCACTATCTCCGCAGGTTGTCCATGTATAGGTTTGCCCACTTGTTACGCTAAAATAGGCATATTCCCCACCATACATACAAGTACTTACTGATGTTAATGAAGAATTTGTTGTAGAAAAGGTACCGGTTGGAAAATTTGAATTACAGTTATAACACTGTGAATGAAGTGTTCCTGCCACAAAAAGCAGAGCAATAAATCCCCCGAAAATTATTAGTTTGCGTATCATAATAGTTGTTTTTTATTGTTAGTTTATTTTACATCGAGCCCAACAGCATGTAAGGCATTAAGCACATTTTCTTCGGACGTATTTTTCAGCACTCCGATTTTGAATTCTGAATTCATTCCAAAAGCAACATATTTAATAAATTCATATTTAAGCAAATCTTTTTTTGCAACTTCTTCATCGAAATTGGACTTGTTTGAATACGACTCAAATAGTAAAATGTCAAACTCGGAAATATTTACTTTTGATTGTTTTACGGATTTTTCGAACGCAGAATTTACTTTTTGAATGAGCGACTCAAGCGCCTCAATCGTAAAATCAACAGATGATGTTATCATGCATTTGCCCGGATTCCCAGAGTCATAAAACCGAAACATCTGAATTGCTTCAGTATGCTTAATTTCTTCTTCAAAACAAGCGCGTAATTGCTGGGTAAAATCTCCCTCCAATGACAAATAAGCGGTTTTTGTTCCATCATCATAGGTTTTTGAAGATTCAATATTGTAACTCTCAATTTGAGCAAAACCTAAACTTCCAATGAGTAAAAGTCCTAAAAACACCATTAAATTTTTCATAGCACTCAGATTTATATTATTCCTAATTATTTTTCAAAACAAAATTTGAGTGATAAATTTGAAGTAGCTGTAAATCGCCTCCATCTAATCTAATACAGTCTGGCTAATCCCTGCCTAAACACACTACATGCCAATTTCTGCATCAATTTCCAACAATGTAAAATAATCTTTACAGAGCAAATAAGTTGTCATAAAAATAGCCAACAACTACCTTCTAAAGCCAACAACTATCTTCTAAATCTATCTCGCGATAAATATACAAAATAATTTAACACAAACAACATATTTTTATAAAAACAACTATTTCGTTTTATTGTTAATCACTTAACACACATGTCAGGAAAATAAAAATTGTATTACAGGGTATTTATATTAAAACCCGAAAACATAGTAGATCAGATTTGCACCCATTTTCAAGGCTTTGAGACGAATTTCATAACTGTCACCATGCACGGCTTCATCTTCCCAGCCATCACCTAAATCGGTTTCATAAGAATAAAACAAAATCAATCTTCCTTCATGAAAAATTCCAAAACCCTGAGGCGACTGATTATCATGTTCATGTATTTTGGGAAGCCCCTTGGGAAAAGGATATTTACATTGATAAATGTCGTGACTAAAACCAATTTCAACTAATTCTTTATCAGGAAACAAGCGTTTCAGTTGTGGTCGGATATACTGATCCATCCCATAATTATCATCAATGTGAAGAAACCCGCCGGAAAACAGATAATTCCTCAGATTTTCGATTTCAAAATCGGAAAAGACCACATTCCCATGTCCTGTTATATGCAAAAAGGGATAATTAAAAATATCCGGGCTGCCAACTTCAACTGTTTCCGGTTCCGGATAAATTCCTGCGCCTAAATTATCATTAACAAACTGTATAAGATTTGGTAATGAAGTCGGATTTGCATACCAATCTCCCCCACCTTTGTATTTCAGCAAACCGATTCGTAAGCTTTCGTATTCCTGCCCAACAAGAGAAAACGATAAACATGCAATTGCAAAAAATAATATTAAGCGTTTCATCCCTCAAACATACAAAATTCCATTGAGATACAGATGGGTTTCTTTCATAAAACACACAAAAAAAAGCCACTCCTGAAGAAGCAGCTTTTGTAAAATATCTATATCTGTTTATGCACCAAGCGTTGCTACCATTATCGCTTTAATGGTATGCAAGCGGTTTTCAGCCTCATCAAACACAATAGAATGTTCAGACTCAAACACCTCATCAGTAACTTCCATTTCACCAATGCCAAATTTCTCAGCGATTTCTTTACCAACAATCGTGTTTTCATCATGGAAAGCCGGCAAACAATGCATGAATTTCACATCCGGATTTCCGGTCTTCTTAATCATATCCATATTAATCTGATAAGGTTTCATTTCCTTAATACGCTCTGCCCAAACTTCATCGGGCTCACCCATTGAAACCCAAACATCAGTATAAAGGAAATCAACCCCTTTAACGCCTTCTTCAACATTTTCTGTCAAAGTAATTTTTGCGCCTGTTTGTTTTGCAATTTCCTCACATTGAGCAACCAACTCATCTGTCGGTTGACATGATTTTGGAGCAACGGCACGAAAATCTATGCCCATTTTTGCTGCTCCGACCATCAAGGAATTACCCATGTTATTCTTTGCATCACCGAGATAAGCAAAAGACACTTCATTCAGTGGCTTGTCAATATGCTCCTGTATTGTCAAAAAATCAGCCAAGATTTGTGTCGGGTGATATTCGTTTGTTAAACCGTTCCATACAGGAACTCCGGCATGTTCACCAAGTGTTTCAACAATTTCCTGCCCGAAACCACGATATTCAATTCCGTCGTACATACGACCAAGAACGCGTGCAGTATCCGCCATGGATTCTTTTTTACCCATTTGTGAACCTGAAGGACCAAGAAAAGTTACACCTGCACCCTGATCCATTGCTGCAACTTCAAAAGCACAACGTGTACGTGTTGAGTCTTTCGCAAAAAGTAAAACAACATTCTTACCTTTCAGACGCTGAAATTCAGTTCCTATATATTTCGCACGTTTTAAATCTCTGGATAAATCCAGTAAAAAATGAATTTCTTTTGGACTAAAATCCAATAATTTCAGAAAATTTCTGTTTCTCAAGTTAAATGCCATAATTCTATTTGTTTATTTGTTTAACAATAATTGATTATGCAACAATCTGAGTTCCAACATTGGCTTTACCAAGTTCTTTGGATTCAGTTATAATGCACTTTTTCCCGCCTTTTTCTATAAATTGCAATGCAGCCCGAACTTTCGGAGCCATACTTCCCTCCGTAAATTGACCGTCGGCAAGATGTTTTTTCGCTTCAGCAACAGTAATAACGTCCAAGGCTCGTTGATTTGGTTTATTGAAATTGATAAAAACTTTTGGCACATCGGTTAAAATATACAATTCATCAGCACCAATTTCAAGTGCCAGCATTGAAGATGCTAAATCTTTATCAATCACAGCATCAATACCTTCCAAATCACCGTTTTCATTATAACGTACTGGTATCCCGCCGCCACCAACAGTTACAACGATTTTCCCCTGACGGGCAAGCATTTCTATGCCATCTTTATTTGAAATTTCTACTGGCACAGGAGAAGCAACAACTTTACGATATCCTCTGCCTTTCGGATCTTCAGCATAAGTATCTTCCGGGGTTTCTTTCAAAAGCGCCTCCATTTCCTCCTTAGTATAATACGGCCCAATCGGTTTCGTGGGATTTTTAAAAGCAGCATCTGATTTATCAACCACAACTTGTGTTACCAATGTTAAAACATCGCGCTGCATATTATGAGCACGCAAAACATTTCTCAACTGTTGCTCAATAATATAGCCAATAAATCCCTGTGAATATGCTCCGCAAACTGAAAGCGGCATTAAAGGTAAATCAAACATTTGATGTCCGGCAGCATTTCGCAATAAAATGTTGCCAACCTGTGGTCCATTGCCATGCCCAATCACGACATCATAGTCCTGCTTCAGCAAACCAGTTAAATTCTCACATGTTTCATAAACATTTGCAATCTGCTCCTCGCTCGTGCCTTTTTGACCGGCACGTAACAATGCGTTTCCACCAAACGCAACTACTGCTAATTTTTTACTCATCGCTATCTCCTCTTTTTATTAAAGCACAAATATATAAGTTTTTTAATATCTACTAATAAGTTGCAAGTTAACAAACAGAATTTCATTAACAATGCAACATTTTATTAAGATTTCATCCTTTAATTATTTAATAATATTGTTACTTTTGCACGGAACATACAAATCATTCAAAATCAAATCTTATGAAAAAATTAACGTATTTACTAATTGCTGTCCTGACAATTTCTTTATCAGGATGTTCTATCTTCCAAGGTGGAGATAAAAGCTTCGAAGGTGTTATCAAATATACTATTGATTACGAAGGTGACATTGATGAAGAAACGCTAGCACAGGCGCCAACAGGGGCAACTGAATATTACAAAGGAACTAAAGTCCGTAAAGATCAGGAAAGTATGATGTACACAGTTGGCGTTATTTCAGATAATGAAACAGATGAAAACATTGTGCTTATGGATATCCCAATGATGGGTGAAAAAGTCGCTTACAAACAATCTGCAGAAGACAAAGCAGAAGCTGATGCGATGATTGAAGAAAACAAACCGGATTACACCGAAACTGGTGAAACCAAAGAAATATTAGGTTATACTTGTAAAAAAGTTGATGTTACGATGGGTGATAATATTTTCCCACTGTACTATACCAATGAAATTAATATCGCAGGAAGCCCAAATGAATCAGGACAATTTCCCGGTATTGAGGGTGTTATTTTAGAATATACCGTAGCTCAACAAGGAATGGTTATGAAATTCACTGCCACTGAAGTAAAAAAACAAAAACTGAACGAAACCATGTTTGGTGTGCCTGAGGATTACACCATGAAAACAGCTGAAGAAATGGAAGCAATGTTTGGAATGTAAAAGTTTCTAATAACTATTTTCTTAAAAAATCCTTGCTTTGCGAGGATTTTTTTATTTTTACTATCTGAAAAACATTACAAATAAGTGTCAGAAAGAAAAAAAGAAACAAAAAAGAAAACAAGCAAGAAGAAAGCAAAATCAGATGCGAAAAAAAAACGCACTGTAAATCTTCTTGCATGGACAAAAGATGAACGTGTAAAAGTCTCTTCAGGAATCATCCTGATTAGTTTTGCCATCTTACTCGCATTGTCTTTTACATCCTATTTTTTTACTTGGAAAGCGGATCAAAGCAAGCTGGAAATGAACAGCTTTGAATTGTTTAAAGATGCCTCCATACAGGTCGAAAACTGGATTGGTAAACTTGGTGCAAATTTGTCAAACAGTTTCATCCATAATGGTTTCGGAATCGCTTCGCTTGCTTTTATCTTGATATTTATCCTTATAGGATTCAGGTTGCTAAATGTCAAACTCCTGCCAATCGGCAAAAGTATATTCATTAGCCTGATTGGAATGGTTTGGTTTTCCGTCCTTTTAGGATACATTTTTTCCGATCGCTTATTTTATCTCGGTGGCTCGCATGGTTATTTCCTTGCACAATGGCTCAATGCATTACTTGGAAAAGCCGGCACTTTAATTTTATTGTTAATCAGCTTTTTTGCAATCCTTATCTTCTCATTTAAAAATGCGTTAAGTATCATCAAAGGATGGATTTTTACAGCAAAAAAATTCAATGTTGAGCAATTGAAAGAGGAGGATGAAACAATAGATGAAAATAAAACTGAAGAAACTGACAACAACAACAACACACAAAAAGAAGCAATAAATCTGATTGACAAAACAGACAAACCGGAAAATTCAGAATCCGAGGACGATAAAACAGGGGTGGAGCTAAAGCAGACGCAAACTGAAGCATCCGAAAAAACAGAAACTCCGAAAAGCAAAAAGGAGTTACAATTTGAATACGAAAAAGCTGCTGAGGATGAAAAAATTGCTGAAGGTGATATCAAAGTTAATACTGACGGAGATTACGATCCAAAATTAGATTTAAGCTTTTATAAAATACCTCCGATGGATTTACTTGAAGATCATCAGAGCGATGTTCCGGAAGTTAGTGATGCAGACTTAAAAGAGAATTCCGACAAAATTATTAAGACACTCAAGGATTATAAAATTGAGATATCCAAAATATCTGCAACCATCGGTCCGACAGTTACTTTATATGAAATTGTCCCCGCACCCGGTGTTAGAATATCAAAAATAAAAAATCTTGAAGACGACATAGCATTGTCTCTTGCCGCATTAGGAATTCGTATTATTGCGCCAATTCCGGGGAAAGGAACCATTGGGATCGAAGTTCCTAATAAACATCCGGAAATTGTTTCAATGCGCGATGTGCTAACCTCCAAGAAATTCCAGGAATGCGACTATGAATTACCAGTTGTTATGGGACGAAAGATTAATAATGAGCCCATGATTTTTAATCTTGCAAAAATGCCACACCTTTTAATGGCAGGAGCAACAGGGCAAGGGAAATCTGTCGGATTAAACGCGATTATCACCTCATTACTGTACAAAAAACATCCCGCACAATTGAAATTTGTCATGATTGATCCGAAAAAAATAGAACTCTCCTTTTATGCAAAATTAGAGCGACATTTTCTGGCAAAATTGCCCGATGAAGAGGAGCCAATCATTACAGACACTCAAAAAGTAATTTACACACTTAACTCATTGACAAAAGAAATGGATATGCGCTACGATCTTTTGAAAAAAGCAGGCGCAAGAAATTTGACTGAATACAACAAAAAATACATTAAACGAAAATTGAATCCTGAAAAAGGGCATCATTATTTGCCTTATATCGTTGTCGTGATTGATGAGTTTGCCGACTTAATTCAAACTGCTGGAAAAGAAATTGAAGGCCCAATTGCACGCCTTGCGCAACTGGCACGTGCCATCGGAATTCATTTAATTATTGCAACACAACGTCCGTCAACAAACGTGATAACAGGAACTATTAAAGCAAATTTCCCGGCAAGGATATCCTTCAGAGTTTCGTCCAGCATCGACTCACGAACAATTCTGGACTCAGCCGGTGCAAATCAACTTATCGGAAGAGGAGATATGCTTCTAAATGATGGGAAAGCACTTGTCAGAGCACAATGTGCATTTGTTGACACGCCTGAAATTGAAGCGATTACAGAGTATATTGCAAATCAACAAGGCTATCCTTCAGCATTACTGCTGCCAGAACCCGATTCTGAAGAAAGTGGCAGCGCAAAAATATTAGTAGATGATAAACTGGATGATTTATTTGATGAAGCAGCCCGACTTGTCGTAAGACACCAACAGGGAAGCACGTCACTAATTCAACGTAAATTATCCATCGGATACAACCGTGCCGGAAGAATTATTGATCAACTCGAGGCATTCGGAATTGTTGGTCCTTTTGAAGGAAGCAAAGCCAGAAAAGTATTATACCCCGATGAATACAGTTTGGAACAGTATTTGAATACCCTCCACGAAAACAACTAAAGATGAAAAAAATTAAATTGATACAACTGTTTTTTTTAGCAGGATTATTACTGGCAATAAATACCGCACTGTCAGCACAGGAAAGCAATCAAAAAGCCATTGACATCCTCGACAAACTTGCGAAAAAAACAAATGCGATAGACGGATTCTATACAGAATATACTTTCACCATGGAAGATCTCGCCGATGCCGAAAATTCGGCAAGCTACGACGGAAAAATGTGGTACCGTGACGATGGATACAAATTAGAAATGATGGGACAAACCATTTATACCGATGGAAGCACAAATTGGGTGTACCAGGAGGATATTGAAGAAATTACCATTACAAATTATTCGGAAGAAGAAACAAGCAACTTAATCGATCCGAGTTTCTTATTAGAAAATTATTCAACAGATTATGTTTGCCGATTTATTGCTGATAAATTTGAGTATAACCGTCCACTCGTTGAAATTCATCTGTTCCCAAAGGACATTGAAAACTCTGATTATAGTAGAATCAAACTTAAAATTGACAAAACAAAAAACGAATTGTACGAATTTACTTTTGTGGGAAATGAAGGGATAAATTTCATTATTCGATTAAACTCTTTCGATGGAAACAATTCGATATCTGCTGATATAGTGACATTTAACAAAGCAAACTTCCCCGATGCAGAAATAATTGACATGCGAGATTGATTTTTGTTTTTTTAATTGAAATTGAATTACTATTTTTGCAATCAAATCAGCAATAAAAGCGAACAAGGAGAGGTGGGAGAGTGGCTGAATCCACCAGTTTGCTAAACTGGCGTACTGGGAAACCGGTACCGGGGGTTCGAATCCCCCCCTCTCCGCAGAAAAATAAGCCCTGACATTACGTCAGGGCTTATTTTTTCTGAAACTCCCCCACTCTGGGATCACGCAAGCCGACAGCCGAAGTATTATCCCTGACAGTGTGAGTCCCGATGTGCTTGTTGATTTTTGGTATCTGGGTAATCCAACCATCGGGATTTACTGCACTACCGTTTGTAAATTCCGGGTTTCAATTATGTAAGAGCCAGTAAAGAAAAAAAAGCTGTTTTTCTGAATATTCCTCCTTGCAACGGAACTTACTGGCAACTTTCCTTATTTCATGGGGAATAGCTGGGAAAAAGTTACTTTTGTAGCAACAGAAATAATAATCATTAACATGCTTATATACAGTGTGTTGTGTTCTTATTGCTATTTTAT
>Ga0307990_1002325_pt1 | contig 15275 bp, 15 predicted proteins | sample EllFjometagen129_FD_203168 | JGI IMG/M metagenome (GOLD analysis project Ga0307990, IMG submission 203168) | Marine microbial communities from Ellis Fjord, Antarctic Ocean - #129 | ecosystem: Environmental > Aquatic > Marine > Unclassified | place: Southern Ocean | collected 2014-10-08
TTCCGGATGAGAAAACCACGAAACGTTTCCAGAAGCTCCTCGCCGACAGGGACGTGGGGTCGATATACTACCGCGACAACACGTGGCACTACGCCCCGCGGTGGGAACACCTGATAGCGCGGGCAACCGCCAATTCAAAGCAGTTCCCCTTCACTAACCCGATGTACAAAGGAAAGGTCGAGTACCGCGTGGAGGATATCCCCCACGCCGAAGAGATCATGAGCCGGACACTCTTCATGATCATACCGGTCAAGATGTCTGAAGAGACACAGGCGAAGAACGTCGACGCGATCGCGGCGGCGGGCAAGGAACTGTAAGGGCGAAAATACTAGTATGCCGAAGGTCATCTGCATCATACCGGCGCGCTACAGCTCATCGCGCTTCGAGGGGAAACCGCTGGCGGACATCTGCGGCAAACCCATGATACAGCACGTCTATGAGAAGGCCGCCGGGTTCGATCTTGTGTCGTACGTCGCCGTGGCCACCGATGACGAGCGCATATTCGAGCAGGTGAAGGGCTTCGGGGGAAATGCCGTCATGACCTCCCCCCGCCACCGGTCCGGGACGGACAGGATCGCCGAGGCCGTGAACGACCTCGGACTGGATGATGGGGACATCGTCGTGAACATCCAGGGGGATCAGCCCCTCTTCGTCCCCTCGCAGATCGAGGAGGTGGCACGGCCCCTTCTGGACGACCCGTCGCTGAACTTCTCCACCCTCATATACCAGATACGGCGAGAGGAAGAGGTGCGCCACCCCAATGCCGTCAAGGTCGCCTTCGACAAGGATCACTTTGCTCTCTACTTTTCCCGGGCGACCATCCCCTATGACCGCGACAGGAAAGAGCCGGTCCCTTACTACAAACACCACGGGATATACGGATACCGCCGGTCGTTTCTGAGGATCTTCACCGCTCTGGAGGTGAGCCACTTGGAGCGGACTGAGGCTCTCGAACAACTCCGGGCGATGGAAAATGGATACCGGATAAAGGTCGTCGAGACCCTCCACGACTCCGTCGAGGTGGACACCCCCGAGGAACTCGCTCGGGTCTGCGCGATCATCGCCGGAGAAGGCGACTGATCTGTCATCCTTTTCCACCGCACGCGACATTCTATTAGATGCCAACATGCCTATCCAGAACAGTTATGAGGGTTCTGCGCTCTGTCCCTATTTAAAAAAGGAGAAGGAACATGGAATTTATTCTGAGTTTGTTTTCAGAAGAGCAAAAAAAGCTCAGGAAAGACGTTATCGAGATCTGTAAAGGTGAATTAAAGGAATTGGAGAAAAAGGTTGGGGAAACCGACCGGGTTGACCGGGGTATCGTAAAACTATTAGCCGATAAAAAACTGTTGGGGTACACCGTGCCGGGAAAATACGGTTCCGGTCCCGATTCCCGATCGCTGGTATCGTTCTGCATTATTCGGGAGGAATTGGCCACACGCTGCCTGAATGCGGAACTGATCTTCACCATGCAGGGACTAGGTTCAGGCCCCATCGTCGCCGCCGGTACCGACGACCAGAAACAGAACTATCTCCCGATGGTCAGTTCGGGAGAAAAAGTAATCACCTTTGCCTTAACGGAACCCAGCGGTGGGTCCGACGCGGCCGCCATCATGACCACGGCCGAACAAAGAGGCGATGAATATCTGCTGAACGGCACCAAGACGTTTATCACCATGGCGCCGGATGCCGACGTCTATACGGTTTTTGCCAAAACAGATCCAGAGAAAGGCGTGAAGGGCATTTCCGCTTTTATTGTCGAGAAGGGATTCGAGGGTTTTTTTGCTGGAGAACGTCTGCCGTTGATGGCCGCGCATCCCATCGGTACACTGCACTTCAAGGATTGCCGGGTGCCGGCCGCCAACCTGTTGGGAGAAGAAGGAAAAGGCTTCAAAGTGGCCATGCAGACGCTGGATTTTTTTCGAACTACGGTAGCATCGTGCGCGGTGGGTTTCGCCCAGGCGGCTTTTGAAGAAGCCTTAGCATATTCAAAAAAACGGAAAGTGTTTAACCAGACCATATCCCAATTTCAGCTGGTGCAGGGTAAGCTGGCAGACATGGCAACCAAAATCAGCGCCGCCCGGTTGTTGGTATACCAATCGGCCTTTTTGAAGGATCAGGGGGCACAGCGCATCACCCTTCCGTCATCCATGGCCAAGTTATATGCTACGGAAATCGCGCAGGAAGTCATCGATGAGGCGGTCCAGATTCACGGCGGCTATGGTGTCTCCAAGGGATACCTGGTGGAGCGCCTTTACCGGGAAATCCGCATGCTGCGCATATATGAAGGTGCGTCGGAGATTCAAAGAGTCGTCATCGCCAATCAGCTGTTACGGGACTGAATGCCAAACCATGAATGACGGTAATACATATCCCTCTAGCGCCATATCAATCAAGGAACGTCATTTTGAAGGGCCCTTGGCGGCTGATAAATCTAACCCAAGTTTAGCCCCATTCAGAGCAAAAACACCGTGATATCTGGCAATTGAAACTGAGTGGCCAAATTTATGATTACTACATCTGTTTGCATCTCAACCAAGGCAAGAGCAAGCAATCAGAGAAAGATCTTCATTCTTTTCTAAGATAGGTTTTTTTTATTTCCTTTCTATCGATTTCGCCGCTAGCTGTTTTAGGCAAACTCTTAACAAAAAGAACATGCTTTGGTTTCTTATAGCGGGCAATCTTGGATGCCACAAATTCGATCAATTCATCACCACCTATGTCTTTTCCTTTTTTGAGTACACAAACGGCTTGGACGGCTTCACCCCATTCAGCATCGGGAACACCTATAACGGTTACTTCCTCAATACTGTCATGAGCGAGAATGGCTTTTTCTACTTCCATCGGATAAACGTTTTCGCCTCCAGGTTTTATGAGTTCTTTCTCCGGTTTTCGCCCTGCATACCAAATAAACCCATCTTTATCGATGCTCCCAAGGTCACCCGTGTGATGCCAGCCATTGCGAAAAGTATAAGCCGTATCTGCCTCCAGATTCCAATAACCAAGGAATACGGCAGGCGACCGGACACATATCTCTCCTTGCACTCCGATGGGGACTTCCTGATCCAGATCATCAAAGACTGCTACCCGCGTCATGATAGCTGGAAGCCCGATGCTTCCCGGTTTTTCCGTAATATCACAACCTGAAACCGGCATAGCCTCTGTCTGGCCATAGAGGCTATAAAAAACAGCATGAGGGTTCTTTTTCAAAAAGCGTTGAATCGTCTCTGGACCGTCCATTCCTCCGACGCCTCTCAAACTCGACATATCAAAGGAGTGCTTATCCTGGGCGTCCAGGATCGCCGTGAGCATCGGCGGAAAAGTACCTAAGAATGTTCCCTGTTCTGTTTCGGTAAGCTTCAGAACGAGGAGGGGATCAAACCGATCCATTATCAAATTTTTCCCTCCCTGCTGCATAATTGTCAGAGTCATGGAAAAACCCCCGATATGAAAGAGGGGCAAGGCGCAGATGTGACAATCTCTGCTTGTAAGTTTAAACATATGGGTCATCTGAAGGCCAATGGCCATCATATTAGCTTGGCTGAGTACGCAACCTCTCGGCTTTCCCCCTACGGCAGCCGTATGAATGATCATATAGCCATGACTAGCGGAAACCACATCGACCCGTTCATTTTTCTCATCCAGAAAGAGCGTCTCGAATGGAATGAAATCGCCATCCCTTACTTCTGTTTTGAAAACATAGAGCTTTTGAACAGATCCGACCGATGATGAGACCTTTTTGGCAACATCTCTGTATTCATTGCTGCTGAATAGGTATTTGGGCGTCGAGTCTTTGAGAATGTATTCAACCTCTGCTTCGCCCAGCCTGAAGTTTATAGGAACGACAACGGCGCCTATTTTTGCTACAGCACCGCAGAGAATCAGAAAATCGTCGCTGTTGCTCGACAAAACGGCAATCCGGTCGCCAACGTCAATGCCTTCCTTGATAAGGCCTGAAGCGCATCGGTCACATTGTTTTTTATAGTCACTGAAAGATATGCGTTTATCGCCGTGTACGAGCGCACATTTTTCCGGATATAAGCCAGCATTGCGGGCAATCATATCGTAAATCGTAAAATCACAACAATCCATGGCAGCACCTCACAAAATATATTGATTTTATTATACAACTACTTGACTTGTCACACTTTGCAGAAACAGTTTCCACTTTTTTTAGACTTAGCCGGTAAAATTCATTTGCAGCTCTCGGTCGCATTTGCTCTGCTGAGCACACATAATGTTCAAAGGACAAATAGCGTAAATATGTCATCCAATTTGTGCGATGTTTAAGAAACGGTATACCCACCATCCAGATAAAGAGTCTGACCGGTCATGTAACTAGAAGCATCGGAAGCCAAATAGAGCGCAAGGAGACCCACTTCTCTGGGCTCTCCGAACCGTCGCATTGGCACCGACTTTAAGTAGGTTTGGCTTATTTCTTTGTCGGTGTAGATTTTCTCCAGCATGGATGTCTTTACGCCGCCTGGTCCGATGCAGTTCACGGTGATATTGAACCTGGCAAGTTCATTCGCCAGGCTCCTCGTGAGGGCGACAATTGCCGCTTTGGTGCCAGGATATAGGCCCTGCAGGGCCGTGTACTTGATCGCAGCGGTGGATACGATATTGACGATTTTCCCTTTATTTTGCTTAATCATGTGTGGGACAACCAGCCTGGTCAGATCGTATCCAGCTTTGACATTTGTGTTCCAGATCTTATCCCATTCGGAATCCGTTACCGGTTCGTTCAGATTTGGAATCAGTTGAGCAATCCGCATTTTGTCGGCTCCGGGAATTGGTATCGTCATTTTCGTCGTGCCCATGGCAGCGTTGTTGACTAGGATATCGATTTTTCCGTATGTCGCGAGTGCCTTATCAACAAGCTGTTTCAGATGATCCCCGTCTGTAATGTCGGTCGGCTGAATAACGCAATGCCGGTTGAATTTTTTAACCTCAGCAGCTGTTTCTTTTAATTCGAGTTTCGTTCTGCTCGCAGCAACAATATTTGCACCAGCTTCAGCTAAAGTTATTGCGATGGCTCTGCCTATTCCACGACCTGCTCCAGTGACTAAAGCCACTTTGCCATCAAGACTAAATTCTTTTAGCATAATTGCTCACAAACATATTCTTTGATGATTCCTTCAACTCTCTTCGTCATTCGCAGTGCTATTCGAAAGGCCGCCTGGTTTGACTCATCCACCACAAAAAATTATCAGCTTAGCGCTGGTCACCCCGCTTATAAAAACAAACTTCGACCGATTGATCGCAAGCACAAATTAAGTCCGCCTGCTGTCACTGAAAAACGAGCACACCCTCTAGATTCTTTCCGACTGCATTACTAGATTCTTCATGTCCCGTTTTCTTTGATATTAGTGGTCATGAAGATTATGTGAGACTTATTTTATTTTCATAAAATAAAATCTTCGATGTCATGCTGCATTATTTCTTCTACGATGTTGGGGCATTAAACATTTAGTCATTAAGCCCTCTTATCCCTTTCAGGAAGCTTTTAATTTCATCTCTTGTCCGGGGCAAAATAAGCGATAGGAACCATGTAGTCTTCAGGACATTATTTTCATTATAGAAATTAGCGGCATACGTCAGATAATATTTCCCCCTTTTTTCATAACGGTCATAAGGGCGGAGTTTAGCGTGAATTGTTTCTCCCACTTTGAAGTTCTCATATATAATAATCTGTTGCATCGGATTGCGAGCTCCCGGAGTGCGTATCCAATTACCCTTGCCCGTAATTCCTATGCACCAGAAGGCAAGAGTTGTTACGAATACGGGATGGGGCACAATCTCGCCATAAGGCGATTTTTTTGCAAACGCCTCATCCGTCATGTATGGATTATCATCCAGACAACCCTCCGCATAAAACTTCAGGTCTTCCGCCTTTATGGTGAAGGTGTTTTCACCATCGACTTCCTTCAGATTAGAAAAATCAATTTCATCCCACACCTCGTAATTTTCGGCATCTGTAAAGAAGTTTGTACTGAACTGCTGCTGTTTTTCAGTTTTAAAATATTTAGCTAATTCTTTTTGGTAAGTCGGAATATTATTTTGACTCATAGTTATTGTCCCTTTCAAAATGTTGATGTATTGGTGGCCAACTTAATGCATGGCTGTTGATTGTTCAATCAGAGCACATAACCTTTACTTAATAATTTACCAGTTCTCCACTCTGTTTTTCTGGATTGACATCGCCTTCAATTGTATTTTCTCTTTTCGATTGGTCATCCTATCGAATCTCTTCATCACAGCCATCGCTTCCGCCTTTTGTAATGTTTGATATCGCGATAACTTTTCCTTTTCCCGATCGTCGACATTCCGAGATAAAATTCTTTGATATCTTCATTTTCACTGAGCTGTTCCGCTGTACCGTCAAGGACAACACGTCCGTTTTCAATCACATACCCGTAACTGGCTAGCGATAATGCCGCTCTGGCGTTTTGCTCCACCAGCAGCACCGAGGTTTTCTGGGTTTCATTGATCTTTTTTATGATCTCGAAAATCGTATTAACCAAAATCGGCGCTAGGCCCAGAGAGGGTTCATCCAGTAATATCAGCTTGGGACGTGCCATTAGTGCGCGTCCGATACCAAGCATTTGCCGCTCTCCCCCCGAAATATATCCGCTGATAGCCTTTCGCAACATCTTTAACTTCGGGAAATAATCATAAACCATTTCCAAATCTTGTTTCATCATGCTACGAGACTTAACCACGGCCGCTCCGGCCATCAAATTCTCCTCGACGGTCAAGTGTTCCAGAGTACGACCGCCTTCCATTACCTGAATGATTCCATTGCGGGCGATGTTCTCGGGATTCAATTTATGAATCGGTTCTCCATCAAATTCAATTCCACCGTCTGTTACTTCGCCCTCCTCCGTTTTCAGTAAACCGGAGATCGCTTTGAGGACAGTGGTCTTGCCCGCGCCGTTACCTCCCAACATCGCTATAATCGATCCGTCGGGAACTTCCAGGCTGATTCCTTTTAACACCAGAATAACTCTCGAATATCTGACTTCTATATTGTTAAGCTTTAGCATGGCCATTCTCTTTTCATTTAACGATCATACACATACACGGTTTGAGATATACAGGGGGGAAACATTGTCTCCCCCCCTGTAAGTACATCACCAAAAGTTCTAATCCTTAAGCCCTCTGATACCTTCCAGGAACTTTCGAATATCTTCTCTTGTCCTCGGCAAAATAAGCGTTGAAATGGTCGACGCCTTCAGGACATTGTCTTGATTATACATATCGATTTTGTACTGCAAATAACACTTTCCTCTTTTTTCATAACGATCATACGGCCGCATCTTAATGTGAATTGTTTCTCCAACCTCGAAATCTTCATAATATTCATGATACTGACCGGGATTACGAGCGCCTGGTGTGCGTATCCAGCTCCCGCTGCCTTTGATCCCCACGCACCAGAAACAAATCGTAGTCGTAAATAGGGGATGCGGTACCAGCCGGCCGTACGGCGATTTTTTTGCAAACTCCTCATCTGTCATGTAAGGATTATTGTCCAGACAACCTTCCGCATAAAATTTAAAATCTTCCGCCTTTATGGTAAAGGTGTTTTGACCATCGACTTCCTTCAGATTAGAAAAATCGATTTCATCCCACACCTCGTAATTTTCGGCATCGGTAAAAAAGTTTGTACTGAACTGCTGCTGTTTTTCAGTTTTAAAATATTTGGCTAATTCATTTTGGTAAGCCGGAAAATGGGTTTGACTCATAGTTATTCCTCCTTTTGAAATGTGATGGCGGTTACCGATCGTCACCTGATCGTCAGGTTCAATCCGGAAATACAACTTCTACTTGACTAATCCCCAAAAGTTCTTTGTCTTGGTTTTCCGCCTTCACTTCAACCACAACGAAATTTTTCCCTTTTGAAATGTAATGCTTTTCCGTGATTACACCCGTGCATGTTACCGTCCACTCCTGCTCAACGGGTTTTGTAAATTTAGATGTGATCTTCGAAACCCGGAGCATGGCGGGAACGGCCCAATTGGTAACCACGGATGTCATGAACGACATCGTCATCATCCCATGGCCGACGGTCTTAGGAATCTTGAAGGGCATGGCTGTCTTTACCCACTCCGCATCATTGTGAACCGGATTGTAGTCAAAGGAAGCAACAGCATTCTTCCAGAAAGTTTCCTGTCCGACCTTATGAGCTACAGGTTCCAGCGCTGTCCCTGTTTTTAGGGATTCAAAAGTAATCTTTTCCATTCTATCTTTCTCCTCATTATGTATTTTTAAAATGCGTCTCATCAATCGCTACATCACAAAACCGTATTGCAGCGAGTACGCTCGCACAGCCCATCGTTTCGGAGCGTATAATGCGCCGAAACGATGGGTTATCTGCCAAAATATTGATCTTACCTATTTACCTTCTTTGGCTTTAAGCTTTAAATTATGCGGCGCTTCGAGCCAATCCGATACGTTTGAGATACTTCCATCGTTGTTGAATTTAGTTATTTTTAACCATTTTGCCCCACGCAGATCGTCTGGATCGTAAGAAATTTCTTTAAAAATTCCCATCGCCGTAAAATTCTTAATCTGCATATACCCATCGTATATTGCCGGTCCATCAAGCTTCTCATATCCGACTTTATCGAGGGCATTTTTCACGGCTTCAACCCAGACCATATGCCCGCCCACAGCTGCGACATATGTCGCGGTTGGGATGGATCCACGTTTCTTGTATAATTCATACGAAAGTTTCACCCCTGGGACATCCGTTTCCCACCAGGAAGAAGCGTGCTGAAACCCCATGTAACCGGCATAGGCTTTAAGGGGTACCGTTTTTTTGATCAAACTGGAGTTGAAGACGAAGTTAACCTGCGGGATTTTTATTCCGAGCTTGAAGCGGTCTCTTAAAATTACCTTACATTGATCAGGCATCAGTGTATCGAAAACGAAGTCAGGTTTTTTATTCCTCATGCGAATTAAAAGATCGCTCGTGTCAGTCGGCATTAGCGGAACATATTCAGTAGAAACGATCTCGATGCCTAGTTTCTCAACGTACCATTTGGCCGCCTGAGGAGACCGTCCCGAGGCATAATCCCCCAGAAGCAATGCAAGGCGAGGCTTACGGTTTTCTTTCCAGTTCGCTTTAATCCAATCTGCATAAGTGCACAGTGTGTCGTCGTATGGCGGTATCGAGGCAAAAACCCACGAGGCCGGATAAACCGCCGGTCCATGTCCGGTTAACATCTGCACGGGAATTTTGTCCTTTGGAAACGAACCTCTCATTGCTTCAATCCCACCGGAGATTGCGTCAAAAGACATCGTCATGTGTTTTTTGTTTTTGTTTCTCGCGTATGCGGTTCTGATGAGCGGTAGCTGATACTTTGTATCAACGATTTCTACCGTGAGCGGATGGCCGTTTATTCCTCCATTATTGTTAACCCACTTAATATAATCTTCAGCGGCCCACCCTTGTGGCGAAACCTGTGCGTGAGCGGGTCCTGTGAGATCCGTAAGCATTACAAAGTGTATTGGCCCTTTTTCCGCTGAAGCAGCCGTTCCGGCTACCAGGAACAGCGCAACCATAACCGATAGAACGATAATCCCGATTTTAGTTTTCATCTTTTACTCCCTCCCTTTTAAGTTGACTTACTAATATGAGAATGGCCAAAAACGATAAGAGTCTTTCAATATCTCCCATCTGTGGCTGATCCCCCTTGGTTCCAGTACCAGAAATAGTATAATCGTGATACCGAATGACATCTCAACAAGTGATGCCGAAATCTGAGCGCCCATTTGAGGAATAATTGATGTAATCCATGGACCGACAATGACACAGATCTCGCGGAGCGCACCGATAAAGATGGCTCCGAAAAAGGGGCCCAAAGTGCTTCCTAACCCGCCGATAATCAACATTCCCATCTGCCATATTGAAGCCGTGAGCGTGAAATCGTCGGGAGAAATGACGCGCACGTAGGCAGCCCAAACGGAACCGGCGATACCGGCATAAAAACATCCTATAAAAAAGGCCATCAATTTATATTTGTACAAACTTATACCCATGGCTTCTGACACAATATCGTTGTCCCGAATCGCAACAAAGGCGCGACCGAGATGACTCCGCATAAGACTCTTGGCAAAAAATGTCATTATGACCAGCATCATCATAATGAAATAGTAAAAGTGAGTTTCTGTACTCAATACAAAACTGCCCAACTTAACTTCCGGAACATGGAGTGCGATCGCGCCCCCCGTGATCTCAGGGAAGGGAGTTTTGATCATATAGATGATGAGATACTGTGCAGCTATAGTCGTCAGCGCCAGGTAGTATCCCTTGACCCGCAATGACGGCAGGCCGAACAGCAACCCCACTAAACCGGCCCCCACACCACCGATAGGTAAGCAAAGCCAGAATGGCAATCCCAGCTGAGTCGCCAGAATCGTCGAGGTGTATGCCCCCACCGCCATGAAGGCTGTGTGCCCGATGGATATCTGTCCACAATATCCTGCCAGTATGTTCAGTCCCTGGAGAGCAATCACCGTTACGGCCGTTGTACTTACAAAAGCAAGCCAGAAATCGTTGCCGAACAAAGGTAATATTAAAAAGAACAGGATCAGAATGGCTATGCCCAGAGAATAATATTTGGTGCGAAAGATGCTCATATCCTGAATATAGGATGTGTCAAATATGCCCGAAACTCTTCTCATAATTTTAAACCCTCTCTATTTTCACTAGTCCAAAGAGACCATACGGTTTGAAAATAAGCACCAATACCATGATGAAAAAAGGAACAACTTCTTTCAATCCGTAACCGATATAGCCGCCAGTGAATGTTTGGGCAACACCTATGATTATGCCTCCTAAAATCGCTCCCTTAAATGACTCAAGCCCTCCAACCAGTGCTGCCGCAATGGCAATCAGGCCGATTTCGGTCAACCCAAAATCAATTCCCCTGACATATCCCAGGAGAAATCCACCAATTGTCGCAACGATAGCTGCTATCGCCCATGATTGAGCAATAGCTTGTGTCACCCTGATCCCCATGCTCTGAGCCAGTTGATGATTCTCTGCAGCGGCCCTCATATGGAGACCAGTTCTTGTGTAGTTGAAAAATAAGCTCAAAAGAATCACCAAAATTAGACCAAAAAAGAAGATTCCTATAGTGACATTCGAAATTGGAACGTTGAAAACGCTGACTGTTTTTTCGGCAATAATATCAGGGAATTTGATGCCGATATTAGTCGACCACAGCAACAGGGCCAACCCTCTTAAAAAAACTCCAATTCCCATTGTGATCATGATCGTAGCCAGAATAGGCTGGCCGATCATAGGGCGTAGAGGAAAACGCTCAAGCCCATAGCCAGCCAAGCCGACGATAGCCAAAACCAGAATGATTCCCAACGCCGGCGGCATTCCCATATGCCCCAAAAAAAACCACATGAGGAAAGCGCCAAACATAACCATTTCACCCTGGGCAAAATTGAATATTTGGGATGATTTATAGATAAGAACAAAACCTACTGCTATCAAACCGTAGATAAAGCCCACAGAGATACCGCTAATGAGAAGTTGAACGAAAGTAATCATGCCTTTTCCTCCTCGGGTGTCCAGATCTTTATATGAGTTTTCATGGTCGCCTGTCTGCCATCCCGATATTTAACCTGCGTTTCAATATCAACCCCGGAATCCTCGCGGTATATTGCTTCCACCAGATCCTTGTAGCGCTCCTCCATAAATCCCCTTCTGATTTTCCTTGTGCGCGTTAGTTCCTCCTCGTCGGGATCAAATTCCTTGTGCAACAATACGAATTTCTTTACTTTAGTTTCTTGGGGAAATCCTTCGTTTACGCGCCGAATATCCTTGGCAATGAGACCGGCGATTTCCTTTTTCTGAGAGAGATCAGCGAAGGTTGTATAATTAATGTGATGTTTCTCCGCCCATTTACCAACATTTGCAAAATCAATGATAACTATGATCGTGATATAATCCCTCTTCTCGCCCAGAGACATTGCATCTTTAATGTAGGGACTAAACCGCAAGCAGCCTTCGATATACTGAGGCGCATATCCTGTTCCGTTGGAAAGAGTGCTCATGTCGTTTAAGCGGTCCAGAAATACCAAATGACCCTTTTGGTCAATAAATCCGGCATCACCTGTATGAATCCATCCGTCTACAAGCGTCTCTTCGGTCTTTTTTTCATTTCTGAAGTATCCGGAAAATACTTGAGGTCCTCTGACTAAGATTTCCTGGTTTTCAGATATCTTGACTTCAGCACACGTTGAGATATTCCCCAGTGTTTCAAAATAGATTTCCTCGGAACGGTGACCGGCAACAAAACCTGCTTCCGTACTCCCGTATACCTGTTTCAAGCGCACACCCAGAGCGCTCCAAAAACGAAACGTATCGACGCTCATTGCTGCACTACCGGTTGTGGCAATTCTGCAGTTGCGCAAACCAAAATTTTCACGTAAAGGGTAAAAAACTAGAATGTCGGCAATTTTAATAAGAAGTTTCCAAAACAGATTCTCGTTGATTTCCCTTTCGATCAGATCAACCCTTTTGTAACCGACCTTAAGGAAAGTTTTGTAAAGCAGCCTGTTGATATAACCTGCCTCGCTGATTCTGACCTGTATTGTTCTTGCCATATCTTCCCACTGCCGCGGTCCATAGGTTGCAACGGTAGGGCCGATCTCTCTCATATCCTCCTGGACTGTCTCCGGTTCCTCTGCGAAATTAAGGTTGACGCCACCCACAAGATGGGCCGCTGTGGCAAACATACCTTCTCCAATCCATGCTGCGGGGAGATATGAAAAGAGGTTATCGGTATTAGTCAAGTTGTTGTAGTCGAGAAATGACTTTCCTGAATTTATAAGGGATCTGTGAGACACCATTCCCGCTTTTGGTTCACCGGAGGTGCCCGAGGTGTAGTACAGGGCTGCCAGATCTTCGCCAGAGCCCATGCTGAGATTTTTCTCAAAAGCTTCAGGATGGTTTTTTTCGTAGGATTTTCCTAATTCAATAGCTTCGGGATAGGATAGCAGAAGAGGATCATGATAATGCCTCAAACCTTTCGGATCCCAATAGATGATTTTTTTCAAACGTGGAAGTTTATCTCTGATCTCCAGAAACTTATCGACCTGCTCCTGATCGTTCGCCACTGCAATGCTGGACTCTGAATGGGTGAACATGAATTCGACCTGAGCCGGGACCATATCTGTATAAATTCCAACCAATATCCCTCCGGCAGCCTGCGCAGCGAATTCTGCCCAGAACCACTCGGGCTCATTTTCTCCTATTACTGCTACCTTATCACCGCGTTGGAGGCCTAGTTGAAGAAAGCATAATGACAGATAGCGCATATTCTCGTAGGTATCCCGCCAAGTATATTCCTTCCATATTCCGAAATCTTTTTTTCTCATAGCCACATTGTCAGGCCATTTTTCATACTGGCTTACAAGAAGCTTTGGAAATGTATCGTAATCATTCATGCTTCCTTAACCCCTCCTCGAAATAGTTACTTTCCCAAATAAGCGTTAATCACTGTTTCGCTATGCATAATTTCTTCCGGTACCCCTTCGGCAATTTTCTTGCCAAAATCCAAAACGATAACTCGATCAGAAATATCCATAACGACTCCCATATCGTGCTCTATCAAGATAATCGGTATTTTTTTCTCTTCGAATATATCTATGGCAAAACGGGCCATGTCTTCCTTTTCCTCCATGTTCATTCCTGACATGGGCTCGTCCAGCAAAAGGAGCTTTGGCCCTATGGCCAGCGCCCGCCCCAACTCAATTCTCTTTCGGATTCCATACGGCAAGGATCCGACAATTTTTTTCCTGAACGGCTTGATCTCGAGGAAATCGAGAATGTCTTCTACTATTTCTCTGTTATGGACTTCTTCACGCCGAGCCTTTCCGTAATAAAGCGATGCACACAATACACCAGTATTAAAATGAAGATGACGGGCCGCAAGAATATTGTCTAACGCGGTCAAACCGTTAAACAATTCAACATTCTGGAATGTTCGAGCTATTCCCAGTTTTGTTCTTTGATGGATTGGTACATTCTCTAACTTCTCACCATTAAAAGAGAGCGTTCCCTCTTGCGGTTTGTAATATCCGCTAATGCAATTCAAGAGACATGTTTTGCCGGCTCCGTTTGGTCCTATAATCGATAGAATTTCATTCTTGTCGACCCGAAAGCTTACATCGTTAACTGCTTTCAAATCTCCAAAACTCAAATTAATATTCTCCAATATAAGCTCCGGCATTATTTAACCCTTTCTCCGTTATTTGAATCCAGTATTCCATTGGATATTATATGTATCAGATGATCGATACTTTCTTCTTTTGAGATAGGGCCGCTTTCATCAAACCAATATCCCATCCAGTGAATCGACGACAATATATGAAACGTGATCAGGTTGATGTCGACCTCCCGGTTTAGATCAGCAACACTGAGCAGTTGATTCCTGAGGAGCGTAAACAGCGCACTCTCTTCCTCCTGTAATGCCTTCGCGCTTTTCCCTGACAACTGGTGGCGTTCGCGGAGAACCAGCAGGCTATTTCTTCGGTTTTTCAGCAGATAGCCTGCGTAGACTTTGATGAATTCATTTAACGATTCCCGGGGGGATGCCTGGCGCGCTTCGCTCTTTCTGAGGGACTCCTCAAGCGCCTTGATGCCAACATCCGTATTTTGAAACAGTATGTGTGACAGGATGTCTTCTTTTGCTTTGAAGTAGTGATAGATGCCGGCCTTGCTGATATTCCCCTTTACCGCAATATCGTGCAGGGAGGACTCCTTAAAGCCTTTGGCAAAGAAGATCTCTCCGGCTATTTTGGCTATATAGTTTTTTTTCTCTTCCAGGTTTCTTCCAAACATGAATGAATATCCTCCCCCCTCACGGATTTTCATAGCAGGTGAAGCAACTTCTGGAGCAACCGGCCAATTGGCCGGTTTTCGACCGGCCAGCCGGCCCCTTAATTGACTCCTGAATATCCGTGTCTTGTAATGTTGTCAAGAAATATTTTTCATTTAATTTTTGGAAATGAAAGCTTTGAGCCTTAACCCTCGAAAAAACGAAGAGGTGTAACCCCAAAAAAAATTTGTGGGGGAGGGTGGCTCTATTTGCGGAGGGGGATATTTACAAGGGGGTATATCTATAAGATGTTATATTTACAGGAGATTAATTGTCATCGCCCGTGTCTGGCAGGCCTTGACGCACAGTTCACAGCCGCTGCACTTTTCGGGATCGAAAATGACTTCCATGGTATCGCTGGTGATGGAGAGG
>Ga0307990_1002326_pt1 | contig 15272 bp, 15 predicted proteins | sample EllFjometagen129_FD_203168 | JGI IMG/M metagenome (GOLD analysis project Ga0307990, IMG submission 203168) | Marine microbial communities from Ellis Fjord, Antarctic Ocean - #129 | ecosystem: Environmental > Aquatic > Marine > Unclassified | place: Southern Ocean | collected 2014-10-08
ACCTCAAGAAGCCAAAGTAGCTAGCAGCGTCACATTTTGCAATTTTTAACTATTTTCGTCAATATATTCAGTGCGTACCAACTATACTACACAGCAAAAGCCCCTGTGCTTAAAACATCAGGGGCTTCGATATGCTTATTTACTATATTTTATTTACAAGTTGTGAATTTATTATTCTTCTAAAGTCTGACCCAAAGCTTCTTTGCGAGACAGTTTAATTTTCCCTTGACGATCAACGCCAATGCACTTGACCAGTACCTTGTCGCCTTCGTTGAGGATATCCGTAACATTGGAAACCCGCTCTTTAGCTAACTCGCTAACATGAACTAGACCATCAGTACCAGCGAAAATCTCTACAAAGGCACCAAAATCCATAATCTTCTTAACTGTACCGTTATAAAGTTTACCTACTTCTGGTGACTGGGTAAGCTCCTTAATCATTTGGGCTGCTTCTGCAGCCGCAGCACCGTCACTGGAAGAGATATTAATCCGACCATCATCCTCAATATCAATACCACAACCAGTAGCCTCGATGATCGCCCGCACAGTTTTACCGCCAGAGCCGATAACAGTACGAACCTGATCAGCCTTTACATAGACAGTCGTAATGCGTGGTGCATAAGGAGAAAGGTCGGCACGCTTTTCTGTAATCGCCTTTGCCATCTCGCCGAGAATATGCAAACGACCCTGTTTAGCTTGTTGCAGAGCTTGTTGCATAATTTCACGCGTTACACCATTAATTTTAATATCCATCTGCAAGGCAGCAACACCATTACTGGTACCAGTAACCTTAAAGTCCATATCGCCGAGATGATCTTCGTCACCGAGGATATCGGACAGAATAGCCACATCATCGCCTTCTTTGATAAGACCCATAGCAATACCAGCAACAGCATCCTTAACCGGTACGCCTGCATCCATCAGTGCCATGGAAGCACCACAAACTGAAGCCATTGATGAGGATCCGTTAGACTCCAACACCTCTGACACAACACGCACCGTATAAGGGAAATCATCAAATGCTGGCAAAATTTTAGCTGCTGAACGCTCAGCAAGCATACCGTGACCAATTTCACGCCGCCCTGGGAACAGGCGCATGCTGGTCTCACCTACGCAGAACGGAGGAAAATTGTAGTGCAGCATAAACTTCTTAAATTCCATCCCTTGGATATTATCCATGCGCTGTTCATCACTAGCAGTACCTAATGTAGTGGTGACCATAGCTTGAGTCTCGCCGCGGGTAAACAACGCACTACCATGCGCACGTGGCAGGAGACCAACCTCACAGGAGATAGGTCGAACAGTTGACATATCGCGCCCATCGATGCGGATGCGCTCAGTAGTAACCATCTTACGGACTACGGTTTTCTCAATACTACCCATGATAGTGGAAATCTCGCCACTGCGACCTTCATGCTCTACTGCCAGTTGCTCCTGAATATCGTTGCGAATTTCTTTTAAAGCGGCATAACGCTCCTGCTTGGCGCGAATGGTAACTGCTTTTTGTACCCGTGCAGTTGCCAACTCTTTAACTTGTGCCTCAAGTACCGCATCTACAGCCGGCACACTGAACTCACGCTTGACAGTCCCAACAAGTTCAGCCAGTTTACTTTGCATCTCAATCAGCGGTTGAAGAGCGCGATGACCAAAGAAAATTGCCTCAAGCATCTCTTCTTCACTTATCAGGTTTGCATCACCCTCAACCATCATTACCGCATCGGCAGAACCAGCAACTATGATGTTGATATCACTTTCACCCTGTTGTTCCAAGGTTGGATTGGCGATAAAGTCACCATTTACCCGACCCACACGCACGGCAGCTATAGGACCACAAAATGGGATGTCGGAAATAGTTACCGCAGCTGATGCGGCCAGAATTGCCAATGTATCCGGATCATTAATGCAATCGGCTGAGACAACCTGAGGGATAATCTGAGTTTCAAATAGATACCCCTTAGGAAACAGAGGACGCATAGGGCGATCAATCAGACGACAAATAAGGGTTTCACGCTCAGTGGAACCACGCTCACGGCGGAAAAATGAACCTGGAATACGACCACTGGCATAAAATTTTTCCTGATAGTTAACAGTCAGAGGGAAAAAATCCTGCCCTGCACGAATGGAATGTCCAGAAACAACCGTACACAATATTTTGGTTTCACCATAGGTAACAATAACAGCTCCATCGGCCTGACGTGCCATTTTGCCCGTCTCAATTGTCAATGGTTGCCCATTAAATTCTACTTCTACTTTTTGATAAGCCATACAATAACTCTCCTATTATCGGCATACTGTTGTAACAATTAAAGCGTATGCCCATTGTACCAAATAAATTTATTGAACCAAATAAACTTGGCAAAAAAAAAGGCTATAGGAGGTTGGCCTGAATTAAAAACCGACCTGTATAAGCAGTCAGTTACTAACTCCGGGCATCCTCCCAAGCCAACATTGATCAAAAAGCAGCAACCCTTAGAAACAACAAGGGCTGCTGCTTTTTGTTAACGACGAATTCCCAAACGGGCAATAATTGAACGGTAACGCTCAATATCGATTTTTATCAGATAGTCGAGTAGGCGGCGACGCTTACCAACAATCTTCAATAGCCCACGACGGGAATGATGATCCTTTTTATGACTACGGAAATGCTCAGTTAAATAAGTGATCCGCCCTGTCAATAACGCGATTTGAACCTCTGAAGATCCGGTATCGCCCTCTTTTGCTTGATATTCTTTAATAATATCCTGTTTTTTCTCTGTGGCCAACACTAGTGCCATCTCCTTTCAAACTCATCTAAGTATGAATCCGGTTTCCCGGTGTTAAATCCAAATTAACTGTCAGTTCTTAACATATATAGCCCCAGCTGTAAAGACCAAAGCGCGGTCTAAATACCTTCAGGGAATACTTTCAACAACTTAAAATCACCCCGATCTTCCAGTTGATGCTCAGGGTCATAACTGGCAATAGCCAGCAATTTATCGTCGTAATATAGAGCAACCCGATCACCATCTTGCAGTATACAGCTATCAATCAAATCAGCAACCAGCGGAGGGATCCCATGCAACAACCGTTCTCGACCACTTGCGGCTACAACTAGGATAGTCATTGTCTGCAATGCTGCAGTCGCTGGCAGCAGCTGGAAATCACCATCGACCAGTGCATCCATAGTAATAGCCATAGACTCATCGAAACATCCGCTGCGAATACGCCGCAAGCTAGTCATACAGGCACCACAACCTAACTGCTGACCGATATCATGGCACAGGGTTCTTATGTAAGTTCCCTTAGAACAATCGACCGCAATCGTAACCTCAGGACCATCGATATGTTCAACATCCAATCGGTTGATGGTTATCTGGCGTTTCTGGCGCTCAACCTCAACACCTTGACGTGCGAGGCGATAGAGGGGGACTCCATTCTGCTTCAGTGCCGAAAACATTGGCGGCACCTGTTCAATAATTCCAACAAAATCGGCACAGGCTTGGCGAATCATCTCTGCAGTGACATGCGCTGCACAGTCTTCACTAATTACTGCACCAGTAATATCCTGAGAATCGGTCACCTTGCCTAAGATAAAAGTAGCTTGATACCCTTTTTCACTAGCAACCAGGTATTCTATCAAGCGAGTACATTTACCTATGCCGATCACTAACAACCCAGTTGCCAGAGGGTCCAGTGTACCCGCATGCCCAACACGTTTAACCTTACAGACATGACGCACCCTCTGTACTACAGTATGCGATGTCAACCCCTGAGGTTTATCAATGACCAGTAAGCCATGCATAGTTAGCTGTCAACCGGCAATAGCAAAGCTATATGCTGAAAAGCCTTATCTAAAACCTCAGCAACAGTGCCTTGCAACTCTGCACCGGCAGCATTGTGATGTCCACCACCGCCAAGCTCACGCGCCAGAGAACCGACATCCACTTTACCTTTTGAGCGCATCGATAACTTAAATGTTGTTAACGCTGCTTGACGCAAGAAAAATGCAACTTCGACACCATTTACAGAACGGGGATAATTGACAAAACTATCAGCAAATTCGGCGCCAACGCCTACCTGATCAAACATTTGCTGGGTAACATACATACCGGCACAACGACCACAGGGTGAAACTTTCAGCGTGTTCAATGCCAGCCCTAGTAGCTGCAAACGCTCAACCTCTTGGCTTTCATACAAACCACCAGCCACATACCATGGATCAACACCAGCGGCAACCATCTCACCAGCAATGGCAAAAGCCTCGCTGTTAGCACTGGAATAACGGAATGAGCCAGTATCAGAGATAATAGCAGTGTAGATACATAGCGCAACTGCAGGGGAAAAGCTGTAATCAAGCCCCTTCAGGATACGGTATAAAATAGCCGCAGTAGCACTGGCTTGAATATCGACAAAATAAATATCGCCAAAATCTTCTGAAAACGGATGATGATCAACATTTATCAATGTTTTACACCGTGGGCGGACATCCAAGCGAGCACGGCGCAACTCACCAACGTCCAAAACAAAAGCGACGTCAAATGTCTGACCATCTTGCAATGAATTAACCACCCGATCGGCACCAGGCAAAAAAGATAATTTATCTGGCACTGCATCAATATTGAATGCCGTAGCCTGTTTACCCATCTCCTGCAGGGCATTAACCAACGCTAAAGTAGAAGCTAATGCATCTCCATCCGGTCCCTCATGAGCAAGGACGAGAAAAGTTTCCCCGGCACGTATCGCTTCTATGGTTTTATTCAGCATCTTCACCATGCTCTATCTGTTGAATAATTTTTTCAATATGGTTACCGTAGGCTACCGATTTATCAAAGATAAAGGTAAGTTCTGGCACATGGCGCAATTTTAACCGTTTACCAAGTTCACGGCGCAGGTAGGCAGAAGCACTTTCAAGCCCCTTTTGTGTCTGTTCAATATCAGCATCTTCACCCATTACGGTGAAATAAACCTTAGCGATGCGCAGATCGGTTGTAACATCTACCGACATAAGGGTTACAAAACCAACCCGAGGATCACGTAATCCGCGCAAAATTATGTCTGATAAATCTTGTTGAATTAGCTCTCCAACTCTTACAGAACGCTGACTAGCCACAGGTTCATCCTTTTCTATTAAATATGTAACCAACAAAAAAACGACTCCAGATAAAAACTGCCAGTAAACACGCAAAAAACGCATCCACTGGCAGATACCATAGCCGTGATTTAAGCTTTACAGCTCAGTTTTATGCGCTTCCATCTCGTAGGCCTCTATAACATCACCAACCTTGAGATCGTTATATTTTTCCAGACCAATACCACACTCGTAACCGGTAGCAACCTCTTTAGCATCATCTTTAAAGCGCTTAAGAGAGTTCAGTGAACCCTCCCACACTACTATGCTATCACGCACCAAACGTACTTGCGCGTTACGCGTCACCTTACCATCAGTTACCATACAACCAGCGATGGTACCAACCTTCGACACGCTGAAGATTTCGCGTACTTCAACACGACCAAGACTCTTCTCACGCAGTGTCGGAGCTAGCAGGCCTTCCATAGCATCATGGATATCGTTAACAGCATCATAAATAATGCTGTACAAGCGGATATCAACACCCTCTTTCTCTGCAAGTTGTGCCGCCTTAGGTTCTGGACGCACGTTAAAACCGATAATAATTGCATCAGATGCCGAAGCCAGCGAAACATCGCTTTCAATAATTCCACCAACACCGGTATGTACTACGGTCAAACGACAACTTTCGGTAGTCAACTTGGATAAAGAGTCTTTCACGGCCTCGACCGAGCCCTGAACATCTGCTTTTACGATTACTTTTAGCTCTTCAACATTACCCGCCTGAATGCGCGCATATAACTGATCTAACGACAAACGACTGTTTTGCGCCAACTCAGCTTCACGTAATTTATGCTGGCGATGCATAGCTACCTCTTTAACAGCTTTCTCATTTTCCAAAGCATTCAAGGTATCACCAGCTTCAGGAACACCCTGCAAACCGGTAACCTCTACAGGGACAGAGGGACCAGCTTCTTTAATAGTTTGCCCACGATCATTGGTCATGGTACGTACCCGACCGTAATGAATACCAGCAACGATTGGATCACCAATCTTCAACGTTCCGTCCTGCACCAAAACCGTAGCTACCGCGCCACGACCTTTGTCTAAACGCGCCTCTACAATAGTACCACGACCGCGCTTAGTTGGGTCGGCACGCAATTCCAACACTTCTGCCTGCAGCAAAATCATTTCGAGCAATTGATCCAGATTGGTGCGCTGCTTAGCCGACACCTCTACGAAAATAGTCTCACCGCCCCACTGCTCAGGCACCATTTCAAATTCGGTCAACTCCTGCATAACACGCTCAGGATTAGCTCCCTCTTTATCCATTTTATTCACGGCTACAATGATCGGCACACCGGCAGCCTTAGAGTGGCTGATCGCCTCTTTAGTCTGGGGCATAACTCCATCATCTGCAGCAACAACAAGAACCACAATATCGGTAACCTGAGCGCCACGTGAACGCATGGCTGTAAAAGCCTCATGCCCTGGAGTATCGAGAAAAGAGATAGTCTTATCGTGAACCTGAACATCGTAAGCACCGATATGCTGGGTAATACCGCCAGCTTCTCCATCAGCAATTTTTGCTTGACGAATGGCATCCAACAAACTGGTTTTACCATGATCAACGTGACCCATGATAGTTACCACTGGTGGACGCTCTTCCTGATGCGCAGAGGCTTCCTCCGTAGGGATTTTATCATCCTCAGCCGACAAAACACTCAATTCATCAAAGGCGACATTTTCCACCTCATACTTAAAATCAGCAGCGAGAATCGATGCACTTTCAAAATCCAGCGGGTGGTTTATAGTAACCATTGTACCTTGACGCATCAGCTCACGAATCAAATCGTTTGCCTTAACACCCATACGCTTAGCCAACTCACCGACGGTAATAACATTGCTAATACGAATTATACGTTTAATAGCCTTAGGAACAGTAATCTCGGTCTTTTTGGCTACCTTTGGCTGTTTTTTGCCGCGCCGACCACGCCCTAAACGATCTGGTTCAAAGACCTCCATACGATCCCGCTTGCGCCGTTGACCATCACCAGAATTCGCACCAGCAGCATAATCAGTACCCTTGCCAACCTTCTTCTTTTTTCTCGTTCCGCGATCCTTCTGAGAATCTGACAATGGCGCCTCAGGAGCTAGTGCGGGGCGTGAGGCAGAAGGTCTAGCACTTACTGGACGAGGACTGCCAGCATCAGGACGACCAGTTGCGGGACGACCAGTTGCGGGACGACCGGTAGCGGGACGACCAGCAGCAGCGGGACGTGCATCTGCAGAATTTGGCCTACCAGCTTGAGGATTACGCGTTTGTTGCGGCTTGCGCCCACGCTGATTTTGCTCACCACGTAGTGCTGATTTGGGCAACTCTACCCGGCCGAGAATCTTGGCACCACTGCCTGGGGTACGAGCACTGCCTTTAGCTTCATCAGCAGTTGAAACTATTGCTGCCACATTGCGCGTTGCTGCTTTGCGCTTAGGGGCCGGCTGAGCGGTGACAGGGGGAGCTACAACGGCAGCCTCTTTCTGAGCAACAGCCGGTGTTGTTTGGTTTTCCTCTGAAGACAATAGCGGTTCTGCTATCGGTGTGGTCTCTTCTGATTGTGCAACCACCCCAGTCTTAGGTTTAATTGGTTCAGGGACCACAGCCTGTTCAGGTGGTACAGACTGCTGTGCTGCAACAACTTCTATTGCTTCAGCGGCTACTGGCTCAACACTAGCTTCGACCTCAGGCGCAACGGAAGTAACTGGCGCAACTTCCGGCTCGTCTACTTCCTTAGCTGGTTCAACCATCCGCCGACGGCGGATAAGACCAGTGCTGACTCTTTGCTCTTCAAAGGTAACATTGGGTTCAGTTGGCGTTTTCTTGCCCTGTTCAATATTACGTACAGCTTCTTCATCAACTACACTCATATGGCTTTTTGCCTCAATTCCTGCCTGTTGCAGACGTTCGAGTAAATCTTTATTTTCCACGCCCATCTGTTGTGCTAGTTCATAGATCCTAATTTTCGCCATCAGAGTTCCCCCATTACATACTTATATCGTTGCAGCTCTTGATTTAATGTTTGCGCCAACGGACTCTTTGTCACAGCCAAGACACTCCGCTCCGACAAGCCTAAAGCCTGGCCCATTGTCGCTTTATCAAAACACTCGAGCAGTGGTACCCCAGCACGCGCTGCCTGTTGACGCACCTTTGAACCAATACCTTGCGTAACGTCCGTAGCCAGTAAAACAAAGGCTATATCACGTGCATCACGCAGTGTCGACAACACTAGCTGACTCCCACTCGCAACCAAACCGGCTTTTCGTGCCATCCCCAACAGATTTAAAACTCTGGTGGTGACCTGCGCCTTCAAAGAACTAATCAGCTGGTCTACATCTATGCTTACTTGAGTATTTTTATACGAGCGTACAAACGCATTGCGCTGTACTGCTCGAGTAATACATTCCTGAGTAAAACAGGTGTAACTACCACGTCCGGGCAATTTATGCTGATAATCGACCAGTATAGCACCATCAGGTGCTACAACATAACGAATCAATTCGTCTTGGGCAGCACTTTCACGACAGGCAATACAGGTCCTAACACTGTTACGTGTTTTTTTTACCAAAAAATATTACTCCTGCTTGTCCGTAGCTTCTACATCTGCTTCTACATCTGCTTCTACATCTGCTTCTACATCTGCTTCTACATCTGCTTCTACATCTGCTTCTACATCTGCTTCTACATCTGCTGAATCATCTACACCAGCATCAGCGATAACATCTTCGGCAACCGAATCCTCTGTCTCCGCAACATTTTCATCGTCCTGCTTCGTAAGCTCATCCTGCTCAATTTCAGCAGCACGACTTTCGCTCTTAATATCAATCTTCCAACCAATAAGACGCGCAGCCAGGCGGACATTTTGCCCTTTTTTACCAATAGCCAGAGATAGTTGGTCATCAGGAACAACAATTTCCATCGCATGCTCTTCACTGTCAACGTATACACGCGACACATCTGCAGGTGCCAGTGCAGCACAGGCAAAGCGCGCCATATCATGGCTCCAATGAATGATGTCTATTTTTTCGCCACGCAACTCAGATACTACGTTCTGCACCCGAGATCCACGCATACCCACGCAAGCGCCTACTGGATCCACATCTGGATCATGGGACACCACTGCTATCTTCGCACGGCTACCCGGCTCACGTGAACACGCAATAATTTCCACAATCCCTTCAGCTATTTCCGGGACCTCTGTCTTAAATAGCTCCATAACTAAACTTGGATGGGTACGAGAAAGGATAATCTGCGGGCCCTTGGGTGACATCTTAACTTCTGATATATAGGCACGTAACCGATCAGATTGACGGTAATTTTCGCGCGGAACCTGCTCACGGTGAGGCAGCAGCGCCTCAGCCCGACCGAGATCAATAATTAAATCTCCACGCTCATAACGGCGGACAATACCGTTAACCAGCTCGCCAACCCGGCTTATAAATTCATTGTAGATGCCTTCGCGCTCAGCCTCACGTACCTTTTGGATAATAACCTGTTTAGCGGTCTGGGCAGCAATCCGACTAAAAGTACCAGAATCCATCTTCATGCCCAAAGAATCGCCACAAACAACATCAGGATCAATCTCCTGTGCTTCCGCCAGGTCGATCTCTTTATAGGAATCCTGCACTTCATCAACAACAGTAACAAACTCGAACAGTTCCACTTCGCCCTGCTCGTTATTGTAATGCGCTTCTAGGTCGCGGGTATTGCGATACTTTTTATTTGCCGCCGACAGAACTGCTGATTCTAGCGCTTCAACTAACACTGAACGATCAACACTCTTATCTTTGACCACTTGATCTATAACGTGGTTGAGATTCGCAACCATTTAAAAATCTCCCATATTTAGCACCTGAACACTTCAGGCAAAGCCGATACCAATGTTACCCCCAAGCCATGAGGATAAATACCGGGTTTAAGTTCATTATTAGTTTAATAAAAGACTGGTTTAGAATTGTGGTTCCAGGTTTACTTTATCTATGTCATCTCTGGATAATTCAACACGACCAGGTGGCTGATCTTGCTGATCGACTACAACCTTACCTTGAACCAGACCAATCAATTCACCGACAAAACTTTTACGTTTGTAGCCCCTGCCATCGGGATCTAAAGCAACTACAGTTTTAGCCCGTACTATCTGTCCGGCAAAGCGCTCAAAATCGGCGTCCCTCTTGATGATTCTATCTAATCCTGGCGATGAAACCTCCAACCGATAAGCACACGATGGCACCTCTTCGATATCCAAGATTGCACTTAACTCACGACTAAACCGGGCGCAAGCATCCAGATTAATACCACCCTTTTTATCAACATACACACGTAACAGCCATTCAGCACCATGTTGTTGATATTCCATATCTACCAACTCAAGTTCCTGCTCGGCTAAAATAGGTGCAGCAAACTGAGTTACCTGCTCAATAATTGAATCAGTATTCATTTTCGTACCCTGTAAAAACAAAAAAAAGTGAGCTAAAAGCTCACTTCTCAAACGAATGAAAAGGTTTAATCTGCCAATACTTAGCATGCAAGCACGTAAATATCAAGGGAAAAGACTTGAAATTAAAGCAAATCTAAAACTACCACGACCTCAGTATGCGCAGTTTGGGGAAACATGTCTACTGGTCTTATGGAATGTACTCGGTAACACGCGCTACACAGTTCTCGCACATCGCGCAGCATGGTCTGTTGATCACAGGACACATAAACAATACGCTGCGCACGCTGCTCAACAAGGAGTGCTAGCAACTCCTTAACACCAGCGCGTGGAGGATCTAACACCACGATATCTGGACCATCATGGTGCCGTTGCGCCGCCTGCATGAATTTGCCCACATTTGCCACATGAAAGTCGACATTTGTTATGCCATTCACTCGCGCATTGCTTTGCGCATCCCTTATGGATCCGGCGTTGCCCTCAACACCGGTAACCTGACGGACACGTCTGGCCAATGGCAAAGAGAAGTTACCCATACCGCAATACAAGTCAAATATATGCGCCTGTGCCACAGCATTACTACATGGACTGTCATCCCCACATACGGCCTCAACGACTAAAGCTACCAGAGCACGGTTCTGCGCCAAGTTGATCTGGGCAAATCCGCCAGGAGCATATTCAAGAGTCAGCGCGGGCTTATCGACACTGATAGATATTCCAGCGTCACCTTTAATATGGCACAAAGCTGCATCCGCTGTTTGTACCCAGCAGGCTAATTCATGAGCAGCAATCTCAGTAGCCAGCCACGCACAAAAACGCTCCGATTTACTGCCAACATAATGGATAACAATTCGCGCTAATCCACCATCTCCGACAGCAACATCTATTTGCGCGACGTCACCGGCATAATTTGTTGTGTTAAACAATTGGCGTAAAACCGGGATGAGAGCATTAATACGCGGATCGACCACCGGGCAGGAAAGAACATCCACCACTTTATGGCTGGCGCGCTGATAAAACCCTACGTGAAAAACGTTTTTGCTTGTATAACATTTGAGCTGGGCACGACTGCGATAACCAAAGGGCTGAGCACTGGGGCACAAGGGCAATATAACGTTTTCAGCAATATCCAGTTGATGTTGGCAGTTCTCGCGCAACAAACGTGCCTTCCAGGCACATTGCTGCGCATAGCTCAACATCTGCCAATCACAACCGCCACATTCGGCAAAATGTTGGCACTCGGGCTGAATCCGTTGTGGTGCAGCAGTTACAATATCCAGCAGCGTACCTTTAGCATAACGCTTTTTGTCTACATCCAGACGACAATTGACTACATCACCAGGCACAGCACCGCTGACAAACACAGCCTTACCATCCACCCGCCCCAAGCCATCACCACCGTTGGTTAACGTAGTAATTTCTACAATAACATTCATATGCCCATACTATTTCAGCCCAGCCAGCAGCACTGGTTTACGTTTTTTATACGCCAGAAAAAATTTATCCGAAAATTTCTCGCCTGTCATGTACACCATAGTGCCATTACGGAAGGAATCTACCAATTGCGTTTGTACGGGAATAACATCGGCGCTACTCACACCCATGCGCCCGAGGGTCTGAAACTTATAGATATTCTGGTAGCTATCCGCAGCGAAGCTCAAATTCACCTCAATTGAAACCCGATGGTAATCACCAAAATAACGATTAGTACAATCTTTAAACGCTATCTGGACACCGTTATCTAGTTGTATTGTGGTAAAAAGATCTGATTTCAAGCTACTCCTCCGTTATTCTTTTTATGCAACTGATCGTACAAACAACCAATACGTCGCCACAAACCGCGCAACACCCGCACATCACGGGTGGTAAGACCAGCCCGACCAAAAATACGCCGATAGGTACGCAACATGTGGTCGGGATTACTCTCCACCAAGTAGCCAATATTGGTTAACGAAGTGCGCATATGAGCAAACATGCTTTCCACAGCTGCGTTGTCTGCTAAATCATCACTTGTAGATGGTGCCGCTTGAGTATGCTTTTTCGATACTTCATACAAACACAGTGATACCGCCTGCGCTAAATTCATCGAGGGGAAATCATCACAGGTGGGTATGGTGATAAACCGCTGGCACAGATCCAACTCATCAGTGTGCAACCCTCTATCTTCGCGCCCGAAAACCAATGCTTGCGGCACACTGGCACCAAGACCATGCATACATTGGGCAGCACCGTCGGGATCGAGAAAATCATCGCGATATTGACCAAAACGCCTAGTAGTTCCCAACACATACTGGCGATCACTCAGAGCTGCATCCAGAGTAGGATATACGCGCGCGCTTTCGAGTAAACCACCAGCTTTTACCGCCATCAGCCGTGCCTCATCAGCCAGATGGTCGGTTTGTGGATTAACTAGGCGCAAATCACTAAAACCAAAGTTTGCCATGGCGCGACACACTGAACCAATATTCAACGGTCCTTGTGGTTCGACCAGAACAACTGCTATATCAAGCATAATCACCTGCTAAATGTTGCACCAATTCAAAACGCTCCTCAGCACAAATAAGCACGAATGTTCCACCATTGTTAACGCATTTTTGGTTCACGACCAACCTCACGCCACTTGGCAAAACGCTGGCGCGCCGCCTGAAGTAATTCCTCATCATAAGTTTCGGCGAAATCTATCACGTGTTCAAACTGGCGCATAAATGACAGCTCACACGGATTGGCGGCAATTAGCACCTGAGCACCATTGGAGTTACGCTGATCAACAACTATGGCAACTGCTTCCTGATGGCACTCGACTGCGCCATTATCCCACACATGGGGTAAAAACGACCCCTTATCCCAGCACCACATATAGCGATCCAAGGTCAGCGCCTGATTGTCGTCAGCAACTACAATCAGCACCCTTTTACCCTGGGCAAAAAAATCTGCTGCCAGTTGGCACAAATGTTTGGCTTTTTCCGCTTTTGCCAGTTTGATAAATTCAACAACAGGCACAGGTAGCCCCAGTTAAGGTTACAGATACAAAAGGCCGGGTTCACACCCGGCCAATCGGTAAATGGTTATTTTTCAGTTTTAGCTAGCTATTGCCCGACCAGGCTCTGGCGACAAAATTGCGCTCCTGCTTCCAGTGCCATGTGATTCATGGGCAAGAAACGATGGTTGCGCTCGGGAAGAACCTCTTTCAAGGTTGCCGCAATAGAATCAACAGAGACCACTTTACTGTATTCCACATAAGCACCGAGAACAATCATATTAGCCAAGCGAGCATCACCAATTTCCAGCGCCATATCATTAGCCGGAATCAGTACTCGCTGCAGATCATCGCGACTGGAACCATCATCTTCAACCAGCGAAGAGTTAATAAGTGCAAAACCGCCGCTGCGGATTTTACTATAGTACTTTTCCATGGATAATGGATTCAACAACAGCGCCGCTTCCGGGGCACCGACCACAGGTGAGCCAACACTGGTATCTGACATCACTATGGTGCAGGTTGCCGCACCACCGCGTTTTTCTACCCCGTAGGCGGGGAAATACGAGGCTTGGTTGCCCTCTAAAATTGTTGCATATGCCAAGAGATTTCCGATAAGCAACACCCCTTGACCACCAAATCCAGCTATAAAAACATCATGATTCATAATTTCACCAATTTTACGCTGTCGCGTCCTTATATACTCCCAGAGGGAAATACGGGATCATCTCATCAGCTACCCGCTGATTTGCCGCCAACGGACTCATCCCCCAGTTGGTCGGGCAGGTAGACAACACTTCGACAAACGCAAAACCTTTGCCGTCTAGCTGGGTTTGAAATGCTTTGCGTATCGCTTTACCCGCCTGCATCACGTGTTTGGGGGTATCAACTGCCACGCGCACCGAATAGGCAGTACCTTCCAGACCTGAGAGCAACTCGGCCATTTTTATCGGATAACCATCAGTAGCCACGTTGCGCCCAGTAGGGGTAGTAGAAGTTTTCTGCCCGGGCAACGAAGTCGGAGCCATCTGCCCCCCGGTCATACCGTAGGTAGTATTATTAACAAAGATAACCGTTAGCAACTCACCGCGATTTGCCGTGTGGATAATCTCTGCAGTACCGATAGCCGCTAAATCACCATCGCCCTGATAGGTGAAAACCGGGCGTCCCGATTGTACCCGTTTTGCCCCGGTAGCAACCGCTGGCGCGCGCCCATGGGGAGCTTCAATAACGTCGATATCTAAATAACCGTACAAAAACACGCTACACCCAACTGAAGCCACGCCAATTGTTTGATCTTTGATACCAAAATAGTCCAGCGCCTCGGCTACCAGACGGTGAATAGTCCCATGCTGGCAACCGGGGCAAAAATGGGTTTGCACGTCCTTCAATGAATCAGGACGGGAAAATACTTTCTTCATCTCTGTCGTCATCATCATGCCTCGTAGTGTTTACATATCTGAGCTAAAAGTTCTTCCGGTGTTGGCAGCGACCCGGCACCTGGAGCACGCCCGTAAAATACCACCTCAGTGCGCGGAATAGCCAGGCGCACATCATCCACCATCTGTCCATTGTTCAGCTCAAAGCACAGCACTTTCTGACCAGCGCTGGTGTACTTTTGGTAAGCAACTTTCGGAAATGGAAATAGAGTAATCGGGCGTAGCAAGCCAACCTTAAGTCCTTGTTCGCGCGCCAGCCGCACTGCCGTTTTGGCAATGCGCGCGGTGCTGCCATAAGCGGTCACGACCAATTCGGCATC
>Ga0307990_1002327_pt1 | contig 15270 bp, 11 predicted proteins | sample EllFjometagen129_FD_203168 | JGI IMG/M metagenome (GOLD analysis project Ga0307990, IMG submission 203168) | Marine microbial communities from Ellis Fjord, Antarctic Ocean - #129 | ecosystem: Environmental > Aquatic > Marine > Unclassified | place: Southern Ocean | collected 2014-10-08
TGTCGTCCACATAATGTATAATCATTTCGCCAGTCTTGTTTACCTTCGGAGTGGACGACTATTTTTCGGAATCAGTGGATTCTTTCACCGGAATATGCAGAGAACCGGAGGTGCAGAACATTATTATAGAAGACCGGAGAGAATTTCATATATCTTCAGAAATCGTTTCCCGGTCAGGTTTATTCAGAATATTCAAAGATATCGTAATACCCGATCTTGATTCGGTCTCCAACCGAGAGTCGGTAAGGTTGATCAATCTTGAGGTCATTGACAAAAGTCCCCAGTGAGCTGTTCTCGTCACGAATAAAGGCCCCCTGTTGGGAAATCCAGATGATCGCATGATTTCTAGAGATACTTTTTTCGCGTAAATGGAGATAATTCTGGGCACTGCGCCCAATCGTCAATCCATTCTGGGGGACAGCAATCATTTGCCCCATAAAATCACCGGCTACACCATAAATACAGGGCACACCAGTTGATTTAGAAGGTCTGCGAACAGGGGTTGGCGGCTGTACTTTGGGTTCAGGAGTTTGGATTTTCCGTCTGGAAATATCCTGCATGATGGTAGATCCGGTACTTCCACTTCGATCACCCTGCATGCGTGCGTGCTCAAATGCCTCGCGCAGATCCATGACACTGCGATAACGCTGGGCTGGATTTTTAGCCAGGGCAGTTGTGATCACTGTGGAAATAGATGCTGGAATGTTTTTATTATAAGCACTGATCGAAGGCAGCTGGAGATTGAGATGCTCCCAGGCAATGCGTTCCCGGCTTGTGGATCCCTTACTGCTTGAGCTCTCTCCTGAATAGGGTACTTTTCCCCCACTCAGCACCTGGTAAAGCGTAATTCCCAGAGAATAGATATCTGTCCGGGCATCAATCTTCCCACCGGTGAATTGCTCTGGCGCCATATAAGGTGCCGTGCCCCCACCAATGTCGCTGTCTGTCAAACGGGCGACGCCAAAATCAGTCAGCAGTACTTTCCCATCTTTGGGCATTAAAACATTAGCTGGTTTGACATCACAGTGATAAACCTGGTTATTATGGGCATAATGTAGGGCTGATGAAAGGGGGGCCAATATGGTAGACATAGCAGCAAGATCAAGGGGGTTCTTTTCGCGGGAGATGATTTCTCCCAAATTGCTGCCGTTCACCCAGTCCATAATGATAAAGCGGAGATCCCCTTCCCTATCAAAATCATAGATGCGAACGATGTTAGGGTGTTCCAGCTGGCGGTAGAGACTGGCCTCCTGGGTAAACATCTTCAGAAAACGTGGATTGTACACCAGGTCCTGGCGCAGCACCTTAACTGCCAGGCGCGTCGAGCGCAGGTTGTCCCAGGCTTGATAGACGTCGGCCATCCCCCCGGACCCGGCTTTTTCTCGCAGGTAGTATCGATTAAGTAATGTCTTGCCAGTCAGGTTAATCATTCTTTGGTCATTATTCCAGATACAAACTCTGCTGTTATTTCGACATGTTTTTTATTTTATCTCGTTTTATCTCTGTTGCCATTTGCCCCGAGTGAGTGGTGCATGGAGAAATTCCCCCCTGCGCCACTCAAAGTCAGAAAACCACCAGCCAGTAGAACAGAAGCCCCCCTCCGTTTCACTCCGGGGAGGCGGCACAACGGAAACCGGTACTGTTGTTCGAGAGATCCGGATTGTCCCTGAGGCGGTAGGCCGCGCTAACGTAGTTCGCGGGGAGCCACCACCCGCCACCCCGCAGCCTACGGTTTTCCCCGGAAGTAGGACCCAACGGGTTCTCAGCGGGAGAGTTAGCATAATAATCTCCCCCGGACCAATCACTCACCCACTCCCAAACATTACCTGCCATGTCCATGACACCATAAGGACTGGCTCCCCCGGGATAACTGCCCACCGGTGCGGTACCCGCGTATCCATCATTGTATTCTGTGTTGGCATGATCAAATTCGCATTCCTGATCGCAGAAATTCACGACCGCACCGTCAAATTCATCTCCCCAGGGATACATGCGACCATCCGTTCCCCGGGCTGCTTTCTCCCATTCCGCTTCTGTTGGCAAACGCCCTCCCCTCCATTCACAATAAGTGTTGGCGTCCTCCCAGTTGACGTTGACTACCGGGTATTCATCATAGGCAGAATTCCCATAGTAACTATCCCGGGTATTCGAAATAAATTCTTCAGGCGGATCGCATGTTCCAGCTTCTACGCAATCCTGGTAAGCAGCATTGGTCACCTCGTATTGGTCAATATAATAAACATCCAGGTATACCTCATGCACGGGTTCTTCGTTCTCAAACGAGCTTAGTTCGCATTCACTATCATTATTGGGTTCAGAATACTTCTGACATTCGACCAGTGCCCGATCGGCATCCATCCCCATCTCGAACTCCCCGGCAGGGATCAGCATCATCGGGATACCAAAATCATCCATCTTTATAGTGGGCAGAGCTGGCGTTTCCGTCAGTGTTGATGGAAATGTGGTGCTTGGACTAGGTGGGAGTGTCTTTGTGGGAACAGCCAGCGGCTGTTTTCCAGAGCCGCCCCCCTTCGTGAGCATCACAGTCATGGCAGCAACCAGGATCCCCCCAACTCCCAGCCAGCCCCTATTACGCTGCCACCAGTTCAGGGACTTAGGTTCCTGAAGAGAGGCGGGAGTGAGATATCCTACCTGGGGATGATCCTGTCGCAGATTTTGTTGTTCCTTCTGGCCCCGGTCTTGAGCTGAAGTGGGGGCCGTTTTCCCCGTTAGCACAGCAGCGGCTGATTGTGATTCAGGATCTTCAATGAAACCAATTGCTCTTTCCAATGCGTTAAGTAAATACAGGGCGGTTTGATAGCGTTGGTTTGGATCCTTCGCCAGACATTTCATCACTACGCTTTCAAGCGCGGGGGAAATGTCCGGATTATACCCACTCGGAGAAGGGGGGTCTAAATTAATCTGCTCCCATCGTACTTTAAAGCTGGTGGTCCCTGTCCTAGTTGCCTGTTCTCCCGTAAAGGGCCGCTCCCCGCCGGTCAGCATTTCATACAATACAATGCCCAGGGCATAAATATCCGTCTGAGGAACCGGATCTAAACCCTTGACCTGCTCGGGCGCCATGTAGGCCGGGGTTCCCACTCCCACCATGGTGGCCGTGGCAGCATCCGCTAACCGGGCAATCCCAAAATCAGCCAGCAAAACCTGCCCATGTTGATTGATCATTATGTTGCCGGGTTTGATATCGTTGTGGATCAAACCTTCTTTGTGGGCATAGGCTAAAGCTTGACATACCCCCTGCATGACTTGGAGTACACCCGCGGTTGGATAGGGACCTGCAGCGTCAAAGATCTTCAGCTTGAGATTGTCACCTTCGATATAATCCAGCAGCATATAAACCAGTCGGCCTTCTTCTTCCAGTCCATAGAACCGGACAATATTCGGGTGCTGTAAGCGGGCTAGGGTGTCAGCTTCGCGTCGGAAGCGCCGCATGAACACTTTATCGACTGCCAGATCTTCATGCATCACTTTCACGGCCAGCATAGTGCTGCGGTGATTGTCCCAGACTTTATAGACCTCGGCCATTCCTCCCCGGCCGAGATGCTCCTGGACTAGGTAGCGATTCTTGAGTGTCTGACCAACTAAGCTTTTCATCTAAACGATCTCCTTCTTAGTGGCGATCCCGAAAGAAACCGGGGCTCACCACCCTTAAAAGCCCTGCAACTGGTAGAACAGAATGCACCCACCGATTCAGAAAGTCAGAATTCCAGCAGCCAGTATCCCAGAATCATTCCGAGGTGGCACAACGGAAACCGATCCCGGGGTGATAATCATCCGGGGTGCTCCCGTCACGATAGGCCGTGCGCACGAAATCTGCGTCGTAGTACCACGAGCCGCCGCGCAACACGCGAACCGTTCCCGAACTAGGGCCATCGGGGTTATTGGAGGGAGAGCTGGCATAATAGTCCTTATCATACCAATCACTCGCCCACTCCATGACATTGCCTGTCATATCATACAATCCATATCCGTTAGGTGTATAACTCATCACGGGAGCTGTTCCTATATAATTACACTGATCATTATCATTAAATCTAGCTCCGTTTTCAGCGCCATCATCACAAACCGGACCCTCATCCCCCCAGGGATATTTCTTCCCCTCCAATCCACCCCGGGCTGCTTTCTCCCATTCCGCTTCTGTCGGCAGGCGTCCTCCTCTCCATTCACAATATGTTTGAGCGTCATACCAGCTAACACAACCTACTGGATAATCCTCGCTTTCACCACAGACAAGCTCTTCGCATCCAGTTTCTTTCATAAACTCATGGTATTGATCTAAGGTTACCTCATGTTCATCAAGCCAGTAAGCATCCAGATTGACCTCATGAACCAGTTCTTCATTACCATTTCCTTCCTCGCTTCCCATCCAAAACTCTCCTGCAGGTATATAAACCTGCACCATCCCATCTATTAGCGTGCTGGTTTTAGTTTTAGGGGTACTGGTAGCTGCTGTATTGGTTGCGGTGAGTACAATCCTTTCCGTCGGCTTGGGCTTGGTTCCATTAATTACAATCATTTCTGATGGCTTGGGTTTGGTGATACCGGACCCAAAAATCACGCCCAGGGCAACCACAGAAGCCACACCAACCCAGATACCCCATAACGGCCGCTTTGGTTTTGATTCCTTTCTGACAGGTTGAATCCGGGACTGTTCAGGTTGAACAGGATCTACTGGAGATTTGGGCGGGATATAAGGGGTGACTTGTTCGAGCTTAGAGTCGATTGCCCGCCGGGGGGACTCAGAAACTTTTTGAATCACTGTCTCCAGTTCATTTAATAAATCCACCGTATTTTGATATCGGTTTTTAGGCTCTTTGGACAGGCATTTTAATACAATTCGTTCCAGATCTGGCGATATATCCGGCTGATACAATCTCGGTGATGGCGGATCCAAATTAACCTGCTCCCAACGCACTTTGGCGCTGGTGGTACCGGTGGTAGTGGCTGTATCCCCAGTAAAGGGTCGCTCCCCTCCAGTTAACATTTCATAAAGGATCACGCCCAGTGCGTAGATATCTGTCTGGGGTATTGGATCCAAACCCTTAACCTGCTCCGGTGCCATATAGGCTGGAGTACCGGCACCCACCATGGTCATAGTGGCGGAATCAGCAAAGCGGGCAATCCCAAAATCTGCCAATAGTACTTGCTGATGCTGGTTGATCATAACGTTTCCTGGTTTGATATCGCAGTGGATCAAACCCAGGTTATGAGCGTAATTGAGAGCACTGCACAAAGGTTGGATGATCCCAGCCACTTCGGTTGTGGTATAAAAACCCTCTTTCCTGAATATCTGCCTACGTAAAGTTTCACCTTCTATATAGTCCATCAGCATGAACACCTGATACTGAGAACTTTCCAGGCCGTAGAATCGGACGATATGAGGGTGCTGCAGCCTTGCTAATGTTTCAGCCTCGCGCTTAAAGCGCCGGAGGAAGATTTTATCCTCAGCTAGATCTTCGTGCATCATTTTTAATGCCAGGTGTGCCGTTCGCTGCTGATCCCAGACTTTATAGACCTCCGCCATGCCCCCCCGGCCGAGATATTCTTCTATAATATAGCGCTCTGCAATCTTCTGGCCGACATTGACCTGCATATATCATCCTCCAATATTGTCCAGCGTGATTCCGAGGTAATCCATAAGTAGCCGGATAATGTCAAAGTTTTCATCGTAGATCGGGGCGACACCCGTCCAGTCATAGAATCTTTCGGAACAGATCGTGCTATAACAGGCCGGTGAATTAACGTATTCGGTGATCCCATCCATGACCCGCCCTTTGAGTTCATCAGGAAAGTCCCGGGAGAACGACACGGTATCATTGGGGATCTCGGGGGAAAGAGCAAGGATGCGAACCTTTTGAATCACATCAGGTGCTTGACTACTTATGGCTGCCCTGGCATCCAGCACGCGGTAATTACCGCAATATAATTTTCCATCACTGGTTAATCCACATGAATCGACCAGGTTTTCTGGAACATCAGGATCCATACCCATGGACCAGGAACCTATCGGAAGGAGCGGCGGCGAGAAATAAGCCGTGCCAAAATCAGCATTACCCCCATAAACGGCTAGTACGGATTGGGGATGACCACCTGCATTTATACGCTTGCCAAGTTTAATGTTTAGGGATTCAAATAAAGCGTCAGGTATAACAAATCCAGAGGTGGATGTTTCATCGGGATAAGCCCAGGTAGCACCTTCCAGATCTTCCAAGGATTGATAAGCGCTATCCCTGGCAACATAAAATGCCGTCCAATAGACATTCCATCCATATCGAACGGAAGCCAGAGCAGGTTCAACACCGCACAAGCGATTCGCCAATGCATATCCCATGGCAGGAATAAAACCAACCGAGTTCTCCGGATTAGCACAAATCTCTTCGATTGTGGCAGCATAGGTCGTTGGGACAGAAAAATCAAAATACAAGCCAGTGATATCAAATAAGTCCTGTGCCATTAGTTTTCCATTTGCTTTCATAAAATTAACATCCACGGAAGGTACGAAGAGCAAACGAATCGGATTATTTATTGTACCTACAGTTTTTTGTGTAGGGGTTGGGACCGGTGTTGTAGTTTCCGTCATTGTGGGGGACGGCACTACTCCGGGTGTGTCAGTCACATATCCAGCATCCACCTGTCCCGGTTCCTCTGTTTCGGCAACCGCATTTTCTACCAAAGCGGCAACGGGAATAGTTTCTATTACTGGTTCAGGGTGATAATTAATATTTCCTACGCCAGAATATACTGCAAGGGATATCGCCGCTACGGCTATCAATCCTAACCAGAAAGGCCAGCCTTTATACCAGGGAGCCTGAGTAATTGTACCGATGCTCTTCTGCGGACTAGATTGAGTAAACGAGGAGGCTATTTTCCCTGTTAGCACAGCGGCAGCTGACTGGGGTTCAGGATCTTCAATAAAACCAATTGCTCTTTCCAATGCGTTAAGTAAATCCAGGGCGGTTTGATAGCGCTGGTCCGGATTTTTAGCCAAACATTTCAAAACCACATCCTCAAGCGCGGGGGAAATGTCCGGATTATACTCTCTCGGAGAAGGGGGAGTGAGGTTGACCTGTTCCCAACGAACTTTGGCGCTGGTGGTCCCTGTCGTGGTTGCCTGTTCTCCTGTAAATGGCCGCTCCCCGCCGGTCAGCATTTCATACAACACAATGCCCAGGGCATAAATATCCGTCTGGGGAACCGGATCCAAACCCTTGACCTGCTCCGGGGCCATATAAGCCGGAGTGCCCGCTCCCACCATGGTGGCCGTGGCAGCATCCGCTAACCGGGCAATCCCAAAATCAGCCAGCAAAACCTGCCCATGTTGATTGATCATTATGTTGCCGGGTTTGATATCGTTGTGGATCAAACCTTCTTTGTGGGCATAGGCTAAAGCTTGACATACCCCCTGCATGACTTGGAGTATGTCCGCGGATGGATAGGGGCCTGCAGCGTCAAAGATCTTCAGTTTGAGATTGTCGCCATCAATATAATCCAGCAGCATAAAAGCCAGTCGACCTTCTTCTTCCAACCCATAGAACCGGACAATATTTGGATGCTGTAAGCGGGCAAGGGTGTCAGCTTCCCGTCGGAAGCGCCGCATGAACACTTTATCAACTGCCAGATCCTCATGCATCACTTTCATGGCCAGTATGGTGCTCCGGTGATTGTCCCAGACTTTATAGACTTCGGCCATTCCTCCCCGGCCGAGATGTTCCTCGATTTGGTAGCGGTTCTTGAGCGTCTGACCAACTAAGCTTTTCATCCTCCCCAAACTCCTTCAATTTGTTAATCTTAAAACAATCTAATTTATATCACCGATAGACTCTTTATTTCAATCTTGAGATGCGGCACAACGGAAACCGACATCGCTGTACGTACTAATCGGATTGCCCCTGAGGCGGAAGGCCGTGCGCACAAAGTCTGCGTTGAAGGACCACGAGCCGCCACGCAACACACGAGGTTTTCCGGAAGCAGTGCCCTGCGGATTCTCCACCGGAGAATTTTCATAATAATCAGATACCCATTCCAAGGCATTGCCCGCCATATCATACAGCCCATATCCATTAGGAGAAAAGCTCCTCACAGGTACAGTTCTGCCATCACAGAAATAAATTTGAGCTCCATTTTCAGCTCCCTGATAACAGTCTGGATATTTATCACCCCAGGGATATTTCTTCCCCTCCAACCCGCCCCGAGCTGCTTTCTCCCATTCTGCCTCTGTGGACAGGCGTCTCCCCGCCCATTCACAATAAGACTGGGCACCATACCAATTCACATAAGTTACTGGATGGTCCTCAAAACCGCTGACAGGCTGCCAGTTGCTCCCGTTTTTCTCGATCAGTACATCGTTATCACTCGCGTCCAGCCAGTTCGTCCCACCTTCTGGCGAATTCCCCCGTATGTTGAGAAACTCAGAAAACTGGGCATTGGTCACCTCGTGTGCATCCATCCAAAAAGCATCCAAATACACCTCATGCACCGGTTGCTCATTACTACCACCTTCTTCACTCCCCATTAGGAATTCTCCTGCCGGGATGTACATCATCGTCATACCGTCAATCTTAGAGATATTTGTAGATCCTATGACCAGAGTCGGTGTTGGATTTTCGGTCAGTGTGGGAGTCTCTGTAGGCACATGGGATTTCGTTGACTGAGCTGTCTGTGTTGGCACATGGGATTTCGTTGGCTGTGCTGTCTCCGTGAGCCTAGGAGTGGATCTTAATCCAGGGAGGATCACTGCCAGCGCAGCAACCAGTATCCCCACTGGTAGCAACCAGCCCCGCCAGCGCTGTTTTCATCCCGCAGCCAGCAGAGCGCCTTTCCCGAACCAGGATGCGCGCATGGGATCGGGAAACTGACGTATCAGCAAGCACTATAGTATTTCCCCGTCCCCGCCCAATAGTTAAACCATTTTCGTCAAAAGAGTATATAGTCCCATCGTGGTGTACCAGCGTAAAGTTTTCAGACATTATGAGTTCCTCCCCTCCTTGTTAATCATTCCTTTCTCCGATTGCAGCAAGTCTAAAAACCAGCTCCAGTCCACATTAATATTGATAATAATCCAGAAAAGTTATTCGGTTAGTCTTGAAAAAGGTCATCATATGTAATATTGAAATTGGGGCCAAAATAATAGGCATTAACTTCATCCAGAAACCCATTCTGCCTTAACCTGGTTAAGGCCAGATTCACGGGGTTTACCAGATCGCTGCTCTTGGGGAATATGAAACCAAGTTGATCAGCAAAGATGGGAGGCCCCACAATTTTTAGCTGATCAGCCCCATACCCAAGATATCCTTGACCGGCAACCTCGTCAATGATCACGGCATCAATGTCACCGGCGAGAAGAGACTGGACAGCAAAGGGAAACTGTTCAAAAGCTTGGATACGATTGGTTGGCAGGTAGGCTTCGGCGGCTGCGTAATTAGTGGTACCAGCCTGGGTGCCGAGTTTCAATGTTGTATCGGTAACAATATCATCGATATTTTGAAACCGGCTCTCATTTTTACGAACCAACAATCGCTGGTCAATATTCAAGTAACCTATCGAGAAATCCACACCTTCAGCTCGTTCTTTTGTAATCGTGATACCATCACCAGCTGCATCAAATTGCCCATCGGCCACGGCCTGAATCATACCTTCCCAGGCGGTCTCAACAAAAACAGGAGTGCAGTTTATTTCTTCACAGATGGCTCCCCACACATCATAATCCCACCCGGCGGGATTACCACTTGAGGGATCAATATAGTTAAAAGGTAAATAGGCATTCTCTACTGCGATGGTAATCTCCCGGCCACCCAGGTCTGTTGATAAGGAGGCTCCATTTGGAACTGGCGTGCTGGTGCTTGTTTTAGGGGTGCTGGTAGCTGCTGCCCTGGTTGCGGTAATGACCATCCTTTCTGGCGGCTTAGGCCTGGTGATACCGGACCCAATAATCACCCCCAGAGCAACCACCGCAGCCAAACCAACCCAGACACCCCATAGCGACCGCTTTGGTTTTGATTCCTTCCTGACAGGTTCAATCCGCGACTGTTGAGGTTGAACAGGATCTGCAAGAGATTTGGGCGGAATATAAGTGGTGACATTGTCATCTTTAAAGTCAATTGCCCACCGGGAGGACTCAGAAACTTTTTGAATCGCTGTTTCCAGTTCATTTAATAAATCCGTCGTATTTTGGTATCGGTTATTAGGCTCTTTGGCCAAGCATTTTAATACAATCCGTTCCAGATCTGACGATATATCCGGCTGATAGATTCTCGGTGATGGCGGATCCAAATGAACCTGTTCCCAGCGCACTTTGGCGCTGGTGGTGCCGGTGGCGGTGGCTGTTTCCCCAGTAAAGGGCCGCTCTCCTCCAGTTAACATTTCATAAAGGATCACACCCAGAGCATATATATCTGTCTGGGGAACCGGATCCAGGCCCTTAACCTGTTCGGGGGCCATGTAAGCTGGTGTTCCCGCACCCACCATAGTGGCGGTCGCCGCATCCGTTAACCGGGCGATTCCAAAATCAGCCAGTAATACTGTGTCATCAGGCTTGATCATTACATTGCCTGGTTTGATATCGCAATGGATGATTCCCTCTGAATGAGCAAACCGTAATGCGCTGCATAGGTCCCGGAAAATAGAACAAATTTCCTCGATCTTCATCCCTCTTTTATCAGCCGCATAGATTTTATGTTTGAGGGTTACGCCTTCTACATATTCCATAAGTATAAATGCTTGGTAGGGGGCTTTTTCCAGGCCATAAAAACGAACGATGTTCGGGTGCTGCAGCTTTGAAAGATTTTGAGCTTCGCGTTGGAAACGGCGCAGAAATACTTTATCCAGAGCCAAGTCTTCATGAAGGAGCTTCATGGCAAGGTAAACCATCCAGTTCTGATCCCATACTTTGTAAACCTCGGCCATCCCGCCCCGGCCAATTAATTCATCAATTCTATATCTGTTCGCTATGATCTGCCCAACCAAGTTTTTCATTTTATTCTCCTACACGTGCTCGGGATCTTACATCTAAATGAATAAGTTCTTAATCCAGCACTTTCGTTTAAAAGGAATCTAAAAGTGCTCCTTCTGTAACAATCAGAGCGAGAATCAAAATAGCAAAACCAATCCCCTGTAATATCAGCAACCAAACCAAGCATCCCTTTCCAGAAGGGGCAAAACCGGTGATATCCTCTACTTTTTTTGCTTCCCGAAGGTAAACAATATTAAATATCAGCCCCAGTATTCCTACACCAAAATAATATAGAGCAAATGTTAACCAGGCTTTGCCCACAAAACTCTTATTCATAGCGATTGCCCTGGCTGCACCATGGGCAATGACGTCTTCCTGCTGGTGTGCGGAATAACCTTGTTGTACTAAGTAGGCTCCATTCTGTGCAGGCGGAATGATTTGGTCCGGTTTTTGAGGGATAATCTGCCGGGAAGGCTGAATTCCCTGCTGAATGCTAAAGCGAAATATCGCATCACCAATACTGATTTTATCGCCATCATTTAGGACAGAAGCCTGAACCGGACGGCCATTCAGCAACGTTCCCAGGGCGCTGCCCTGGTCTTGAAGATAATATTTACCTTCCGCGTACTTGATTTTGGCATGTTGCCTGGACACATTCTCTCTGGATATGCGCACATCACAAACCTGGCTTCTTCCCAATAAAATGCCCCTCGAAGCAATGGGGATGCGAATCCCCCGGAAATCTCCGGTTATACCTTCCAGGAAGGCAGCACTCTGTTGGTTGGCCATAATTGCCTCTCTTTGGCTCTTTATCCGCCAATAGTAAATGTGTTGTCAAAAAAAATACGGGAAGGTTACACCCTGGGCGTAATTTCCCGTTCCTGGTTGACAAATCTTAAACTGTTTATAGCCCAAACCCTGTTTAATACGAATGGTGTCGTGTGCCTTGAAATAATATGGTAGTCCATCCACGTAAATGTCTTCATCATAACCGCTTTCATTGTGGATAATTATAATTACTTCCTTCGGTTCAGAGGATGGGTAATACGATCCTTTAAATACATATAAGCTTTCATTCTTATTATCAAACTCAATATTAAATGAGTTTCCGCATACGTCCTTCCCATACATATGAGGACAAAATTGGACCGAATGATTCCCCGATAAAGACGCGATGGCCAGACTCTCGTCCCAGGGCATGACCACACCTTTATTTATTCCATCAATATAAACCACTATCGGGTTACAATGCTCGTTTTTCACAGTCACATTGACAGAATATGGCGCTGGAGTGTATGTTTTTGTGGGGATAATAACCACCAAAATAGATCGCTTCAGAATTTTGAGAACCTATCTCAACAAGAGTTGCACTATAATCAGTATTTCCGTAAGTGATAGATTTAGTGACAACTACTTCTCCTCCTAATTTTTCGAATACTTCACCGACCCTAAGAGCAACACCCCTACCATAAGCATCCCCATCATGCATGATGGCAAGTTTTGTCCCACCCAGGTTATTGTAGAGATATTCCACCGCAAGTTGACCCTGAAGATCATCCGTGAAGGGGATGCGGTTGAATACATCTTAGTTCCCACTGGTAAGATCAGCCCGCATTGCGGAGGGTGAAAGCATCGGTAACCTGGCTTCATTATAGATCGGGATAGCTGCAGCTGTGGAACCGGAGAATATATGGCCAGCAATCGCAACAACATCCGGGTCTGAAGCGAATAGATTTGCAACGTAGGCACCACCTTCACCACTGCCCTGTGTGTCCTCGATGAGCAGTTTAAAGTCAAACCCATCGATACCGCCGAGAGCATTAGCATCTTTCACAGCCAGAAGACCAGCATTAGAGATGTCGATACCGAAGGCAGAGTAGTCACCTGCCATAGGTCCGGCAAAACCGATCTTCATTTTCGAACCCTTATCAATCACAGCTCAAATGGTCTCGTCTGGATTGTTAATACCGGGAATCTCAATTTCAGCGTTTCCAGCACAGGGATCCGCCGGTGAATTGAATCTCCCAGATCTAACCGGCTGAGACTGGCCATGTAATTAATGTATTGACTGTCAAAAATACCAGCCAGGTCTCCTTCCGCCAGTGCTTCCCGATCCAGGAACGGAAGGCGATTAAAACCCAATTGTTCTCGGATCCGTTCGATACTTTCGTCAGTCGCATGTTCCCCCAGCATGGCAATAGCAGGATCACCTGGAATTAAACGCTGGAACATAAATATTACAAAGGTGACCCCGATCAGCTTGGGGATCACAGAGATGATTCGTCGAATAATATAACGAGTCAAAGAAAACCTCCAATAATCCCTTACAAAAAACAACAGACATACCTAACCTTTCACATTCAGGAATTTCGTTATCCTGAGAGGGTTACTCAGTTACAAAGGCGGGGTCAATCGTTACTTCACTGAGTCCATCTGGGAATCCGGCTTCTGCCAATAACTCTCGGGATAACTCGGGGTTATATTCCCAATCCACAATGGTGTCATCGTGGCCCCAGATCCGCGGAGGCAAGAAGTTGGTTGCGGCTTCACCATATGCACCGTAGAAATTTTCAATTAACCCCTGGCGGTTGATGGCGTGGGCCAGAGCCTCACGAACACGAACGTCCTGGAACTCGACGATCTTGTAGCTGAAAGCCAGGTAGCCAGTATTGAGGGCTGGTCTGGTCATAACATAAAGATCAGCGGCGGCTTCAGCTGTAACTAGATCTTCAACTACAGCCTGTTCGAAGCCCTGGATGTCCCCGGCCTGTAAGGCCAGGAAGCGAGCGGAGTCATCTGCGATTACACGGAAAACAATCTCATCTACTGTGGGCGCGCCGCCCCAGTAGTCAGCATTGGCTTCAACGGTGATATGGTCGCCTTCTACCCATTCCACAAACTTGAAGGGGCCGGTTCCCACGGCGCCATTGGAGGGAAGACCATAATCTTCACCAGCAGCTTCCATAGCAGCCGGGCTGGAGATCGCTAAGATATCCATGGCCAAGTTAGCCAGGAAGGGAGCCAGAGGCTGAGAAAGAACAAATTTGACTGTGTAATCATCAACTTTTTCAACAGCAGAAATGATGCTATTTTCATCAAAGCCGCCCAACATGTACTCATAGTATACATACGTCTGGCTTTCATAGTGCTGGGCGTGGGCAGTTAAGCGCTGTCGATCAAAGTTGAAGACCACTGCGTCAGCGTTAAAGTCCGTACCATCATGGAATTTCACACCCTGTCGTAAAGCACAAACCCATTCTGTACTTTCAGCGTTGGCTGTGCAGGATTCTGCCAGCGCGGGGATTGGTTTGGTGGAACCTGGTTCATATTGATAGAGAGGTTCCAGAACCTGTCCCGTTACACGGAAGCTTTCACCGTCAGTAACAACAGCGGGGTCTAACCCGACTGAGTCACCACCGCGACCAAAGACAAAGGTGTCAGAACCTTCAACGACAACACCCTCAAAGTAGTCTGCTCCCACAGGTTGCGGTACATAACCGCTGACTGAGCTAGAGAAAACGAGGGGTGTATTGTTATGAGCCACCCAAAGGCGGGCGACGTCGTCATGCAGCAGGTTTTCAACTTGATTGTACATGGCTTCGCGCTCTGCCTGATCAGGTGTGATGGATGCCTGATATAGCAAGTAAGCTACATCCGTATTGGCATACCAGCCTTCCCGTTTTTCAGGGCTCTTCACCCAAGCTGCGGGATCATCGCCAACTTTGTCGTCACCGGCAAAACCGAAGAAGTAGTACAAGAAGTTATCGGGGTCACCATTGTCACCACCCCAACCAAGCTGGTACAGGCCGTCCAGGTTTCCTTCGCGGCGCAAACCCAGGTAAGTGGGCCAGTCGCCAGCCAGTTCAAGCTGGACATCAAATCCAGCATTGGCCAGATCAGCAGCCATGGCTTCGCCAATTTCTTTCGGGTTGGGATAATAGAAGCGGGTTACAGGCATGTAATAAAGGGTCAGGGGAATTTTTTCTCCCATAGCCTCTTCTGCTGCTTCTTCAGCTACCTCGGGTTCTTCAGCCTCTTCAATAATACGTATTTCTGGAATAGGGCTGACTTGTTGTTGGACTGGAGTATCGATGGATTGCTGATCAGAAGCTGACTTGGGAGATTGTTGTTGAGGTTCTCTAGTTGATCCAGATAATCGAGCTCCAAACATAATACCCAAGACCAATATGGCCATTCCTGCCAAACCGATCCAAACTCCCCCGCGCCGCCGATTTGAAGGAGCTGATTTTATTGGATCTTGCGGTTGATATACAGGTTCAGGGGTTTGTGGAGCAAGCGGC
>Ga0307990_1002328_pt1 | contig 15267 bp, 10 predicted proteins | sample EllFjometagen129_FD_203168 | JGI IMG/M metagenome (GOLD analysis project Ga0307990, IMG submission 203168) | Marine microbial communities from Ellis Fjord, Antarctic Ocean - #129 | ecosystem: Environmental > Aquatic > Marine > Unclassified | place: Southern Ocean | collected 2014-10-08
ATTAATAATTTACACCTAATTTTAGGTATGCTTGAAATTCCCTTTGCACATCTTCAAACCATCTAAACCCTTGAAATATAAAAATATGACTGCGGGTTTAGATGATTTAAATCTGCACAAAGGGAATTCCATGAATAATGCAGGTTAGAGTTACAAGTTATAGATTGCAAAAAGTGCAATTTATGCGAAACTCGTAAAAGAGCTGTGTTTGGTATGGGGTCTAAAAAGGCTTCGATTTTTATCATAGGGGAAGCTCCGGGTGATGATGAGGATGATCAGGGAATCCCTTTTGTTGGAAAATCTGGAAAACTTTTGGATAAAATTCTTAAAGCCTGTGCATTCAATCGCAATGAACATGTTTTTATGGGAACGATTGTGAAATGCAGGCCGCCATCTAATCGGCATCCCAAACCACAGGAAACCGAAACTTGCTTTCCGTATTTGCTGAAACAAATTGAAATGATTAATCCATTGATAATTGTTGTACTTGGACAAATTGCGTTGCAAACTTTGATCGATCAGAATGCAAAAATTTCGCAAATGCGTGGAAAATGGATTCCATGGAACGGTCGTTTGGTCATGCCCACATATGATCCCTCTGCGTTGTTTAAAAAACAGGCATTAAAGGCCTGATGTCTGGGAAGATTTTAAAGCGGTATTTTATAAATATCGTGAGTTAGTTGAAAAGAATCATACATCGCCACATATTACTACCGAATGAAATTAGTTTGATTTGAGATAAACAATCATCAGAAAAAGGAGTAAAACACCCATTAAACCAATACTAATCCACTGAATGGTTTTATTCATCCGATGGCTGTTCATCCAGGGTTTTGTCCTCAGCTTCTGTATTTTTTTCATTAATGACATATCTTGGGCGTCGTCTTACGTTTGATCCGATTCTGCTGATATATTCTCCAATAATTCCTAGTGATAAAAGTTGTACTCCGCCTATAAAAAGGACACTTAAAATCAGTGATGTCCAACCTTGCACGTAAGAATGTGCAATAAATCGCTGGTATAGTGCCCAAAGGATAAGAATAAAACTGACAAAACTGACAATGATTCCCAAAAAGGTGGCAAAGCGAAGCGGGAAATCGGAGAACGAGGTAATACCATCAATTGCAAATCGAAACATGCGTTTATATGACCATGCTGAACGACCTTTTATTCGGCCTTCTCGTTCGTAAGACACATAAGTTTGTTTAAATCCGATCCAAGCAACCTGTCCTCTGATGAAGCGATCTCGTTCAGGCATTTTTTTTAGGATATCAGCAACTTTTCGGCTTATCATTCTGAAATCACCGGTATCCATTGGTATTTTCACATTAGTCATTCTGGCAAGCAGTCGATAAAAAAGTCGGGCAGTAAATTTTTTCAAGAAGGATTCGCCTTTTCTTCTTTCACGTTTTCCGTAAACCACATCAAATCCCTCATTCATTTTTTGATTCATTTCTGTAATCAGTTCAGGCGGGTCTTGCAAGTCTGCATCCATGATGACAATTCGTTTCCCGGTACAATGTTCCAAACCTGCACTAATTGCTGCTTGTTGCCCAAAATTTCGACTTAAATCGAGGTATTTAACGGTGCTGTGCTTTTTTGCGAGTTGTTTTATAATGTCTAATGAATCATCTGTACTTCCATCATTAACAAAAAGTATTTCATATGTTGAACAGATATTGTCAAGGTTTTCTGCCAGTCTTTTTTGGCAATTATCAAGGTTTTCGGCTTCGTTGTATACCGGAAGAATTACAGAAATGTTTTTGTTGTGCAATTTTCTCATGGTTTTTTGCTTATGACAAATATACGGATAATAAGTAAGGAAATGAATTGTCAATATGCTTTTAAAAGAAAGCTTACGAAGCGAGCATAAACCGGATGCTGACTCCAAAGTCAATATTTCTACTTGGGAATGAGGATGATACTTTTGGATTTGTGATGATGTGGTCGTAGAAAATTCGTAAGTTAAACCGGTCGCTGAGTACGTAATCTGCACTGGCTTTTATCGTAATCATACCGCTTCCTGCTGTTGGCTGATTTACTCCTTCTTCAAGTTTTCGAATAATGGTTAAATTATTTCTGATGGATAAATCGAGACGTAAGTTCAGGTCAGAGTTGAATGTTCGTTTCCGACCACCTTTTCCTCCGATTTGAATTTCTACATCTTGTATTCGGTAACCACCACCAATAACATACTCATTGGTACGCATTTCTGTCAATTGGTTATTAGCAAAACTCATGTTCAGACTTCTTGACTTTTTAAATTCGATTTTTGTAATTAGTGAATTTACCCAGTTCAGGTCGATACCGATAAATGGTGAAAATTGTTCTGTGATGGAAATAGAACCAATTTCAAGTTCTGAATAGAAATTTCCGTTCGGGTCGGAAATGTAGTTAAATCCATCTTGCGGATTCCACATATCTGCTAGTCTGCTGGTAAATCCTCCGACATTATAAGTTGAGCGATAAACATGGGTAATATTGGCTGTTCTGAGGTACTTCTTCAGGAATGGGATTTGTGACAAACCGTCGTAAGTCAAACGCCAGTTCGGTAATACATTTGCCAGTGATGGGAATGGGTCCATGCTAATTTGTTTTGCATCGCGACCAGAATATGCAGCAAGGAAAGCCGGGATCATAACACTTTGTGATAATTTTCCGAATCCGGCCGGGAATCCATCTTCGTCAACATTCGCTGGGTCATAATCGGGTCGCTGTTGTGCAAGTCGAGTTGCAATGGTTAAGCGCGCATCGTTAAATGCAGTAAATGCATCTGATTCATAATTCCCGTCTTCGCTGATGGATTCAAAAGCGGTTCCCCAAGTAATGGTTGTCATGGAGAAGTTTCCTGTGCGCATTTGGCTGTTTACAGTCCACCTTCCGGCTCCGCTGATTGGGTTGTCAACTCGCCAATTGTAATACTCACTAATGTTTTCAGTATAAGTTCTGTTTACATTTAAATCAATCCGCATACGGCGCACCGGTTCAAGGGAAGCGCGTATTGTCCATGTTTCATTTTCGCTCATGGTGAATGGTTGATTCAACATTGAGTCAATCGTTAACATTTGATTGTCAGATGCCCAGTATGCAAAATCTCTGTCTTGCCACCCCAAAACAAACGGAACATTCGGAGCACGCGTGCCCTGATAATTTGTCATCCCCAGAATTTGAGATTCAGGAAGGAAACCCGGCAATTGTGTTCCATTGGTTCCGGAATAAGAAATATTGATATTTTTAGTACTCATGGCAAGTGCCAAGGTATTGTCAAAAATAATTTTTGCAATGCTTTCTGTTTCTTCCCGTACCCCGGTAACTTTTATGAGTGCATTATCACTGTCTTCAGATGGTGTAAAGTAAACGGTTTTATCATTAACAATTTCAAGTTCTCCTTCAATATTCTTTCCGTCTGCAGCTGTGGCCTGAATGGTAATTTCTTCTGTTTTCAGTTTATGGACAATGCGTTTTCGTTTGTCTTTTTTTAAACGGACTTCGGCTTCTTCGTAAGTGACTGTTTCTTTTTTCGGTTTTTTGTTTCTTCGACTTCTGCCTTTGTACTTTTGATTAACTTTTTTCAAGTAATTCACGCTGTTATATAATGTCAGCATATTGAATTGAGTGCTCAGAGAGAGCGTGTTTGAATTTTGAATGGTATTCCCCAGAATGATTGAGTCTGCAATAATTGGGCTTGCAATCCAGTCGTATGTGCCATTATAACGAGCATTAGCAGATATCCATTTTAATAGTGGAAATTTGTTTATCGGAATTTTATAATTCACATTAAACCGGTGATTGTAATGTGTATTACGACCAAGATCTCGGAGATTATCCCAGATAGTATCTCGTTTTTGTTCATAAAATGGATCATTTTCCCACATGCGCCCTTGTGGCTCATCAATTCTGGCATTGTTTGATGCAGAAAAATCAAATTTCAGGCTTCTTGAGAGATTGTATTTAAAATCATATTGTCGTACCCAGAAGAAATTTTTGTTGACATTCAATGGGATTTTTACATATGGATTGCTGACATTTCTTAACTGGGTTTCGCTGTAAGTACGTACTAAATTTGTTCTGAAACTCAATTGAGAAGGCAAATAATAAAAGTTAAAATCCTGCAATAATTTGAATGCTGATTTATTAAATAACTTTATCGATTTGAATGGTTGTACATTCTTTGGTGTTGCATTGTAGTTATATGCCAGTGAACCGGAAATGTCTTTGTTTGTATTAAATTGTGTATTAACATTTCTTCGGAAAGTTTCATTGTAAGAATAAGATGCAGACCAGTTTGCAAGGTCATATACCTGTGGCTTGCCTTTCATTTTATTCACTTTAACATTTGTGAAGTTTATGCTTTTTCTTTGTGTGTAATCCTGAGCAATGTAACGCAAAGAATCTTTTTCCTCAACACTTCTGTTGGGGTCGTTCAATGCAACTTTAAACGGAATATCGGGGTCTAAAGGGTTGTATTCTGGATTACTTACAGATTCTGAATATCCAACATACATTGGAATGCGTACTCCGGTTTTTTGCGGAAAGAATTTTCCAAGCTCAAAGTTTGAGGTAATATTGTATGAATTAATTTCTTCTTTTTGTCGTTCATTGACTTTTTGGTTGATAGCACCAAATCCGGGTTTTGAGGTTTCTCCTGTTACTGTTACAGAGCCAAAGTCAGCAAGACGTGTTGTCATTCTTGCATTTGCAGCCCAACCACCTTTTTGGTCAAAGTCTGTAAGGCGCAATTCGTTCACCCAAATTTCCGCTGATTTCGGTAATCCGTCATCATAATCATTTGCATTTTGTTTTTTTGGATTACGAACTCCAATCATAATGGTTTTTACATTGCTTAAATTGGGATTACCCATCACGCTGACATTTCTGTCTCCGTCTGCCAAGGAGTATAGTCTTGTAAGGGTTACACCTGAGCCTGCTCCACGCATTGCATCGTTTCGGTTTTGCTTAACCAATTGTAATAAATCAAAATCCAGTTCTAAATTGTTTTCAATTGGCCAAACAATAACACGGTCTTCATAAATCTTATTGTCGTAATTACCGTAAGGCGTGAGTTTTAGTGGCAACTCATATTCATAATAGTTGTTCTGATAATCAGAACCTAGTCTTATAAATAGTCTGAGTTCGTCATCATCTATCGGATAGCCTTCAATTTCTTCGGCGTGCACATACATTTTTAATGTTCGGTATTTCCGAATATCCATGTTAATGTTTTTATATACCGCGCGTGCATCTCCGTCCACCAGCTCAGTAACTTTTAGTACCATTGACTGTTCGTTGAGCTGACGAAGTTGTGGGTTAGTTGGGTCAGTAACACGGTCAATGTCAGGAGGCAGCACATAATTTACTGGCTCCTTGTATGCATTTTCTTCAATATTAACAGCCGTTACTTCAAAAGGAGTTTGGGTAATTTCATCAGGGATATATTCTCCGGGTTGAATGAAAGAGTTGTCGTATTTTCGCCATTCGCTGCGAACCAAATCCATGGTTCCGAAACGCATTATGGTTGGCTGTGTGAAATTTGTTAATAAAAGCCGCATAAAGCGAATGGATTTAAAATCCTCAATTGCACCAACTTTTTTATCATAATTACTAATGGGGATTTTAAACTGATACCAGGTTATTTTACTTTGCTCGTCATTTGAAAATTGCGCAGAATATTCGGTTTTATCTGTAATGAAATTTTTCCCAACTTCGAGGTCTTCAGGGCGAATGCTGATACGGTATTGGAAATAGGCTTCGTTTTCACTGAGTGTGTTATCACGATTAATGTCCTCCACATCAGGAATGGTTCTGGCTGATGATGAATAAGCAGCATTGTCGGTTACAGGGCTGTTGCCGTCGAGTCCGTTATAGTACATATAGCGTTCCAGAATCCCGAGGTCTTGCGCATCGTATTCATCACCCCGAAAAAATTTGTAATTATCGCTTGAGGGATCTTCGAGTGCATTGATATAGGTTTCTGATTCTGCTCCAAATGTACTTTCCAGCACATTCAGATAATTGTGCATTCCGCTACTACTAAAGAAATTCCGTTCCTGTTCATCTCCAAGTCCGTCAAGTCCGACATCTTGTGCTTCGCGCGATTCAGGTTCGTTGTCGAATGCGTTCGTTAATGACTGGATTAATGGAACCAGCCCCCATGTTGTTGTATCAACTGGGTTGTCCACTGTAGGAGTAGGAAGTCCATTTTCAAATGATTTTCTTCCGTCTTTAAGGACATCTTCAGAAATATTACCGAGATTAAAATATAAATCTCCGCCCTGATTTGTTTCATCCTCTACGAATGGGTCCATCATCCAGAATTCGATGTATTCAATATTTGCTTCCTCAAAGTCATTCGTGTTAAGCGATCTCATAATTCCGCCCCAACGTTTTTCTGGGAATTTTAGAGTTCCATCTGCATTAAATCCATCCACATCATAGTTGTATGGACCTTTTAAGTTTGGATAATATGCGAGGTTAAGTACGGCTAAAGTTGTTGGAATTGTTCCTGTTTCAGAATCTTTATTGGGAAAAATCTCTTTTTCTTGTACCTCACGCACATAGTGGCTGGATTGTTGTTCAATTGAAACCGGACTGTTTGAGCGGTGGAAAAGCGGGTCAACGATATACCATGCAAGTTTTGCTCTATTATATCCATATTCCAGATCGTTCATTAAGTCTTCTCCGCCAGGGAATAATGAAGTTTGCCCACTAGGCGTACTGGCAATATTCCATGCGTTAAACATTTTGATGTCATAGCTGGTTTCGCTCCCTTCAAAATCATCAATATATGCACTTCCTCCATCTTCTATGGCTTTTGAAATGCCCGGAATCAGGTGTGCAAATTCACCGGTTACGGTTACGGAGGATTTTTCTTTTGTTTCAATAAAGGGAAGCCAGTCAACAGCTTTTGTAAGCCATGGTACCTCACTACGGTATGATCCGTTTACGCCCCAAATTGTATTTGATATCGGGTCATCGCCGAAACTCACTTTCTGCGTTAGAGGTCGTTCTGTTAAGTTCAGTATGGTTGCTCCGAAATTAAAATCTTTACTAATTTCATAATTCAGATGAGTTCCAACCAGTGTTTTTGTTTGGATATTGAATAATGAATTGCTTTCTAGTGAGATATTAATAGGTGTTCCGGACTCTAGAATTCCTTCATTGATAATTTTTACTCTTCCCAGATTGTAGTCAACAGTGTAATCAGCATTTTCTTGCAGTTGCATTCCACCAGCAGTAACAACAATTGATCCTTCCGGAATATTAATGGCGTTTAGGCTGATTTCTGAGCCGCTGCTGGATTTGTAATGACCTGCCAGATAAAATTTGTTTTTTTCTGCAATTTGTCGTGCTGTGCTTTGTGTGGAGTCGTATAATTCCTGAAAAACATATTGCTCGGCAATCTCTTCATTATCAATGATACCACCAATAATTTTCTCGCGCAGATGTGAACCAAAAGGTTCTCTCACCGGGAAAATTACACGTCCATTTTGCGGGACAATGGTAATGTTGTTGATAAAGTCATATTGTCCGTCAGGGTAGGGGTCAAGTTGCGTGTTTAGATTGTCAAGGTTCATAACACGCAAAAGAATTTCAGAATCAATTGCTCCGGCAGGGATATAATTAATTGCGGTTCCGGTTTTATCGTTTCTGTACATAACATCCAGCACAAAATCCTCATTGTTTACCTGATAAGCACCAATTGCATAAATGTTTTTCATCATCAGATCCCAGGTTTTTAATTTTGGGGTTAAGGTTGTTCCTTTGATGACTTTCAGGATGAGAGCGTCCGGTGCAGAGACTCCGCCGTTTGCAAATTCACCGACACGGTAAGTTTTTCCGTTCATGGTATATTCAAAAGCAACAGCCATCACTTGATCTGATGCCAATCTGGAATTCAATGAAATATAACCAAGTTGTGAATTAAAAGTGTATTCTGTGGTGGTTAGCATTCTTGCTGATTCGATTTTTTCAAAGTCCACACCACCTGACATTTCAAGATTAATCAAGGTTGAGCTTGCTTGGTTAATGTCTCTAACACCTGGAACTTGATCGATATCTAAAAGGTTATTGGCTGAATCGCTGGGGACTCGTGTGATTTCCATGTAGGTATCTGCATAGTCGGATTGTATGTCATTGGTGTTGCTTTCTCCGAGGTCAGGAAATGCGATGATGTTTCTGGCGTTTTCAAAATCGCCGCTTGTATTTGTTACCCAAACTTCAATACGGGTAATGTTGATTCCGGAATTAATTACAGGCAGATTTGCTAATGCGCGGTCATAGTTTTCTTTAAAATAGTGTGCTAGGAAAAAGTGTTTATTTTCTTCGTACTCATCTGCATCAATTTCAAATTCTTGAAGTTGCGCCCCACCTTCAACTGTAATTGTTGACGTTTCTCCTTTTTGTTGTGAGAAAATACTTGTCATGGTAAGGCGTCCGAATTTTAGTTCCGTTTTAAATCCAAACAGTGATTGGCTTCCCTGAATTAATGAGCCTGTTAATGGGAGCGAAACATTTCCTGCTTCAATTTTTTGAATGATTTCATCTTCGTGTCCGGTGTATTCAATTTTCACTGAGTTTTCAAAGTCGAATGCAGCTTCAGTATCGTACTGGACATTGAGTTTCATTTTGTCTCCAATTTGCCCAACGACATTCATTTGGATTTTTTCTTCAAAATCGAAAATTGTCTGTCGTTGCATTTTAACCGGCAAGCTAGGGTTTTTAACTGTTGAGATATTTATTCCAAAACGCAGTTCTGCAGAGCCTTGTGGTTTTATGTCAATGGTATTGCTTCCGAAGATACGGTCAAAGGCTTCTCCACCGACTTTAAGTTTAGGGATTAAGCTGGATTGTGTTTCAAAGCTGGAGTTTTTATAACGTTGTCTCCAATATTCCTGCATTCCTTTTTCAAAGTCGTAATTGATGTAGTCCTCCATTGACATTGAATAGGGTGTTTCAATGTCTGTGCTGTCACCGAGTACTCTGCGGAAAACATAACTTCCGGTTTTTGGGTCGTAAACGACTTTTGTTTGGATATTGGACGGGTCAGAACCGTAGAGCGGTGAATTATCTTGATTTTCATTTGGATTGTTGCCGTCTCCTTCAAATTCATAGGGCAAATCAACATCTTGAATTTCTATGGTATCATTGACGGGTATTGTGTCATTTACGCTTTGTGGTAGCGCAAAGTTCAGGGCATCATTTTGTTTTTCAGATGCTGATAATTTGCCTGCAAACACAAAAATGAGCAAGGAATACAGGAGATATTTTTGGTTTCGCTTCACGCCCTGTTATTACGATTATAATTGCTTCAATGCAAATTTAACTAATTCTTCCACAGAAATATCTGGGTTTTTAGCTACGACTTTTCTTAGGGCATTTTCAATTTGTTTTTTGCCAAAACCAAGCATAGCTAATGCTTCAAACGCTTCGTTTTGAATTGTATTGCCTCTTGGGTTTAAAATATTTACATCATCATTAATTTTTTCGCTGATTTTATCTCTCAGGTCAATAATAATTCGTTGGGCTGTTTTGGCTCCAATTCCCTTAATGCTTTGAAGTGTATTGACATCATCGTGCTGAATTGCACTGGTAAGCTGGTCGGGGCTCATTGTTGAGAGCATCATTCTAGCGGTATTTGCACCCACACCATTGACAGTAATGAGCAGTCTGAATAATTCGCGTTCTTTTTTTGTTGTAAACCCGAAAAGTTGCTCAGCATCTTCGCGAACTACATGATGAATCCAGAACAAGGCTTCTTGTCCGTTTTTTAATTCAGTAAATGTATTTACAGAGATATTCATAAAATATCCAACACCTTGGTTTTCAAGTACCGCGAAGGATGGATTCAAGTCTGTTATTTTTCCTTTAATGTATTCGTACATGGTTTTTTGCTTAATTGACAAAAATAGTTAAAACTCTGCAAAAATATACATACATAAAAAAAAAGGTTGAAATCTTATTTTTCAACCTTTATAAGTATGATGTTTTTGTTTTATATTATGCGTTGTAAGCCCACTTTAGATAGGTTGCTCCCCATGCAAATCCGGCACCGAAGGTTGCAATGATAATTTGGTCTCCTTTTTTAAGCTTGTCTTCCCATTCCCATAACAATAATGGAATCGTTGCGGAGGTTGTATTTCCAAATTTATGGATATTAATCATGACAATGTCTTTGGAAATGCCCATGCGTTTTGCGGTTGCTTCAATAATTCGCATGTTTGCCTGATGAGGAACAAACCAGTTTAATTCGTCGGGGTCGATATCATGTTTTTTCATCATGTTCACAGATACATCTGCCATTTTAGAAACTGCTGCTTTAAAAACGGGTTGTCCTTCTTGATAAATGAAGTGTTCACGATTCAGGACTGTTTCAAACGATGCTGGTTTTTGAGACCCACCGGCAACTTGGTGTAAGTGTTTTCGTCCCGAGCCATCCACTTGCATTTCGGAATCAATGATTCCAAAATTTTTATCTTCAGATGGTTCCAGAAGTACTGCTGCTGCGCCATCTCCAAAGATCGGACAGGTAGCTCGGTCAGTATAATCGGTGATTGACGACATTTTATCGGCACCAACTACGATTACTTTTTTATGAGTTCCGGATTCAACATATTTGGATGCAGTGTTGAGTGCAAATAAAAAGCTTGAGCAGCCTGCATTGAGGTCAAATCCGAAGGCATTTTTAATACCTACTTTATCAGAAATGATGTTTGCTGTTGCCGGAAATTGCATATCTGGTGTTACAATACCGCAAATCAGCATATCGATATCGTCGGGGTTTGTATTGGTTTTTTCGAGCAGTTGTTGTACTGCTTTTGCTCCCATAAACGAAGTACCCTCGTTTTCTTCTTTGAGGATACGGCGTTCTTTAATACCAATACGAGACATAATCCACTCATCAGTTGTTTCAACTTTTTGAGCTAACTCCTGATTTGTCATAATGTATTCAGGGACATATCCACCGACGCCCGTAATAATTGCATTATATTTACTCATAATTAAAAAAATCTTTAATTCGTAAAGACAATTTTGCATTAACCATTTTTCTGGTTTGCATAATCATATTTGAAATTGCACGGGCATTGCTTATCCCATGACCAATTACCACATTTTCGTTAATGCCTAAAATCGGTGTCCCGCCGTAGATTTCATAATTAAATCGTTCAAAGTAATCGTCTTCAACGTCTCGGTTTTTCAGCAGGGCATAAAATGATTCAGTTTGTTTTAGTAGTATATTTCCGACAAATCCATCTGCTACAATGACATCGGTTACTTCAGTATCAAAAAGTTCGTGACCTTCAATGTTTCCGACAAAATTAAAATCGGGATTATCTTTCATCAAATCAAACGCTGATTTTGAAATAAGGTTGCCTTTTCCTTCTTCTTTACCGATGTTTAACAAGCTGACTTTTGGGTTTTCAACACCAAAAATAAACTGATAAAAAATGGAACCTAATATTCCGTATTGATACAAAACATCGGGTTTGCTGTCAGGGTTGAGTCCGACATCCAACAGGATATTTTGTTTTCCGTTGGTTGTAGGGACAAAACTTGCAATTGCCGGTCTCAGAACGCCCGGTATGGGTTTGATTGCCTTCATTGCCCCGACCATCATTGCCCCAGTATTTCCTGCGCTGGCAAATCCATCAATTTCCTTAGTTCTAAGAAGTTTATATCCCGTTACCAGGCTTGAGTTTTGTTTTTGTTGGAAAGCTTTTGCGGGGTGGTCGTTCATTTGGATAACTTCTGGCGCATCGACAATAACAAATGCTTCTGGATTGCACTTTCGTTTTGAAAGCTCATTCAGAATCAATTGTCTTGAACCAATCAGGACGATTGCATCGTCTGTGTTCATTTTGTCGAGAGCCAGAATTGCTCCATCGATGCACGCATCCGGGGCAAAGTCGCCACCCATTATGTCGAGGCCAATCCTCATTTAAAGCCTATCTAAGCTCAGCTTCCTTGTTTATTGCTAACATTCCCTTATAATGTCCGCATTCCGGGCAAACATGGTGATAACGAATTGTTGCGCCGCAATTTTGACAAGTTGCCATAGTAGCTGCTTGAGCTTTATAATGCGTTCTGCGTTTGTCTCTTCTTGTTTTTGATTGTTTTCTCTTCGGATGTGCCATTTTTCCCGTATTTAATTATTGTATAAATCTTTTAATTTCTCTTTCCAGTTTTCATCAGACTTTGCGGAATCGATAACCTCTGCATCTTCTTCTGTGATATGTGATTCTCCGGCAATGAATTTAACAACTTCCGGATTACACATGGAATTTCCATTTTCATCTTCAGGATGAACTTTTCGGATTGGCAGGGAAAGCATTACCATTTCATAAATAAAATAAGCAATGTCAAGATAATTATCGGTTCTGTCCAATGTTACAAAGTCTTCATCTGTGTCAAAGTTCGTTGTTTCATCAAGGCGTATTACAACCTCATGATGTAAATCCATGTGCTGTGAGAAAAAGTCGAGGCATCTGTCACATTGCATCTCAAAATCTCCGTCTGCATCCAAAAAAAGCAAAAAATCGTCAGATTTTCGCGTAAGTTTTGCAGACAGTTTCAACTTTACATTCCGAATTTCTTCATTTTCAAAACGCAAGAATAGTTTGTCATCAATTTGAAAATCAAACTGATGCTCTCCATTCTCTAATTCTGAATGCTGAATCTGATATGTTAAATCTTTACTTTTCACCTAAATAAAAATTGTGTGCAAACTTATAAAATAACTTGCTAACAGACATAAGATTTTCAAAAAAAATCATAATAATATCTGAAATCCCCTTATTTGTTCAGGATAATGCGGAATGTTGTTCCGGTTTTGGGGTCAGATTGTTTAATGGAAATTCGACCGTTGTGGTATTCTTCAATAATTCGTTTGCTTAGGGATAATCCTAAACCCCATCCTCTTTGTTTTGTTGTGTATCCTGGTTGGAAAACGGTTTTTTGCTTTGATTTTGAAATTCCCTTGCCTGTATCGCTGATGTCAATATAAACCTGATTTTCTAATTCGGATAAATTGATAGTGATTTTTCCCTCACCATTCATTGCGTCAATGGCATTTCGACAAATATTTTCAATGACCCACTCAAAAAGATTAAGACTGAGTGGAATTTGAATCGTGTTTTTATCCTGGATATTAATATCAAATTGTATTTTTTGTGAGCTTCTGTTTTTAATGTATTTAATTGCAGATTTCAACGCTTTTTGTATTGGTTCTTTTTTTAGTGCCGGTGTCGAACCGATTTTAGAGAATCGTTCTGCTACGCGTTCCAGACGTTTAACATCTTTTTCAATTTCCGCAATGTTTGGGTTTTCAGGGTTTTCAAGTTTCAGGACTTCCACCCATCCCATGAGCGATGAAATTGGTGTACCTAATTGGTGTGCGGTTTCTTTTGACATGCCTAGCCACACGTGGTTCTGTTCGGATTTACGGGAGGTACTGAATGCCAGATAAGAAACCAGTATGAAAAGTGAAATGATTGCCAGTTGGATAAATGGATAGTAATATAACTGGGTAATTAAAGTTGAATCGTTGAAGTAAATGAAATTCCGTTTTCCGTTTAGCAATTCAATTTCAATCGGAGTATGATTTCTTTTCATATCCTCAAGTGTTTTGTGTCTGAATTGCGGATTTTGCATTTTGAGAGAATCCAGATTTCTGTATGAAATAATACTGTCCTTAGGATTTGCTAATATCACTGGAATGGTATTGTTACTAAGTAAAACATGAAAAACAAAGGAGACATCCTGATCGGGATTGGATTTTTGGATTTCTTCATTTGCTATTGCCCAAAGTTCAACGCGCTTTCTTTCTTCGTCGGACAGTTTTTTCATTAAATAATTTGTGTAAAACAACGAACCTGCACCAATTAATATGGCAACAAAAAATAGTAAAAGCTTCCAACGGCGTTTTTGATTGTATATATTCACTTTGATATCTTTAGAGCATTAAACGGTTTAATGTTTCTTTTATTTTCTCAATTTAGGTATTGCCTGATAAACTGCTGAATATTGAAAGTGTTTGTGAGATAATAAAAAAGATAAAAATTATCCAAGTTAATGTTCTTGGGAGAAATCGGGCTTTCGTGTTTAAAAGATAGTTGACGAAAATGTATGACATTGGTAATGCAAGGAAAAAGCGGTTGTAAATGCAAAACCCGTCCATAACATATGCAAAAACTCCAAAAAAGAGAAAAATCACTATAAATGATAAATGTTTTCGTTTGCTTACTTTTAAAAATCCCGAATTTAATGAAAGAAATACCAAGCTGGCAATGCTTAAAAATGCTAAGAGAAAATCCAAAAACAACACAGTGAATTCTGGAATTACCAAACCACTAAATACTTGATTGAACAAGAAATGCTGATGCCATAGCATTAAATTGTCCGTTAAAAAACTCCATATGCAGAGTATAAAATAGATACTGAAGGTTCCCAGCAAAAAATTGAGCGTGTTTCTTAGGTTTAATTGATTAAAGATGGTTAAACCAACAATGAATAGCGGGATATAGAGAAGTGTCTGTGGTAAAAACAAACTTGCTATTGCCAAAAAAAGTCCTGTCCAGAATAATTTACTGTGTTTCTTTGAGGAATTATTTATAAGCAGAAAAAGGAAAATGCTCAGCAAAAAAATGCTTGAACTGATAAGCTCTGCAGAAAGATGAAACAGACGATAATCGTTGAAACTGATTATCAGATAAATCCATGACGGGAGATAATATGCATTGCTAATGATATTGAATTGACTGTTTATGTGATATGCCAAAAATAAATTGACAAACACAAATGGAATTGCAGATAGAACCAACCAGGGATGGGAAACATTTATACCATTTAGCCATGAATTTGCAATTCTTAAGGAATCGACCTCGTATATTTGATTGTTATCAGGGAACAGAAACTGTAAACTAACAATTGCCAAGCATACAATAATTAGTGATGCAAGTACAATCGGTTTGTTTTTGGCGATGCCGAGTTCCTTTTTCATAGTTTATAAGTCAAACCCGATGTCTTTACGATAATATTTTTTATCGAAGCTGATTTTTTCAGCCGATTGATAGGATAATGTCAGTGCGTCTTTCATGTTGTCTGCAAGTGATGTTATCGCAATTACACGTCCGCCTGCTGTTAGCACATTCTGTTTTTCTAATTTTGTGCCGGCATGAAAGAGTAAACTGTTTTCCACCTTGTCCAATCCGGAAATTTGTTTTTGCTTTTCATAAGCTTCGGGATAGCCTCCTGAGACTAGCATTACAGTAG
>Ga0307990_1002329_pt1 | contig 15262 bp, 17 predicted proteins | sample EllFjometagen129_FD_203168 | JGI IMG/M metagenome (GOLD analysis project Ga0307990, IMG submission 203168) | Marine microbial communities from Ellis Fjord, Antarctic Ocean - #129 | ecosystem: Environmental > Aquatic > Marine > Unclassified | place: Southern Ocean | collected 2014-10-08
TAAATGAGTTACGAAGAAACCCCCATACAAGACAAGCAATTATAACAATCTATAGGAACCAGGATTTAAATTTCTTAGGTGGTAAGAGAAGAATACCCTGTTCCCTATCATATCAATTTTTATTGAGGGGGAATTATTTAAATATGGTTTACAATATGAGATCATGTGATGTTAGTACTCATTTTAAATTTGATGTAGCATTAGCATGTATGTTAATTAACTATGTAGCAATTCGACTCCAAGTTGACCCAGGTAGCCTTATTCACAATATAGGAAGTTTACACATTTTTAGAAAGGATGCGAAAAGCATATTCTAATGGAATTTCAAAGTAAGAAAAAAGGACTCAAGGAAGAATACCTAGATTTCATCTCTCATGTATTTAGGAATGATGAATATACTTATTGGACTTATAATAGAAAATACTATAGACACTTCACCTGGGTTGTTAATGATTTTTTCGGAGGAGCATATGATTTAGATTACTTAGGTTATACTAAATCTAAAATGACTAGCTTAATGAAAACTTATGCAAAACCAGAGTTATTAGAAATGGGGAGGGATATACTTATTCAACAAAAAGATAAAGGATATATTTCTTCTTCATTTAGTTTTATAACTGGGAATAAGTCAAAGAAGAAAAAATCATATTGTATGAACTCTGCTGTCTTTACCCAAGATGCTAATAGAAAAGCTAAAAGAGATCTTACTATATTTTATCGAGCTACTCAAATACCAAAAAGATTTGGAGCTGATTTACTATTCCTAAAACAAATTTTTAAAGAATATATCCCAGAAGAATTAAGGGAGGGGATGGAAGTAAGGTTTTATTTTACTCTCATGTATGTTGTTCCCATATATTATCCTCTCGTATATACGATGGGTATTCGGGTTAAGAAGGGACAGATGGCGGAGGCTTGTTGGCATCAATTAGACAGAGCTGATGACTTAAGTATAATTCCCAAGTATGGACCAACTAAAAAAGCATATGAATTTTATAGGAAATGGAAGGAGAAAAAGAAATGAGAATAGATAGAGAAGAATATTATGCAAATATTTTGGAGGCAGTGAGAAAAAGATCCACTTGTGACAGGGGTGAATCAGGTGCTATCATTGTTAAAAATAATAGATTAATAACTACCGGGTATGTAGGAGCACCCCGTGGCAGACCTCATTGTGACGAAAAGGGGCATTTCATGGTACATAATCATTGTATTAGAACAGTTCATGCAGAGCTTAATGCCATTCTCCAAGCCGCTCGTTTTGGAATAAGTATAGAAGGAGGAACTATGTATTGTACTATGACTCCCTGTTATGAATGTGCAAAAGCAATTGTAAATGTAGGGTTAGTAAAAGTTATTGCCACTTACCCTTATCCCTATGGTGTAGCCGATTTAAGCATACAATTATTTAGGGATTCAAATATCGAATTTAAACTTTTGAATGAAACTTTCTTATATTAGGAGAACCCATGAAAGACCTATGGGAAAAACTAAGAGACCCCCATTGTAATTTATGCAGCCTCTCTCAGTCAGCAAAGACTATCTGTCTTATTGGAGATGGCCCTGTTCCCTGTGACCTAATGATAATAGGTGAAGCCCCTGGTGAGAAAGAGGACAATGTAAAAGAACCTTTCCAGGGGAGGTCAGGTCAGATCTTAATAAGGGCATTAAGGAAGTATGATATTAGTAGAGAGGATATTTATTTAACGAATGCCGTTAAGTGTAGACCTCCCCATAATGATACTCCCGGTATTAAAATGATAAAGGCATGTAGAGAATATTTACTACGGGAGATTGAAGAGGTAAAACCCAAAAGAATTTTAGCTATGGGAACTACAGCAGTAAGATCTGTATTGAATAAGAATAATTCGGGAATAGTAAAGTATAGGTTTCATGTTATTCATCTCCCTGAGTTCCCTGATATCCCGGTTTATTCTACTTACCATCCTGCAGCTATGTTACATGTTCCTTATCTGGGGAAGTTATTTGAAGAGGATTTACATTTTGTCTTTACTCGAAAGAAGAAAAAGCATAAGAAGAAATATTGGTTAGTTAAAAGTAATGAGGAGGCCTGGAGAATAATTAAGTATGCAGCTACCAAGAAAGAGATATCTGTTGACTTTGAAACCACCGGTCTAAATACTCTATACAAACATTTTAAAGTTCTCTCTCTATCCATATGTTGGAGGGAAGGACTAAGCTATTGTATACCGATTGAACACCCTGAGAGTAAGATAACGGAATACATACAAATGTTTAAGTATCTCTTTGAGAATAATAAAAAACTTATAGTAGGAGGACATAATATTAAGTATGAGATAAAATGTCTATTAGCTTATGGGGTAAAGATCATGACTTCCATAAGAGATACCATGCTTGAATTTAATATTCTGGATGAAAATTATCCCAGCAAATCCTTGTATACCTTGAAGTTAAAATATACAGATGACTTAGGTTTAAAGGAAGAAAGAATTAAACCCTATATGGCTGATTTAATTTCTCTACCCATAAGGAAGATTGCCTCATATAATTGCGAAGATACAGATGCAACATTTAGATTCATGAAAATATTTAAAAAGGAATTGAGTGATAACAATTTAGATCCTTTAAATGCATTCCAACAAAAAGCAATAAAAATGTTAGCTGAAGTAGAAACAACAGGGATGTCTATAAATAGAAGATTGCTGGAAAAGAATATGGAATTATTTGCCAAGAGAAAAGATAGGATAATAAAATCTTTCCCAGGTATAAATCTTAATTCCCCTAAGCAATTAGGAACATTGCTATATAAAAAATTAGGTTTAAAAACAATTAATAAGACAGCCTCTGGACAAGGCTCTACTTCCAGGACAGATTTAGAGATACTTACTAGAACCCGAGGGGGGAAGAAACATAAGAAGTTAATCGAGGAAATTTCAACATACAAAAAACTTAGTCACTTTGACTCCCATTTTGTAACGGGTATTTATAATGAACTACAACCGAATGATAAGATATACCCCACTTATAATATGGCAAGACATGAAGGTAGCAAAGGAAAGGAGGTAGGAACTGTAACAGGTAGACTCTCGGCTAGTTTAATACATCAAATCCCCCGGGATACAGGAGAGTTAAATAAGATTTTTGGTAAGGAGACAATTCAAATTAAGGAAATGTTTATCTCCTCTTTTGACAACGGGTATATTACCCAAGGAGATTATTCCCAAATGGAATTACGTATGATGGGTGAATACTCCGGGGATAAGAATATGTTAAAAGACTTTAAGAAGGGAGAAGATATACATGCTGTTGTAACATATAGGGTAATGGAAAGAGCTCCCCAATTCTATCGTAAATATACAGAGTTCTCTGATAAAAGAAAGGCAACTAAACAAATTAATTTTGGAATAATATATTTAATCTCTGCCTGGGGTCTTGCTGAAAAGTTAGAATCCTCGGTGGGAGAAGCTAAGTATATAATGAGTGAATGGTTTAAAGCTTATCCTGATGTAAAGAAATGGTTGACTAAGATGCAGATGAGGGTTATAAGAGATCAATATACTGTATCACTTATAGGTAGGATAAGAAGAGTTCCTGGAGCTGAATTCAAATCCGTACGAGGTAGGGAATTAATTAGACAAGGTATTAACGCCCTTATGCAGGGATTGGCATCTGATATTAATGTAATGCTTATGATTGAACTACAAGAAGAATTCAAAAAGAGAAGGATGAAAAGTAGAGTAATCGGTAATGTTCATGATGCTGTATTAACTGACACTCATCCAAAAGAACGAAAGGAGGTGAAGAGAATATATGATAGCATAGCACCTAAACCAAAGTTGTTAGAAGAATTGTTTAATGTAAAACTAACTACTCCTCTTGTAATGGATACTTATCAAAATTCCACTTGGAGTAAAAATTAGGAGAATAAAATATGAAAAAAGCAAAAAAACAAACGCATTATAGGCCTGATGCAGGCTATGCCGAAAAGACCAAAAAGAAAATAGGTTCTTCGGAATGGTGGAAGCCAGACAAGAAACATAAAAACCAAATTAGGGTTCTTCCCCCTTGGGATAAAAGAGGAATTTGTATTGTCAGAAGAGTTATGCATTTTGGCTTTGAGGAGGATGGAAGAAATAGGGCTTTCCCCTGCTTGAACGATAATGAACCTTGGTTAGATTCTTCACCCTGTCCGGTATGCCATGTAATAGAAAAAATGAATGAGGGGGATAAGGAAGAGAAGAAAGCTGCCTCCGAGCTAACGGCATCCAGTGCAAGATTCTTGGTTCAGATAATTGATTGCAATGACATTGAATCGGGAGTTCAACTTTGGGCAGGTCCTCTTTCATTCGGAAAATATTTTCTATCCCTCCTTGAGGATGATGACATTGAGGATATCACTGACCCGGAAGAAGGATACGATATTTACTTCGAGGTCTCCGGTTCCGGTAGGGCTACAAAATATAACTACCGTCTCCGAGCTAAGTCTTCTCCCATTCCCTATGACAGTTGGGAGGATGGACTTCAAGATCTGATAAAGACCATTGAGGTAAAAGACTCCGATGGATTAATTGAACTTCTCGAAGATAACTATGGGAATGCCTTTGATATATCCGAGTATATCTCCGATTTTGAGGAAGGAACGGAAGAAGAAGAGGAAGAGGAGAAACCTAAGAAAACTATCCGGAGAAAGAAAAGAAAGGAGGAGGAAGAAGAGGAGGAAAAGCCTAAGGAATCAAAGAAGGGGAAACCCAAAAAGGAAAAAGGGGAGAAAGAAGAAGAGGCTGAAGAAGAATATACTGCCGGAGACATTGACGGAATGAATAGGAGGAAACTTCTTAAGCTCGTTGAGGATGAGGAACTCCCTATCGAAGAAGATGATTGGGGAAGTATAAAGGAACTCAGGCAATTAATTATAGACGAATTAGGTATTCCACCTTTTTAGGAAAGGGGGTTAAATAAATTATGGATGATAAAGAAATAAGAAGACTTCATAAAGGCAAGTTTACAGCATCAAAATTAGGTTGCCCCCGGTCTCAAGCTTTACATGTCTTAGGATATGAAGCAAAATTCGGTAAGAAGATTCTGGTAAAGTTTGAAGAAGGGAAAGAACATGATGAAGTTATGAAGGAAGAAGCTGAGGAAGAATTTGAGGATTATTTTGTTCCCGAACCTTTGGTCTTAACATTAAAGGAGGGTGATACTACGGCTAGGTTAGCTCTCTCCCCTGATGGGGAAAGGGATAATGAGATCGTTGAATTTAAGGGTCTTGCCGCTTCCTTTTGGAATAGCCTTAATTCAGAGGAAGATATTCGGAATGGTTCTGATCTAACACAAAAATATTATAAACAAGTTCAAGCCTATGCCGGAGCTTTTAAGAAAGGTATAATTCGTTTTAGGATGAAGAATAAGAAAAATCTTAAGGTGAAGGATATTGTATTTAAAGCTAATCCCAAGATATGGGAAGGAATTAAAAATGAATTAATAGATATCCAGATACTACTGGACAAGGGGGAACTACCTCCTGTATCCTGTTCAAAGAAGGCAGAAAAGAATTGTCCATATCGTATGGTTTGTAGGGAGAAGACGGCATTGGAAATTGCGGGGATAGAGGAAAAGAAATTATCCGCCAATACCCAAAGTAAACTTACTCGTTTTGTAGAACTTTATCTGGAAGCGAAGATCAAGAGGGATGTCCTTGAAATTGACTCGGAGAAACTTAAGAATGGTATAGCTGCAATCATGAAGAGCCACGGACAAAGAGAACAAAAATTAATTCCGGGTAACGTTAAGTTCGGGGTAAGGTATCGTGAGAAAAAGAACCAAGAAGACATAGATTTTTATGTCGACGAGGGGAGTATCAGAATTGATCAACAGCCAGAACCCTATTGTGATGTTAGGGCCAGTAAAAAGAAAGGAGGTAAAAAAGAACCATGAATATAGATGATATAAAGGTAGAAATGAAACAAGAATCAATGGATATGCTGGAAGATATCTTTATAAAACAAATGGAATTATTTGAGAGGTATAAAGGAATAGAGCGTAAAAGTCTTCCTTATATAGTACCTGACAAAATCCCTGTAGAGATAAATTCTTACTTAGGGCAAGATCAAATAAAACAAAGATTCTTCTGGGCAATTGTTGAAATAAGTGAAGCTTTAGATTGCCTGAAGAATAAGCCTTGGAAGCAATCCATGGTGGAAGTTGATGTTCTTCATTTCAGGGAAGAGATAGCTGATGTATTACATTTCTTTATAGAGGGATGTCTCTTGGCAGGAATCGATGCGAAAGAACTTCATTCCTTATACATGAAGAAAAATAAAGTAAATCAATTCAGGCAAAGATCCAAGTATTAAACAATCTAAAAAAGAAGGAAGGGGAAAACATGGCAACAAAATCAACTAAAAAAACTACTAAGCAACCTCAAAGTCAATCTAATCTTAAGGATAAGATCAATGACTTAGTCGAGGAAATGGAGTTAACCTTAGAGGATGTCCGGGATGATTGGGATAGGTATTTCTCGGATGGTGTAAAGAAAGGATTTAAAGAAGCTCGTAAATCTGTTCTCAAAATAAAGAAAGCGGCGGGGGAGATAAGAAAAACTATGGGGAATGTTTCCCTATGAAAAAGATCATCGCTTTAGATCCCGGATGGGGAGGGGCTGTTTGTTATTATATCCCGAAGATAAGAAAGGTGGGTGCTTCACTATGTCCACTTACTCCTCGGGATATGATAAAATTAGTCTCCTCCCTCCAATCTAAATATGGGGAGGGTGATGAATGGATTGCCGTAATGGAGAATAATCATTCCTCCCCCCTATTTGGAGCTAAAGGAAATTTTGGATTGGGTCGTAATATAGGATCTTGGGAAACAACTTTTGCATCATTTAATATTCGCATAGAATATGTCAATCCTAAGACCTGGCAAAAACTAATTGCCCAAGAAGAATCTTCCTTTATAAAGGGAAGACAAATGGTAAAAGAAAAATCTTGGAAATTTGCAAAGAGATGTTATCCTCAGTACAATGGTATGTTGGGGGAAACAAGACCAAGTACAAGGAATCCTAGACAGGGAATATCGGATGCATTATGCATACTTGAATATATAAGGAGAAGGGGAAATGGGGAAGAAGATAATTTTAGAGGAAGTTCTAGAAGAAGTAAATAGAGTAGTTAAGGAAGTTTGGATTAAACAAGAATTGGATGGTAATAAAGTAATTAAAATATACCAACCAGAACTTGATAATGGAACTAAGGCAGTTATAACTCTTTTAAAAAGAGGTGAAAAATTATGGTTAGAAAAGAAAGACCAACAGATAGTTTGTTAAGTCAAACAACCAGAATTGAAACAGGCTATGGAGATTTATATATAACAATCAGCGAGGTAGACAAAGAACCCTTTGAGATATTTATTATCATAGGTAAAGGAGGGGGGGCTCTCATGGCTAAAGCAGAAGCCATAGGTAGGTTATGTTCCTTAGCTATGAGACACGGTATACCTACAGAGGAGATCATAGAACAGTTAAGCGGTATAGCAGATGACAAACCTAAGTATACCCAGAGTAGATTAATAAAGTCTATTCCTGATGCAGTAGCATGGACCTTATCCAAGTACATACATAGGTCCCCACAAGACAAAAAAGAGTCCATCCTGGTCCCTAAAAAGAAAACATAAGGAGTAAGTATTATGGCTAAGAAAATAGATAGCTTATGGAAGTTAAGGGTACTGGGATTAAATACCCCTAACTTCAAAATATTGAAAAATAGGTTGGATGTAGATTACTTTTTTAATAGAACAGATTGGAAGAGGATATCTATACGAACAGATCTTAAAGATCCTACCAAGAGGGGAGTAAGTAGATTTGGATTACCTTTCTTTCCTAACTTAGATTATCTCGAGGCTAGGAAAATAATAGTACATGATTCCACTGTTTCCACCGATGATTTAGATATTATTGTTTCGGAAGGTATTGATCCAAAGGATGCTTTGTTATCTGGGAAGATCATAATGGAGAATGAGTTGAAGGGAAATTTAGAATATATCCTGGGAGCCTCTACAGTAAGATCTTTAGATTATGTAATCCCTAAAAGATATACTGTAAAGTTCTCAGAACCCGTAACATTACTTTCATTTAATCTCCCTCTGGAAAAACTCTCCCATCAGATTAAGCAAATTATTCTCCCTTCATTCCGTACTCCCTTTATTATAGAGTTCTCTATCTATTCTCATCCAATAGGAAGATTAAAAGATAGACTTATTTATTGGGAGGTAACACCTAATCCGCGATAGGTCCGAAATTTTTCCATGTTCCCGGAGTACCCGCTGTTGTACATACCCAACCCATGTAATTACCAGCAGTGGGTGCAGCGTTATAGACTACCCTACCTCTTTCCCATGTTCCTGCGGTAGGTGCTGCCGTACCTATATTACTTCCTTCCATAACCTCTTCGTATCCAGTCCAAGTTGCAGGAGCTCCACCATCAACAGAGAATATAGTAAAACTTCTTATACGTAATTCAGCAGTTCCTCCTACCATTACCATCTTTACATATTTTACATCATCGTGAACACCAAAAGGCCTATCAGCATCGCTATCAGACCCGGATAGATAAATTCCTCCATGAGAAGCACCGTAAGAATATTCTCCTGGGGTTTGACTAAATACATAAGGATGGTTTGCACCACCATCGGTTAATATGGAACCTCCAGAATCATAAGCCTGAATACCCATTCTCCCCCCGTACCCAACTTCTACATCCTTTCTGGCTATAAACCTTTTACTTGTTCGAGTATCAATAAACTTTCCTAATGATCTCGTGCTTCCAAAAGTAAGATAGGATGCTCCCATAGTTATATTGTTTAGTGACTTTGCTATATTTGCATTTGAAGATGTTCCAAGAACCACCCGAGGTACATGTACATAAGTATCTCCGTCAGCATAACATGCTTTCTTATGGAGTGCCCCAGAATGAAATACTGATGACCCTACATATGGTTCATATGGATACTGGTTGTGATGAGTAGAATAATTACTTTTATGGTCTGAGTTATCTGTAAGAGCACCAAGGCCATAAGAAAAGTCAAAGAGATTATACCTTGAGTCATTGGTAATCCTTGCTACTTCATCATTGTTTTCATCCCGACAATCATGGAATGTGTTTAACTGTCCGTATTCCATTAAGACCCCAACTGCATCACCAGTGGCAGCAGCCTTCCCCATTTCAAAACAAAGCTTGAAAAAGGTATTGGCATTATTATAATAATAACCATTATAGGCATCATCCTGTGAAGTAAACCTTATTCCAAACCTATCCAAAGTGTTGTTTACCGTACTATCTACCCCGACTCTTCCACCTAAGAAAGTATTCTCGTTGACCCAACCTTCAGTGGCTGCATATAAGTCAATCCCATATTTACCATTTATGATATGGTTCAAGTGAAAAGTATTGTATGCCACCCCTGCGGTATGAGAATATAATACTGCATTTCTTGTAAATCCATCTATGTAATCAAGTTTAATTTCCGATAAGTATATGTTGATTAGTTTCACCCCGATATTATCTTCACTCAACCAGTCAGAATGATCTGCTCTAACTACCTGTAGTTTCAAACGAACCATTCTATTAGCGGTACCATTAGTGCCTATAGCTAAAACTGTTATATCCGAAGATCCCGTATAAGTAATTGGTGATAGCATTTCTATATTAACATGATGCTTACATGTAACTGCACTTGCAGTTCCATAACCAAGACGAGAGGTAAGATATACAGTGGAACGTTCCTCCGCATTATCAAATACTTTATTGAGAGCAGCAGAATCGTCTGTGGCATTATCCCCTACGGCACCATACCATTCAGGATAACTTTTTTTCAAACCAGCTACATCTCCAGCCCCCGTGAATACTTTATAAAGGCCAGGATTAAAAGATGGTGGAAGGGTAAGAGTTACTCCACCATCAATGGAAATAACTGCTCCCTTCTCCATTACAAAATGAATATTAGGAGGGATTGTCTCATTTGTGGAAAGAACATAAGTTGTAAAGGGAAAATTCGAATTATGCAAAAGAGCTATAGTAGCTTGATCGGTTGTTCCAATTGCTTCCACAAAGGCATTAATAGTTTTTCCATTTCCCGTAACCCCCTGATCAACTTCCGCATAATTAGGGAAATAACCTCCTGTCATTAAGGTACTCATGAACTCTCGAGAATTCTCATCGTTTAATAAAGTCTCTACAAAAGCAGATACAGATAAATCCCCCGAACTCTTTAAGTCAACATTTGTTAGACCTGTTAAATCTTCCTTCCACTGCAGATATTTTTTTGCAATTGGGTCTGGCATCGATAACTCAGAAGGATTAGATTTCTTACCCAAAAGAAGAGCCCTATAATGTATTTCATCATAAAGTTGTTGCATTGACATAGTCAACTTATCTAAACCCCTTTCATGGGATTCAGCAGGAAACATATCATTCGCAATATAATCTGTCTCCTGAGTTAATGTAACATCTCTGATAAGGGTCAAAGTATAATCTGAACTATATGTTTCGTCTGTAATTATGTTGCCCCCTTCACTATTACCTACTCCGGTTACAGTATAAGTGGAGTTAAGGATAAGAATGGTTTCCTCCCCCACTGAATCCCTCAATAACACTTGAATGTGTTCCTCATCCAATATGCGAAATGTATAAGGAAATTCAGTTAGAACTCCATTACAACTATATTGATTTCTTTTATTTTCAGATAAAACAGTCATGATAATTTATCCCCCTTTCTTATCCTCTTTCTCGTCTATATTAAATATATCCCCAAACTTTTCAAGCAACCCTCTGATATTATTACTGGTTACTTTATTGCCCCTCTCCTCTATATAAAAATCGTTTATTACTTTTATTATCCTGCTTTTCAATTCAGAATTTTCTTCTTTACTTGCCATGTTGTCTCCTTAACTTGTACTCTTCCCATTACCCCCGGGATAGAGGAAAAGAGCTTCAATTTCAGATTGGATCAAATCCCTAGTATAAACACGAACCGCATTTATTATACCATAGAAATAATAATTATCATAGGAACTATCCCATCTACCAATAACCCATGCTGTATTATTTTGACCAACTGTAGTCGTCCAGGTAGCACCAAATGCTTTCCCATCTATATACAAAGTAAACTTAGTACCATCATAGACCAATGCAATGAATGTCCAATTTCCTGCAGAGAATACAGAAGCCCAAGAATTATTAGGACGATTTCCAGCACCATCCCCTGCAGATACCCTAAGGGTGGTTGACGAATGATATATCGATACCCCATAACAAGGAGCCGCAAGAACATGATTTGAGACAATCCCCCTTGTAGTTACGGGAACATCAACGGGTTTTACCCAAGCTGTAATTGTATGAGCACCCGTAATAGGAGTATTCCCACAAAGTACATACTCATTATTACCATCAAAATTCAGACCTTTTCCAACAATGGCATTAACCCAATCTGCATTTTCCATATTTTGAAGTGTACCATCATATCCATTGCCTGTATTGTCAGTAGCTGTACTTCCAGACCCATCATTTAAGGACCAATGGGCTATAAGGTCTTCATCACTTGGAAGAGCCTTAAATGCCGAGAGATTCAAGCTTGTTACTCCAATGACATCCTGAGAATTAAAATTGAAGGCTGCTGTTGCTTGCCCACTAAGTAAGGCCATAACTTGTGCTCTGGTCTTTACTACTGGCGTATTGTCAGCAGTGGCATACAAGAATGTATTGGCATTGTAATCAACGTTCATTACGGCACCGGCAGCATTTACATTTGTGGAATCAGTTACATCAGCATTATTTTCTACGTTAATAAGAGTTCTGATTTGTGTTGTAGTTAAGGGAATTATATTACTGCCAGTTATTCTTCCCAAGATTCTTTGCTCAGGTATATTTAAAGCAACTGGATTGTTGTCTGTATCTGCTTTTATAATAGTGTGAATATTAAAAGTATTTTTCTCAAGCCTTGCTCCTAATTGAGTTTGAATGTTGGAAGTAACTCCATCACTATAGTTTAATTCTACTGCACTTGCGGTTATAAGAGTACCCCCTAACTTTAAACCAATTGTAGATGAATTATGTTTAGCTATATCAAAATTACCGATAGGAAAAATCTCTATAGCAGCATCCGTATAAGAGGTCCCAATATAGTAATTAGTTAATGCATCAACATTTCCAACAAATCCAAAACCTCCTCTATCTGTATCACTTGAACCTAAAGCATGAAGCCCAAAAGCCCATCCACTTGCATTTCCTTTTTTGGTTATATTACTTCCAGCTCCTGAAATTTTAACTGGACGAACACCAGAAACTGTAATGTCCCCACATTCTATTGTTCCGACCCCTGTTAGATTCTGAGTATTAAAATCAAAGGTTGCTGTTGCTTGCCCGCTAAGTAAAGCCATAACTTGTGCCTTAGTTTTCGTCTGAGGAGTATCATCAGCAGTGGCATATAAAAAAGTATTAGCATCAAATAATACTTTTGCTACTCTCGCATCTAATTGAGTCTGTATGTCCGAAGAGATCCCATGTAAATAACCCATCTCAGCTTGAGATACAGAATTACGCCAAGTATTTTCTTCTGTTTCAGTATAATATAAATTATTTAATTGTCCAGCATTTAGTTCTGTCTTGGTATAGTATAGGGTATTTAATTGTCCGGCATTTAGTTCTGTCTCAGTATAATATCTATCATCATGAAGATGTCCGATATTAGATTTAAGAGCCATCTGAGTTTGTATGTCTCCAGTAACACCATGTAAGTATCCCATCTCAGTTTGAGTTACAGAATTACGCCAAGCATCTATATCTGTTCTTTGATAATAATAAGCTAATATAGTGTATATCTCTGTTTCAGTATAATATCTATCATCATGTATATGAAGTGAACATTCTCCCCCATCTGTAAGATCATCATAGTCATCACTCGTTAAATGATAATACTCATTATTTGTCCCTCCTTGCAAACCAGCAAAACTATTATGGTCTATAGTGGATATAGCTACTTTTGATATCGTTTTATCTCTCCAATCCACATAAGGCTCACCATCATCAGTTGTTCTAATTCTGGCCTGAACAGCATTAGAATAACTATCCTTTGTTTGAAATATGAGGGTAGCTATAGGACGAAATTCGGGGAATATTGTGTTATTCAATACAAGAGATTTAACTTCAACCTCAGCACCTGTACGAGCGGTACTTTTAGTTGAATAAATATTCTGACCCATAATTGAGATCATTGGTTTATCTTTCTCAGTAGTAGCAAAAACATGGTAGAGTACAAACTGTCCATCTGTGACTTCTGTTTTTTGCCAATCACCAGCACCCATATATTGATTATATGCTAATCTATCCTCACCGGCAGTACCTGTATTAGTTACTGAATACCCAGCATTAACATCCCTTCTCCAACTTGCTGAATCCACCATATAGTAGATGGGTAATCCCACAGCCTTGGTTACAGAGGATAAATCAAACTCTATATCCTCATCCGCAACTTCTCCAGCATCCACCTGAAATTGAGCATGTATATTAGAATCTCCATCACCCTCCACTGACATGTCACTTAAAGAAAGACCATATTTGTAGGCTAACCCATATATGAAATGTAGGTAAGAATGAGTCTCCGGGGACATACCTTTACCATGACGTTCCTCACCAACATAATTAGCTATACTGTTAGTATTATCCCAATATATTATAGACACCAAAGCTTTATGTAATATATAGTCCTTCATATTATCATCAGTAGGATTAGCTTGGGAAGTCAGTGTTGAACCATCGTAATAGATTGCATGGATACCTTCTTTAGTATCATCTATATCTACAAATTCATCAGAAGTTTTTGTATACTTTACTCCCGCAATCCAATAACTAAAATCATTCACTCGTACTATAGTAAGTCTGGCATTCGCATTATTCCAGGATAGAGAACTATCTGTCCTGTTTTCAAAACCGTTTTGGTTCCAATCAGCTTTAGAGACTTCAATATCCCTTACTAAATCAAGCTTATTTGTTATAGGATTTATTTTAAGTTTAATCATATTATGTCACCCAACTTAACCCATTAATTGCAGCTTCGGTGTTTACTGCCCCCACCCTTGGCCCCTCTATCGTAGGTAAATCAGCGTCTGAATATTTCCAAATACGCCAATCTGTATCTGTTTCATCGGCATCAATGTCTGTATTCTTACAAAGATATTTGGGTCTACCAGAGAGATAATTATGAGGCTTCATTCTCTTCCAATAGCTGTCAGAAAGTAAAGCCTCAACATCACCCATAGTAACCGTAAGATCCCCTGTTAGCTCCAACATGGGTTGTCTCATTCTTTCCCAATCTAGTGTAATGGGATTCCAAACGTATAGCGCTTTTTTACTTACCCTCTCTGAAAGGTCAAAACCATGAAGAGGTGACCCACTGCTATCTCGAGGTAATATATTGGTACCAATTTCAATCATAATATTTTATCTCAATGTAATGGTTTTTTCTTTAAATTCTTTTACCAAACGGATAAAGGACTTTGTAATAGCGTCTTCAACTTCTTCCTTACTATATCCTCTCTTAAAAAAACTTGTTTTCCCAGCAAGGTTTTCCTTAACTCTTCCCTGTAATCTTGTCAATATTTGGGTTGAATCATATTCAAGTACTACCTCGCTCTCACCATCTTCTATTGTTTTTAATATGGCAAATCTTAGCATAATTTAAACCCCCTCTTCTAACCAGTTAAACCCATTTTCTTTTCATAACTTCTAAGCCCCCCTACCCCAAGCATAGCTATTACAAGGGATATAGCTTGACCTGTTTCTATGGCGGGCATTTCATTATCCGGAAATATGAATTGTATAAGCGGGGCCAGTATCCATCCCCAACCAAGACCAGCTGCACATATCCAACCAATAGCTGGCCTCCACCCAGCAACGAAGAGGCTTCTATGACCTGCCTCAATTTTGTTAACTTCTGTTTGCCACTTATCCGAATTTTGGTTGAGCTTAGTCATAACTATTTCAGCTGCTCTTTTTTCATCAGCAGTTTCCATAAATTGATCCACTACATTGCCGATTCCTTCCGCTGTCTTAACAATCCCAATACCTAATATTTTATCTAAGAATCCCATTTTTATTTCCCCCTATTATTATATTAATTCAAAATGAGGTAAATCATTAAAATGTTGATCTTTGACATAAGTATCTCCATCCCAATCACCCCCCCAACGAAGGGAAATACCCATATCATTTGCCAAAGTTATTACTATCCC
>Ga0307990_1002330_pt1 | contig 15262 bp, 20 predicted proteins | sample EllFjometagen129_FD_203168 | JGI IMG/M metagenome (GOLD analysis project Ga0307990, IMG submission 203168) | Marine microbial communities from Ellis Fjord, Antarctic Ocean - #129 | ecosystem: Environmental > Aquatic > Marine > Unclassified | place: Southern Ocean | collected 2014-10-08
TTGATGTTAAGGAACAGGTCGGCCAAAGATTCAAAAATATAAAAGTTAAGGAAAATAAAAGGAAAGGCCAGATCAGTTTGAATGATTATTAGAAAGATTTAATAAACTGAAAATAAGTTTAACTTTAGAGGCCCCAATGGTCTAGTGGATAGGATTTAACCCCGCGGTATTGTTTAGTGCTGAAAGGTTAAGGCCCGGGTTCGATCCCCGGTTGGGGCATTTAACAGAAAAACAGATAAGAACTAAATTACACAAAGATTTACTTTTTTATTCAATCTATTTAAAGATTTCTAATCAACAAAATATTCTTTGTAATATTCATTATAAAGTAGATAAAGAAATATAAACAAGTAATCAAAGAAAGTAATTAATGAACAGTGATTTACTAAACAGGATTAACTCATCCTTAAAGGGATTAAGAGAACACGAAAAAGATTCAAAAACACAGGAATATAAACATTATGCTCTTAACTTCATGCAGCAAGCTTTGAATTACATTTACTATGAAAAGACTGGAAAAAACAAGGATATTAAAATCAATAACCAATCTGATTTGAACAAATTAAACTCAAAAGATATTTCTGATGCAATACAACTTGGATGTTCCCTTGAAAATAAGAGAATTGAAATGATTAAAGGTTTCTGGAATGATGGTGTAGCCCCTGCAAATATAATACAGGAGGATTTTTCTAACCTAATAAATGAAAAAATAAAATATGCCTCAGTTGAATCACAGGTTTATGCATGGGTACTGGCAATTACAGGTCATGCTGCAAATGGGCATGGTGCTTTTAAAGATAGGAAATTTAGACCTTTAAAATACCCAAATACAACAGTAAATGATATACTTAATTCATTATCAAAACATAAAGATATTTCCAAATTCATAGGTAAAGGTTTAATATCTGACAAAAACTATTTTAACCCGCAAAATTTTAGAAAAAAAGTCCAGTATAGCATAGATAAATTTGTAAAGATTATTGAAAATTATTTTAATGACCCTTATAATAAAAATATTTATACAATTGAAAAAGAAAATGATTTATTAGGTCTAAAATTCAATAAAAGCTATAAAATAGATATGCTTGAGTTTCTTAGGGGATTTACTCTTGCTGGTTGGATGGATGTTGCTTCTTTGAGAAATAAAGGACTAAATAAATATGGGTGGACAATGGGTGCTGGTGACACTTTTGCAGGAAATATTACTGAAACAAAAAAATATTTTTTATCATTGAAGGAACTTTCTGAAAAAGAGTATACATGTTCTAAAATATTTTATATGCTGAAGCATGAAAAGATGATTGAAGTGTTAAAAGATTTAGGAGTTGTTGCCAAATTAGACAAACTAAACTTTAACCAAATCAAAGAAGAAAAAGGAAAAATTGACTGGGATTTAGTAAAGGAAAAATACGGTTTTGATATATTAAAAAGTAAAAAAGAATGGGAAAACATATACATTCGTGAAAAGAAAGGAAAAGGGGTATCTGATGACAATGCAATAATACTTGCAGGCTTTCTTGCAGATACATTCAGGAAAAATAGTTACAACTCAAGCCAATATGCTGTTTTCTCAAGGATAATAGGTGCTGCTCTTGCAGATAGAATCGATACATATGAAAAACTTTCAAATACAATTTTTAATGAAGGACAGGACTCAACATTAACACAGTATGCAAACTATTTATTCAAAAATAAATGCAAAAGCTTGAAATATAGGGAATTTAATCAAATAAGGGGGGATTTAAAGAACCCTAATTTGTTAAACACTCCAATTACAGTGGATTATTCTATAATTTCATCAAATGTAAAACACATAATCCATAGTTCAATGAGGCGTTTTGGAAAAGAGCAGAAAGAAACATGCATGATAGAACAGCTTTTGATTTTTGCAGATGAACTTTCAAAAGGATTTGAAAACGATCCATTTAAACCAAATAGGCAATATGCAATGTCTAAAATACTGGATTTATTGGATTCTGATGAACCAAAAGAAATAAAAGTTGGTTTTTATGAAACTCCTTTTAATATATTTAAGAGTAAGGTTGAGAATGATATACAAATAGTACTACCTCCCTACAAAAGAGAAGAAAATTTAAAAGAATATTTTATGAATTTAGTATGAAACTATTTAATTATTTTTCTAGGAAATTTTAGATATTCTGAAACTTATTTATGTGCAAAAAACAAAAAATAGTGAGCTGTTAACTAAACGTCACTTTTGAAAATAAAAAAATTATTCTTTTGTTTTATTTTTAAGAAATTTAGTAAGGTTCATAAGATATTCTTCTTTTTTAGTATTGCGAAGAGCATAATCATGTTTAACAGTAGTAATAAAGAAAAATTCAAGTAACTCCCTATCACTCATATCTCTTATTTCTTTAAATAAGTGGGAAAGTTCTTCATTTGATAGTTGTTCTTCTTTCTCAATCATATTTCTTAACAATTAATTTATCTTTCTTAACTTCTGCCACTAACTCCTCACTATTTTTCCATCCCAATTTTTTAATAAGTTTAGGTGGTACTACTATAACATATTTGACGTATTCTGTATCACCATATTTCCTCGAAAGCTGTTTTTGGAGTCTCATTTTAAGTTATCCTTCACAATTTTTATTTCAGAATCGGTTAAGCCGTAGAGCTTAGAGATTTCTTTATCTAATTGTTCTATTAAAGAACCCTTTAATTTTGAATCTTTTTCTCTTAAAATAGAATCTACTAACTTTATTACTTGTTTTTCACTATCCTTAGAAACTTGCTTTATAGGAAATTTCTCAACATAACTTAAATTTATTCTGGGGTAGATATTAACACCCATCTGTTTCAAATAATAAAATTTCATCAATTTTGAGTTCAAAATTGCTAAAATGTACTTTAAATCAAACTTATTGTTGGGTCTAGAAATAAGACATATAACACTTTTTTGGGTGTAATATTGCTTATTATCTAAGGTAGCTATAAAGTCTTTTCCTATATACCTCATAACTATTTTCTCATTAGCTACAAAAAACCTTTCTTCTCTAGCCCTTTCTAAAAGCTTAGGTTCATATAAAACATATAATCCTTTATAATTTAATGAATATTTTTCAATATCTTTGCCCTCAATTATTTTTTTATAAGAATCATTTTCTTTTGTTTTGCTAAGATAATAAGGATTTTTTTCTTTGTCTTTTTTTGTTTTCCATATCTGTATCCCACTTGAAGGCTCTAGACAGCTATTTAAATCAACAGAATTTTCTTTTATTCTCTCGATTATTACAGATTCTTTTTTAATTTCTTTTGTTATATTAAATCTCTTAACTTGGTTATTCAAAAAAGAGGACTGTTCTTTAGTATGATATTCTATTGCTTCATTACGTTCATTAAGTTTTGTTATAATCTTAATCTTGTTTTTGTTTCTTACATTTTCATTTGATTCTTTTTGTAATATTATTATGATTGTATTTACGTTGGCTTCTTCAAAAACCCCTGAACCTAAAGCTACAATCTCTAGTATACTACATTTTTTAAGAATATAGTTCCTTATTGGTTCTAATTCATCATTGGTTAATAGAGTATTTGAAACTATAAACCCTAATTTTCCACCATTTCTTAAAGCTACAATTCCTCTTTCAATAAATAAAGAAAATAGGTCAAATCTACCTTTAGCTGTTTGTAAAAAATTCTGATAAGCTCTAAGCTTCTCCTTTTTAATATTCCTTATTCTTACATAAGGTGGGTTACCTATAACTATATCTACTTGATTAGGTATAACTTCATCAAAAACAACTTCATGATGATCATTATTAATATTCTTTGATTTTATGTTTGTCCAACCATGTATACTTGGTATTAAGCTATCATGTGTTATTATATTTATTTTATTGGTAGTACCTTCAAGATTTTTTAGAGCTAAATTCATAGCAGTTAATTGAACAGCAAAGGGGTTTATATCAATGCCATAAATATTATTTTCTAATAGCTTATTATGTGACTCTTTTTCATTTAGTCTTTTTTTTAGATATTTCTTCTTTAATCTATCATATAACTCTCTTAAAAAACCACCAGAACCACAGGCAGGGTCTAAATATTTTTTTCTTGTATCTGTTCCAACCCTATCTAAAATGTAATCAATAACTTTCTTAGGAGTATAAAACTGACCTAATTCTTTTCTTTCTTTAACATCAATATGGTGTTCATAAACTTTGCCTAAAATATCGCTAGTTATATCTTTAAAATTGTATTCTGAAAGTTGTAAGATAATCTCTTTAACAATGTTTTCATTAAACTTAATCTTATCAAAAAGACTGTTTTCAAATATAGCCCTATAATCTATTTTGAGTATTTCTTTAAATCCAGCTTCAACTAACTCATTAAAAGAAAAAGATCCTGTTAATTTATCTAAAACATCTTTAGTAAGTTTTGGTTTTATTATCCCTTTATCTTCTGCAATCCTATAAAAATAGATTTTGTTTATAAAAGAGTAAGCGACCTCTTTAGATAATTTTTCTACCCATATCTCCTCTTTTTTAATATCAATATTAGAACTAGAACACCATTCTTTTATTTGTTCCGCAAAATTATTATCTGTTTTATATTTTACTTTTATTTTTGGGATTGCATTTGTAGTTAACTTTATTTTTGCTATTTTAAGATTTTTAATTAAACTTACCTCTGTAATTGCTTCTCTTATTCTTTTTTCTTTCTGTTTGCTAATTTCATCTAATCTTTTTGTTGTTAAGCTTTTCTTAGAAATCCATCTTTGTAGTTCATTAATTTGTTTGGATAAACTCCTTAAATCAACTTCTAATAATAATCTATCTTTTGGTTCTGTTACGTTTTCGATAAATGATTTATACAATCTTGTTTTTAGACCGTTAGTAAGAACAACAAAATTAACTTGTTTTTTATAAGCATACTCTAAAGCTTGTTCTATATGCTTATCTAAATCTTCTTCAAGGCTTTTACATTCAACTATAATTTTTGGTTTATTATCAACTTTAATAAGTATGTCCGCTCTTTTATTTTTTATCAAATGTTCAAAATCTAAATCACCTTTAGTCTTATCATAACCTAAAATATCTAAAATTTTTTCTACTATAATTAGTTTTACGTTTTCTTCTACTCCTCTTTTTTTACCTTGTTTAACAACTTCAAGGTCTATGTTTTGAAGCTTTTGTATTTCTTCTTTTAAACTCATATTATTTATCTAATCATAGGTAATATTTAAATCTTTCGGTACCTATTAGGTACATAATAGAACATATATGTTTAGGTACCTAATAGGCTATATGAATAAAATAAAAATAAAATGCATTCATTGTGGAAAGAGCAATTACATAAAGAAAGGTTTTAGGAGAACTAAAAATAGAGGCAAAATTCAAAAATATAAATGCATTCATTGTGGAATATATTTTACCAATGATAATGGTTTTTATAGAATGAGAAATAATGAAAAGAAAATAACGCAGGCAATAGACCTTTATTTCTCAAATCTAAGTAGTAGGAAAATAAGAAACCATTTTAGGAGGCATATAGAACACAATGTAAGTCATGTTACTGTTTTGGATTGGTGCAGGAAATATGTATTAAAGGTTCATAAGTTTATTGATAATCTACAACCAGAGTTAAGCGGTAAATACTATGCTGATGAAACAGAAATAGATTGCGAAAAAAGAAATGGCATATTTTGGGCCTGTGTTGATTGGGATACAAGAATGATTGTAGATACACATTACAGCTTAACTTCAAACGTTGAGGAAGCAAAGCAGTTTTTAATCAAAATAAAAAAGAAAGGAAAACCAAAATACATACAAACCGATTGTGCTAATTTTTATCCAAAAGCTATGAGACAAGTTTTTTCATCAAATAAAAGACAAAAAACATACCACAACGAAGCGAGAGTTCAGCACAAGGTAAATAATGTTGCAAAGACAGGAAAACATAATGTAAGAATTGAAACAGTATTTATGAAAATTAAAGACAGAGTAGATGATTTTAGAGGATTAAAGGCTTTATGGAGTGCTCCAATCTTATTAGCAGGAATTGTCTTACAACATAATTTTATTGAGGCACACACAACAACAGGAAAAGTGCCTTGTGAGTTAGCTAGTTTAAAGTTGGTTTAAATATTTGATTTTATGTTTTCTTTTTTTATCTTTCTTTTTAACACAATTAATGAATAAAATAAATAAATTTGGAATTAAGGATAATAAACCAAAATAAATCCAACCTAGGGGTGTTAATGCTGTTTCTTTTTTCCCCCTTCTTAAAAATAAACCATCCATAATGAAGCCTACATTAAAAGATAGGATTAGTGAAGTAATAATTAGAGGCACGCTATTAAATTCTATCATTAATATTGATTACGTTGGATTTTATTTAAATATTTTTCTAAAGAATCTCTTTTCCATATCAAACCCCATATATAGAAATATCTCCCCCATAATAATATAAATTGTTGTTACCCCCAAAATTAAAAATATTCTAATGTAAATCTTTATGTATAAATCCATTTTTCATATCCCTTTAACCTAAGAGTTAATGTTTTTTATATTAAGAGGCTTTTAGATCTCGCTTACTTTGCAACTCATTTTTTAGTAACATTTTTATATTCACTTTTTTTAATATTAATGTATGAGAAGTTTATCAAAAATAGAGAAAGAGGATTTAATAGAGAGAACAGCTAGAAGAGTAAAACTAGTTGGAGCCACAAAGCTAATTTATCGTAAGGACATGATGACTATTGCAGAGACGCTTTTAAGATTGCCTGATGAGGTTATGAAGAAGGTTCTCAGAGAGGTTTATTTTATTGTAGTTCCTTTTTGTAAGGGCTATTCTGGCACATATAGATATTCAATATTTCTAAAGCAAGACAGAGTTAAAAAGACTCCTACTGGATATAGGGTAAGAGTAGCAAAACCGCTTATATATCTAAACTTTGAAAAAATGAAAAATGAATCAAAATTCAGCAGGATGTCCACTGTTGCCCATGAAATAGCTCATTTTATCCTAGACCATGATCATGACAGAAGGAGAGGACTTATTAATCCTATTGTGGAAAAGGAAGCTGATGATTTAACCGAAGAATGGGGATTTAAAAGAGCATATAAGGATTATAATAAATTTAAGTCCAAAAAAGGAAAGAAATATTAAGTTTAAAGTGCATAATATTAAAAATGCCAAAAAAGAAAGCTGATTTTCTGGATATAGTTGCTTATTTGCTTGGCTCTGTTGCTATTGTGGTCACAGTTATAGCAATACTTTTCATGCTGTTTGGTATTGAAGTTAATATATGAAAATGAACAAGAAAACAAAAAACATGCTTGAAACAATAGGATACATCATAGGAATAATCACAATAATATTATTGCTATATGGAATAGTTCAGATAGCCTTGAAGTAAAATGGATAAAAAGAAAACTAAAATAACCTGGATTGAATGGGTAGGTCTTATACTTGCTTTAACTGCAACAATACTGTTAATATTGAGAATAACAGGAATTATTCCAGATGGATAAGCTAAAAATACTCAGAATACTTGAGAGGGTATTGGGTGCAATAGTTATTGCAATGGCATTGTACGGCATATACTCAACACTATAAAGTGCGGTCAGATGAACAAAAAATTCAGGCAATGGTGGAAAAAGAATGAAGTTTGCATATTCTTATCATTATTGTTTTTAGGAATGATTCTAGTAGCAATTGGTTCGATATTCAATATTTAATAAAATGGCAAGAAAACAAAAGGACAGGCTAACAGATGTTTTAACTGTTATCGGCTGGATTATTATCGGATTTGCACTTTTTGCATTAATAAGGTTTATTATCAATTCAGGTGTATTTTGATGAAACAAAAAAACAAGGAAAACATATTGTTTTCGTTTATTATAGCATTAATCATTTTAGGTACAATAGCACTCATAGCTTTGGCATTAAAGGCATTAGGTGTAATCTGATGAATAGAAAAATATTTTCGGATGTATTGGGTGTAATAGGAATAATCTCAGGGATTATTGGAATAATTTTAGCAATATGCGTTATTTTGGGTGTATTTTAATGAATATTAAAAAGAAAAAACTTTTAGGTGATATACTATCTTGGATTTCAATAAGTTTGGGGCTTTTGGTTATAATACTTGTTTTGTATAAATTGATAATAGGATTATAAGGGGTGTGAGGTTAAATGAAAAAAATAACTGAAGATACATTAGGTATCATCGGCATAACAGCAGTAATAATATTTGTGATTCTATTGACCTTGAGACTTTTTAAGGTAATTTGAAAGAAAAAATAGAAAGATTTAAATAGTTTCTCAATTTTATACACATAATAATGAGAATTTATAAGGAAATAGTAGAAAAAAACAAAGAACTTGGAGGAACATTAGTCAGACCAAGTAGCTTACATTTTGCTTGTGATAGAGCCTCTTATGAAAAAAATATTTATAAAAAAGTAGCATATATAATCAGGGCAATTGTAGTAGACCACCCATTTGATGATTTCAATAAAACCACATCAATTATCACAACAAAAAAAATGTTTAAAAAAGAAGGAATAATATGCAGTAAAGAAAAGTTAGCAATTCAAGTAACAAAAATAGCAAAGAGAAGCACAAAAAGTGTAATAAAAATAGAGAGGATATTAAGAAAATGTTGTCCAAGGAAGAAATAGGGATATTTGAAATGTGCCAGTTTTTTGACAAGCATAGAAAACTGCCTTTTGAAAAGAAAAGGGTAGATATAACTCTAAGCATGAAAAATATTGTTAAGTTAAAAGAGCTTAAAATAAATGTTTCTAAATTAATTGACGAACTAGTTGGAAACTTCTTTGAAAAAAGAAAAAAAGCAAAAACAAGTGATTAATGAAATTTTTATAGTTATATATTAAATATTAAATTATGTTGACTTGTAATAAAATTTGGAGTAGATTGAAAAAGTCTTTGGAACAGGCATTAAAGAAACACCTTCTTACTTAAACTCATTTTAATACCTTTCAATAATCAACTTTTATACAAGTTCAAATTTAGTTAATTTTACTTTTCTTGTTTTTTATTTATCTATTAAATTAATGTTTCCTAATTCCATTGCTATCATCCTTATGCAACACATTCCTGTAATCCCATCTTTTCTAGCTAGGTCATCCGTTTCTAATGGAGCCCACCAAGCACATTTTCCTTCTTCGCATTCTCCTTCTACATCCCCTTGTTGGTATTGTCGTGCCATTTTTAAAGGACATTTCATATTACACCACCATCAATAGGATAATAGGAGATATTATTTAAATTATAGTAAAAAATAGAATAGGTGACGTTAACTTAACAGCTCAAAAAATAGTTAAGTTTATATAGAACTGGTTATTTACTTTTTCTTACATTTTTAATAAAATACGGGGTAATAAATATGACAAACCAACAAATACAACCAATATTCATTATGCCAGAGGGTTCTCAAAGAACAACTGGCAAGAGTGCGCAAAGAACAAATATTATGGCCGCAAAACTCGTAGCAGAAACTGTTAGAACAACTTTGGGTCCAAAGGGAATGGACAAGATGCTTGTAGATTCATTAGGGGATGTTGTTATAACAAATGACGGAGTAACAATTCTGGAAGAGATGAGCATAGAGCATCCATCAGCCAAAATGATAGTTGAGGTTGCAAAAACACAGGAAGATGAAGTAGGAGACGGAACAACAACAGCAGTTATTTTGGTAGGGGAGCTGTTGAAAAACGCTGAAAAACTTCTTGATGAAAATATTCATCCAACTGTTATTGCAAGGGGATTCAGGATAGCAGCAGAAAAAGCGCAAACAATATTAAACAATATTGCAGAGGACATAACTGAGAAAGATACAATCTTACTGAAAAACATAGCAATAACAGCAATGACTGGCAAGGGTGCTGAGACAGCAAAGGAAAAGATTGCAGAGCTTTGCGTAAAAGCAGTAAAGCAGGTTATGGACAAAGAGAGTGACAAAATAATAATTGATACTGAAAACATAAAGCTCGAAAAAAAAGTTGGTGCTGGAATAGAAGATACAGAACTTATCCAAGGAATTGTATTAGACAAAGAAAGGGTTCATTCAGGAATGCCACAATCAGTGAAAAATGCAAAAATCCTTTTAGTTGATTCAGCAGTAGAAATGAAAAGCACAGAAACAGATGCAAAGATACAGATAACAGACCCGAGCCAGATGCAGACATTTATTGATCAGGAAGAAAAAATATTAAGGGATATGGTTGAAAAAATAGCAAAATCAGGAGCTAATGTAATATTCTGCCAGAAAGGAATAGATGATATTGCACAGCACTTCCTGGCTAAGAAAGGAATATACGCGGCAAGAAGAGTTAAAAAAAGCGATATGGAAAAGCTTGCAAGAGCAACAGGAGCAACTCTCATCACAAACCTTGATGACATAACTTCCTCTGATTTAGGCAAGGCAGGAATTATTCAGGAAAAGAAAATAGGAGATGAGCAAATGACTTATGTTGAGGAATGCAAAAATCCAAAAGCAGTAACAATACTTGTAAGGGGCGGAACAGACCATGTTGTGGATGAAGTCAAAAGGGCTCTTGAAGATGCAATTGGAGACCTTTCTGCAGCATTAACAACAGGAAAAATTGTAGGGGGAGCAGGCTCTACAGAGATTGAACTTTCAAGAAACCTAAGGCATTTTGCAAATTCATTAAGCGGAAGAGAGCAGCTTGCTGTACAGGCATTTGCAGATTCTGTAGAGGTTATACCAAAAACACTTGCAGAGAATGCAGGGCTCGACTCAATTAATATCTTAACAGAATTAAAGGCAATGCATGACAAGGGAAATAAATGGGCAGGAATTGATGTTTTCTCAGGAAAAGTAGTTGATTCATGGAAAGCAAATGTAATTGAACCATTAAAGATAAAAATACAGGCAGTCAAATCAGCCAGCGAATCTGCAATAATGATCTTGAGGATAGATGATGTCATTGCAAGCACTGGTGGAAAAGGCGGAATGCCTCCAGGAGGAATGCCTCAAATGCCTGGTGGAATGCCAGGTTATTGATTTTTATCAAAAATTGTCAGAATACTGCAAACTTCAGTTTGCAGATGAATGACAATCTTTCTGACAATTTTCTCAAATACTGTGGACTTCAGTTCACAGTATTTATTTTTTTAATTAATTTTTTCTAAAAATCCTTCAATAAATAGAAATATTTATAAAGAATATTGATTAAGGTATTAATTAATCAACGTATAGATAATGGTGATATTATTATGATGAAAGGTGAGTACAAATTAGTACCAGAAAAAGAAATAACTGACCTGAAAAAAGAGGTTAATAATTTGAAAAAAGAATTAAAGCAAAAAAAAGTTGTTAAAATTAAAGAATCTGTTTCTAGCAAAAATCTCAAAAAATCAATGGATAATTTATCAGAGTCAATAAGTGGACTTGTTAATCTCTTTACTGTTGCCAATGATATGGGCAAGCATGGAGCTTTTAATGAATCTAAAATACAATCTTCGCCTGAACTGAAATCAATAATTGAGCAGAATAAAGCAATAGCAAAAGGTATACTTGCAATTACAGAAATACTGAGTGAGAATCTTCCAAAATTAGTAAACATTGCTAAAGCAAGCCCAAAATATAAACTATTAAGAATAAAACAAAAATCTCAAAGTAATTCAATGTTTTCTGAACCAAGAACATATTCAAGAATGCCAAGATCTTCAGAATCAGATTCTCAATCAATGCAAGAAACAGACGATGATTTTGAATTCCCAAAAGAACAAGATAATAATTCTCAGCAGGGTTAATCATGAAAAATAACCTTCCCAATATTAACCTAAGGACAATAAGTCAAGTTACTGAACTTTTATACAGGGCAGGCGCTAAAATCAAACAACAAGATAATGAAAGAGAAGTGATAAGAAAAGAAAAAATTATTAGGGTCAAAGAAAAAATTGATATGCTTGAATCAAAATATAAACTTTTGAAAAAAAAGCATAAAAATAATGCAAAGCTAAATGAACTTAATATTTATTTTAGCTCAATAAAAAAGAAATTAGGAAGAATGGGCATCTAAACGTCATGTTTCATTACGGTATTTCTATGATTCTTTTTTGCTTTTTTGCATGCCTCTTCAATAAGACCTTTTACTTTCTCATTGAGTGCATCAGCAAACTCTCCGGAGACATTAAGCTTTTTACCTTCATACTTTGCAAGTTCTTTTATCTTTGCTTTGATAACAACCATATCTGTCATTTTACCACCTCAATTATTTTATTCATGCGTGAACCAAAAAACAAGTTTATTTTTTTCAATTTTATCTAGTTTGCAGAAACCAAAGCGCTCAAACTGAATAACTTCATCTATCTTTATATTTTTAACAGATGGCTCTGCTAATCCACTAACAGTTTTTGCATCAGGCATCAAGACCTCAACTTCAACAAGATTTTCATCTTTTGGAAGCCAATGCATTATCTTTTCTCCTTCTTTCTTATATTTTTCAAGTTCTTTTGAATCAAATACAATTTTATTTTTTTGTTTCTTAAAATTAAATGCATGCATAAGCCTGTAAAGCTTTCCTTCTTTCAATCCATTAAAGTCATTTTTTGAAATGTAAAAATTTTCATTTGTTTTTAAATTTCTTGTTCCTTTTTCCTCATGTTCAGGATGAAGCTTTATTTTTATTTCCATATCAGGAGCATTTTTTATTTTGATTTCTTCTGGATTTTCTATGAAAAAATACCTGTTTGCACTTGCATCAAGAATCTTCCTGTTTATTGAGGATATAACCGTCCAGTCAATATTTGTTGGTGTTTTTGAAAGCCCAACTTTTAGTGCAAGATCATAAAACATTTCTGGTTTTATTCCTCTTCTCTTTAATGCCCTTAATGTAACCAGTCTTGGATCATCCCATCCAATAACTTTTTTGTCTTCAATTAACTGCCTTATTTCTCTGCCCTGAGTTATTGCTCCCACAACATTAAAACGGCCGTACTGGATAACTTCCTGGTTTTTAAATTTAAATAAATCTTTTATGTAATTTTGAAGCTCAACCCTCATCTTTCCGAATTCTGAACTTCTTAAAATATGGGTTACACCGCAGAATTCTTCTTCAACAGAGTTTTCAAAGTCATACATTGGCCATACACAATATTTTTTTTTCTGCCTGTAATGTTCTTCATAAACTATTCTAAATATCACAGGATCCCTCATCACATGATTATCTGATTTTAAATTAATCTTTAATCTTAAAACACACTCACCCTCTTTGTATTTTTTATTGAGCATGTTTTTCCATTCTTCAAGGTTTTTTTCAGGAGAATTTTTTCTGCATTCACATGGCAGACCTTTATGCCTTAAATCCCTCATTTTTTCCCTTTCGCAAAAGCATACATAAGCTTCTCCCCTTTTTATCAGATCTTCTGCAAGCTTGTAAAATTTAGGCATATCATCAGAAACATAAACAGTCTTGTCTGGCTTTATGTTTAAATATTCAAGAACATCTTTTTTCATTGCATCAACATATTCCTGTTTTGATGCTAATGGGTTAGTATCTTCAAATCTCAGGACTGATTTTCCATTATATTTTTTAGCGTAAAGATAGTTTAATAAGAAACTTAATGCATGGCCTATATGATTATATTTAGATGGCTCTGGAGGGATTCTTGTTACAACCTTTCCCATCACCGCATTTTTTAATTCAGGAAGCCCTCTTTTCTCAGCTTTCTTTTTCTCAAGCATTTCAGGAGCAATCTCTTTTAACTTTTCTTTCTGCTCATCCAATGAAAGATTGTTTACTTCTTTTACTGTTTTTTGAATATCCTTGCTGAGCTCTTTTAGTTTGCTTTTAAGGCTCTCATCTTCCTTTAACAGCTTACCTACAATCGCGCCTGGATTGGCCTTTCCATTGAACTTTACAGCGTTCTGAAGTGCATATTTAAGTATAATTTCTTTTAATTCCATATGTTTAAAGAAATAGGCCCAATATATAAAGTTTTTGTGTTAAAAAGAAAATAAAAAATAAATTTAATTAATTAAGAATGTTATCTAATAATTCAACTTTTTTGGGAGTATTCTCTTTACTTTTTAATTCAAAGTCCCTTTTAAATTTTTTTAATTTATCTGATAATACCCTTTTTATATCATTTCCCTGTATTAATTCATTATAGCTTGGCTTCAATCCTTTTTCAATAGCTTTAAATATGATTAAGTCATTATATATTAAAATTAAGGGGGTTGATAAAATGACTAAAACAGAAGAAAACCTAAAAGTAGCTTTTTCTGGTGAAAGCCAAGCAAGAAATAAATACACTTATTTTGCAAAGGTTGCAAGAAACCAGGGCTATCATTACATTGCAAAAATATTTGAGGAAACTGCCTTGAATGAGATGCAGCATGCAAAAGATGAATTCAAGCTTTTAAAAGGAATGGGAGACACAGCAACAAATCTAAAAGAAGCAATCAATGGAGAAAATCATGAGCATACTGAAATGTATCCAAAAATGAAAAAAGATGCAGAAGAAGAAGGAAACAAAGAAGCTGCAGAACTGTTCACAGAAATAGCAGAAGTAGAAGAAAATCATGAAAAAAGGTATAAAAAACTCTTGGAAATGGTTGAAAACGGAACAGTCTACAAAAGAGACAAGCCAATAAGGTGGAAATGCTCTAAATGCGGTTACATTCATGAGGGAACAGAGCCACCAGAGAAATGTCCTTCCTGCAAGCACCCAAGGGAATATTACGAGCCAGAATGCATGGAATTTGAGTAGAGAAGTAAATGAGATTTAACTCATAAGAAAAATAATAAATTAAAAAATGGATAAACTAAAACTTAATTATTTTGTAGATGCTTTAATGACAATTTCTTTTTTTGTCACTGCATTCACAGGATTAATAATCTTCTTTTTCCTCCCATCTGGAGTTCAGAAAGGGGGATACCAAGTTTTTATTGAAATTACAAAGCAAACATGGACTGCAGTACATAACTGGTCAGGAATAATTATGATTGTTTTGGTTTTAGTACATTTTATACTGCATTGGAATTGGATTGTAAGTGCAACAAAAAAATTATTCTCAAAAAGAGAAGGGGGTAAAAAATGACAAAATTAGGCGAAATGTATAAATGTGAAATATGCGGCAACCTTGTTTCAGTTGTTGAATCTGGCCAGGGCGAGTTAGTATGCTGCGGACAGCCAATGAATCTTCTTGAGGAGCACACCAAAGGGCAGGAAGGAAATGAAAAACATGTTCCAATAATCGAAAAGGTTGATGGCGGAGTAAGAGTAAAAGTGGGCTCAGTTC
>Ga0307990_1002331_pt1 | contig 15260 bp, 17 predicted proteins | sample EllFjometagen129_FD_203168 | JGI IMG/M metagenome (GOLD analysis project Ga0307990, IMG submission 203168) | Marine microbial communities from Ellis Fjord, Antarctic Ocean - #129 | ecosystem: Environmental > Aquatic > Marine > Unclassified | place: Southern Ocean | collected 2014-10-08
AAATCGAGGCTAAACTTGATTATATGGCAGATATCTTTGAACAAGCCAAACAAGAAACTGGTGATACATTTGCTGATGGTTCTCTTTCAGAAGCTATGTTAGCCTTAAACGCAGAAGAAACAGAAAGATTTTCGGCAATTATATCTACAATTGACATGATTCAAATAGAGTTTGTAACATATGATGTTGTTTCTCAATCACATGTTCAAGAATTACTAGATGAATTGGTATTATTGAGTATAGATGATCAATTACTATTTTTTGATACTTTCGAAAGTACTCTTGATCCAACATCTGCTTCTGACTTATTTGATTTAATACTTTCCAATGAGTAAAAAAAACTGAGAATTCTTGTGAATTCTCAGTTTTAATTATTATGAGTCATATTCACTCTATGTTGTTCATGCTAGGCAACCTTATTTACATATTCACATCACAATCTAGTTTTCACAACTTATCTATAATCAATTACAAACATTCCCTATTGCTGTAATAACTGTATAGAAACAAGTGAATTTAAATCCTATCAAAGTATAGGAAAAATCATTAGATTTATATGATTTCATAATCTTTTATATTTTTTGTCTAATTAGTAGTATAATATAATTAATGTTGATTATAAATATAGAACTAGAAGGAGAAAAACATGAATACAAACTTTCTTAAAAACATCTTCAAGAAAAAAACAGAAATCGTTGAAACATCAAAAAAAGTAAATAGAGCAAATACTGACGAAATGGAAAAGAGTTACAATAATGATGATTTTGTACATTCCGCATTAATTCTAAAAATTCTATTAGAAGTTTATGGGGAAAGAAAAAAGAAAAACCACCGTCAGAAAGGTAGAGAGTTTATTCAATTCATACTAAGTAATAAACATAAAGATCTTAAAACCATAGGATATACTCATTGGCAAAACATAAATAAAATCATTCAAACAAAACATACCAAAGTGTATCCATATCATAAAAAGAACTTAAGAAATGCTATTGATTTTTTTACTAAAGAAGTAAAAAGTATTAATTCTATAAATGTTGATATTAATTAGTGTTACGAAAAGTTGAATAAAAATTAAAAAACTATAATTGAGAATTTCTCTCAACTATAGTTTTTATTTTGATTTATTACAAAAACAATGCTATTAATTAACTTCTGTTTTGTTTTTTGATATTATATTCTTCAAAAATTTGTAATAAAGATATCCAAGCAATCTACTAATTGGATTAATCTTACATTTAAAGAAATATGGACTACCTATATATCCTTTTTCATTCCAATATTCTAAATCAATTGGAAGTACTTCTTCTGCTAGCACTTTTTGTGTATTAAATTCAAAGATTTTTTTCAATGTTGGTCTGTATTTTAATAAGTTATCTTTGTTTAAATATTTCTTAAATTTTCTAAAACTATTTTTTTCTAAAGGCTTATCCAAATTAAATACAGTCCTGTTAATTTTTCCAGTATAAATAATACCCCATTGTACAGTAAGATCTATTAAATAAGTCATTGCACTTTTTGTTCCTGTCACTTGAGTTGTTGTTGCAAAAAAGATTGGTTTCCCTACTATCGGTGAACGGTGGTACCATTCACAACCTCTATCAAAGATGTTCTTTAAATTGCCTGGGATTTGTCTCAAATATATTGGTGTACCAATAATAATACCATCAGCTTCAATCATCATATCTAATATCTTTATTGCATCATCTTGTATATGACACATTCCTTTTCTTAAGCATTGTTCACACCCAGTGCAAGGTTTTACATTATAATCAGACACATTAACAAATTTGACTTCATCATTACTAAATTCTTTTTCAATTTTTTTTAATAAATTAAATGTATTTCTTTTTCTTTGACTACCATTAATGATTAATATTTTAGCCAAATTATCATCTCCTAGATAAGCACATAAAGCTATTATATCATTAATATTTTATAAATACAGTGAATATTTCCATTATTATGGCACTTACAATTTTAGGAATTAGTCTATTTCACAATTGTAAAATATTCTTTTCTTGCAAACATACAATAAATAATATACACTATAAATAGTATACTACTAATAGTAGTATTGTTACAATTATAGAAAGTGAGGTTTTAATGGAATGATTTATGTAATATTAGGGTTTTTAATGATGAAAAAGATGACAAAATATGATATAAAAAGTATTCTCAGTCGTGAGATTTCACCCTTCTACGCTTCAAGTTACGGTAGCATAAACAATGGAATTAAAAGATTGCTTGAACTTAATTATATTGATTTTACTGAAACAGTTACAAATGGAAGACAAAAAAAAATCTATTTTTTACTTCCCGAGGGAATAGTAGCTTTCACTAATTGGTTAAAGGAAGATATAGAAATCGGAAAACAAAAAGATAATTTACCACTAAAATTATTTTTCTATGGATTCCTAACCCTTGAAGAAAGAATTCAAAGACTACAAACATACTATGATAAACAACAACAAAACTATCAAGAATATATCAACTATTATAGTGAAGCATCAAAAGTAAAATTTCCAAAAGAAGTAGCAGATATCGCATCGTGTCAAATTATGACACTAGATTATGCTACAAAACATTTAGCATGTGATTTAGAATGGTTAGAAACAGTAATCAAGCGCCTTAAGGAGGAAGCAAATGAATAACATTATGAACAAAAGAAGTAAATACTCTCTCATTATATTTTCAACAATTGCCATATTATCTGGATGGATTGGAAGAGGGATTGATCTATTATTAGGTACTACTGAGGGAAGCACTCCCGGACAATTAGTTTGGCTAGTGTTACCATTATTATCTGTACTTATTATCAAAAAAATATTCAAAAGTTCTCAATCTACTTTTGGTTTTAAACCAAATTATAAAACAAATAAAAAATATTATCTGATAAGTATCCTCTTCTATCCAATAGTCATTATAGGGTATCTTACTATAGGTAAAATATTCGGATTTATTAGTTTCAATGAAGTTTCCATTGAAACAATTATTCCGTTATTTATCGGTTTATTATTTGCACAAACTTTCAAGAATATATTTGAAGAATTTTCATGGCGTGGTTATCTTACACCGGAACTATTAGCATTAAAAATAAATAGATATTTATCTTATTTTATCGTAGGTATTGTTTGGGCTCTATGGCATATCCCTTACAATCATATATTTATCGATTCATATCGAATCACTACAACAATATGGTATTATCCCACATTTATACTTGGGATTATTATAATATCATTTGCTTATGGTGAAATAAGATATCGTGTTAATTCTGTATGGCCTTCACTAATATTGCACACTGTAGGAAATGTACTACTCAACACATTAATACTATCTGAATTGTTAAACCTTAGTGAAGCAGACACTGTTGTTAAAAGCATTGGTGCTGAGGGTTTAATCGGCATCGGTATTTCCCTAATCTTAACAATAATTATTATTAAATTAGGAAAACATCAAAAAACTTAATAATAAAAGCTAATCCGCGAGGATTAGCTTTTTTAGTCTAATAAATAGTTTATTTATTCATGTATTTATTAATTCTTTCTTTATGTTTCCCATAAACTATAACATGATGATTACCATAAGGTGAAGTTAAGAAATAAGATACATCATCAAGTTTGATATTTATTTGAGTTCTACATAGATTACTTTCACATAAATTATTTGTTATAACTCCTTCTGCTACATAGTAATCTTTAAGATTATTACTTAGTTTAAATATTGTAATATCTGTTTCTTTCATTTTGCCTCTTAAAGCGACACCTATTCCGGATTCATAATGTGTCATTACTTCATACGTCGTAGCCATATCTAAGGGGATTGTACAGTGAGCAAATACTATTTCATTTTTTTCTGAATCAATACTGGAAGGGTTTGCTTGAAACCCAGGTTGTCCTGTTATTTGGTTTAATAAATACATTGATAACATTGCAGGAATATCTCCCTCGCAAGTACCAATGGTTTTATCTCTGTTTAGAAGAGATAATCCTAAACATCCCGTAGTATGTATTCTACCTAAAAGATCAAAACATCTTATTGTTAATCCCTTTAGATTATATTTATCTTTTATTAATATTAGGGCTTTACTTAATCTTTTAGCATCCTTGACTTCTTTTGGATCAAAATCAAGAGTAGTATCTTCTTCATATCCTGTTATATCTATATCATTATAAATATCTATTAACTCATCAATACTAATATCAATCAAATTGATATTAAGTATTTCTAATACTTTATTATAATCGACATTAGAGGCTATTAACCAGTCACTTGGTTTTCCAATCACACCGAGATTAACTGGTTCTACTTTTTCTATATTAACTAAACTATTTAATCTACTTGCAATGTACTTTGCAGATCCATGAAGGATTTCTGCTTTTTTATTTTTGTTTTGTAGATATGATAATATTTCCATACTCGCAGCTAAAGAATTATTAGAACCATAGGTAAGAAGATAATATGGTTCTTTTAAGTCTTTTTCCAATTCTAAAAATAAGCCTTCTGACCCTCCACTTTGAACAAGGATAACGGGTAAATCATTATTATATAAATCATCTATCTCTGTTAAATGAAAATGATAATCACCTAGTTTTTCGATATCATTTAGTAATTTCTTTGTCTCTTCACCTATTAAGAATCCATCATGGAGCAAAGACTTTATTGGCAAAACTGAAATTTTCATAATATAACCTCTTTCTTTATAACAATACTATCCTTGTTATAGGCCTTACAATAACATTAATATTTCCTTTTCTTCTTTGGGTAATTTCTCTAAAGCATATCTAAATGCAGTTCTAGATATTCTAGAAACATTATTTTCTAGAAACTTAACTACTGCATCATGATACTTCTTACATGATTCTTTTAATAACCAACCATATCCCTTTTGAACAAGATAGTGTGGATCATCTATTAATAAATTACATATATTAAAAACAATCTTTTCTTCTAATAACCCTTTTCTTGCAGGAACTATTAAAATAACTGCAGCACTTCTTCTTACAGCAAATTTCTCATGTGTTATCCATTTATTTATTCTACTCAAATTACCTGGATACTCCATCAATAAATACTGAAATGCATGAGTCATAAAATCATCGCAGTCCCACCAGTCTTCAATATACTCGTATAACCATTTTTCAAAAACAGTAAAAGTGTTTTTATCAAACTTTTTACGACTATAAAATACTATTTCATAAGCGATTATTGTCGCTGCTCTTGTTCTTTTGTTTAATAAAGATTCACATAGGCTATATATTTCAGAAATATCTAAATCACTTATTTCCTTTTTATACTTTTTTGCTACATCTCTAAATAGTCTTGTTTTCCTACCCATAATTTCATTCGTATCATTTAAAATATTCTTTAAAAGATCCATTTTATTTCTTTCTATGTAAAAAAATCTCAAGTACTCCATTTTCATATTTACAGTCATAGCTATTTATTAAAATGCCTAAAGTATGTAATTCACATACACTGCCTTCATCTCCCATTAACTCCCAACCATATTCTTCTAATTCATAATCTCTATTACAAACCATGTCTTGTTTGAATTGTTCAAATAGTTTAATGTTATTTGTTTTAATAACTATTGTGAATAGTGTTTCTTTTTCATTAATTAAAAGTGATGATTGAATCTCTTTTAAACCTTTTTCTAAAAAGTAAGCAAAAACTTCTTCTATGATTTTTGCGTTTTTCATATTTTCATGAAGTGTCATGATTTATCTCTCCTTTTAAATGAACTAATAATAGTCGTGACAAGCACAGCCGTGAACGCTGCTGCAAAACCATTACTATATAGTAATACTCCGCCATGTAATTGCCCTATACTCATTGCAATTGGTAAATGTAACATACCTGTTAATATTCCGACTATAACACCATGTTCTCCTGCTATTGGAGCAAGTGCTGTTGAAAATATAATAGCCAGTACTACTAATATACTTAGTTCAATATCCAATATTAAACAAAGTATTAAAACACCTAACATTGGTGGAATAATATTTCTAACATGTTTCCCAAAAGCACTAAATCCAAGTATTGTGATAAGCCCACCAATAACCGGACCATTCATATGAATACCAAGTATTAGCAACACACTCAATGCAGCAAGCCCTGTTAATCCGATATTAATCATTGTTAACGCTTCATTTTTATTTCTAGTAAAGTCTGTTACTGCTCTTCCACTTAACTTTAAAATCTTGAAGTAATCTTTTAATGGGTCTTTATTTAAGACTAGTCCTGTAATTAAAAAAGTTAAACAAATTATTATAAACAAGTATAAAAATAAAATATGTTGATCATTTGTATAAATTAAATTAGTAGTTATTTCTAAATCTAATAACTTAAATATACTAAAATATACAAAAGTTAATATACCACTTGCAAATCCTACGTTATATAAATTGTATCCACGGTGGAAAGCAATCACATGAGAAGATAATTCAACAAGTAGAAATCCAGAAATTACCCCAACAAATATACCAAGTGGAATACTATAAAATAACGGGAACCCCATACCAAACATAATAACACTAGATATTGGGCTAAGACCTGTTGAAAACAAAAAGACAACGATAACACTCTTTAATTTAATCTTCTTGTATCTTGCATACAATAATACACCTAAATAGATAATTAAAACATTAATGATGTTTTTACCAAAAAAGGCAAAACCACCAATAGTCATTATTCCTGCAAATATTGAGCCAGTAACCCTTAAATCTAATTTCCTAATAATGAAGTAAGTAATAAGCATCAAAGACCCAGAATTAAATAAAGCCGGCCCCATTCCACCTACAGCAACATAATCAGTTAGTAAAATACTTTTACTAACAAGTATTCTTCCATATCCATTAAAAAACTCACTTAATGGTTGAAGAAAAAGTGATAATATAATAAATGCTGATGAAATATATGGTATTAGCATACTTTGAGTTAATCTTTTCCTCATAACATCGCTCCTCTAAATGTATTTCATATATATACAAAAGATAAGTCTATATTATTATATCATAGGTTGCTCTATAGCGAAGCTTATAAAACTTAGAAATAGAACATTCACCAAATTAAAGTCTAACAAAATTTCAATAACTATAAAAAGAAAAGAGATATCCGAAGATATCTCTATAAATTAGAATCCGTATGCAGCGCTGGAAAACGCTACTGGAAACTAAAACTGCTCTAGGACCCGTTAATAGGTTAGAAGCCCATATGCTAAGACGGCAATCAAAGCATACTTTAAATCCTAGTGCTTAATTATATTATCATAATAATATATAAATGCAAATGTTTTTGCATATAATCCTTACAATAATAATAATTCAAAAAAAAAAGCCGTAAACGGCTTTTTTAAATTCGTACTATAAAGTTACGATATTTTCTGCTTGAGGACCTTTTTGTCCTTCAACTACGTCGAAGCTTACTGCTTCTCCTTCATCTAAAGATTTGAAACCATCTTTTTGAATTTGTGAGAAATGTGCAAAAACATCTTCTCCATTTTCACTTGTGATGAACCCGAAACCTTTTTCAGCGTTAAACCATTTTACTGTACCAGTCATGTATGTTACCTCCTATTTTATATTTGATTGATTACTTTGTTCAATATAATTTTAGGTAACATAGTTATCTTAATTTTTATTTCACATGTATTTTCCATCTATTACATAATACACTATTATTTGAATAAAGCAACACTAATATGCATTTCTTTTTAATTATATAAAAATTATTTGCTATTTGAGATACTACTGTTAGTAATAATAGAAATTCTTATTTTCATCAACCGTCTTTTTTATCACTAAATTTTAGATTGTAACTGTTTTTTTTCATTGATTAACTTTGGTCCACTCATAAAGAAGAGGACCATCCATCCACATAATGTGAAATATCCAGAATGCCAGATCACAAATCCCATTCCACCCCAAGTGTCGTAATCTCTCGTAACATTTACAGTTAAAAAAGTATCTTTAATAGCACTGAAACCCCACCTAAATGCTGGATCAGGATTACCTACTTGCAATTGCTCAATTGCAGCTGGCCAATACTCAATTGGTAAATGATAGAATAATGAGTAACTACCATATCCAATACAAAATACCATAATCACTAAAGTAAATATTTTATATACTTTTAGTGATTCTTTAGAAATATCTGTTATTGCTCTTACTCTTCTAAATTGTATAATAGCTAACGGAGTTATAGATAAGAACGCTAAGCCCCAAAATGTCTCTTCTATCGCGAATAGAAGGTCTACTTTACTGATTGCTCCGCCATATGCAAAAACCTGTGCGCTGGCTAAAAAGACAAAGAACAGGTATGGTGCTTTGTTTTCAAAAAAACATTTAAATCCAGGTTTTCTTTTTACTTTTGAAGGTAATTCTTTATTCAATTGCAACATTGAAGACATTATTAAATAAGCAAATGCAAGTTCTGCAAATGTTGCAAAGAATCTAATGAGAAGCGTGCTATTTAAAATAGTGTCAAACCATGCTAACTGTAACAGATAATTTGAAACGAAAATTGATCTGTAAAAAGCGACTCCAACAAATACAATTCCAGCAATTCTCATTTTCTTATGATATGAATTTAATTCTCCATGATTTGTATGTTTTGATTTCCAAAATATAGAAATACCAATACTAAGATTAACAGTAGTAATGACCACTACACTGCTCCACCATGGCCAAACCCAAGTCCAAACTTCTGTGCTCATAATTACATCTCCCTTATTTATCTAGTCTTTTTACTAAAGTATACTCTTTACATCCTTTAGGGTAATCTTTCAATGTAGCTATTACTTTGTATACAAGTATAATTAATGCAATGTATCCAAATAGCTTTGTTCCTATAATATTTACTGAATTGTTTTAATAAGAATTCTAAACTCTGATAATATATGTTTTCAAAAGTAACTCAGCTCATCCTAAACTAGTTTTTATAGCACCAACTAATTTTATGTTGTTTAATACATAGAAGTATCTGTCTTCCTCAAGTCTTTCTCCTGTAAAAACACTATTATTCTTTGCCACTTCTTCTATGTCCCAATAGGTTCTTAACATCTTATACATTATATCAAAATAGCGAAAGAAATTCATTAAAAAAGTGTCAAAAAAGAAAAGCCCTCTTTTGAAACTTTTTAATAGACTGCTTAATATTTAGTCATGATCTCTTTTCTTAATAATAAGTATGTAATGTTCATCTTGGGTTTTTTTAGTTAACCAAGCATTCACTCCCGTTAACAATTTTATAATTTCCTCCTTATATTCAAGAACTGATTCTAAATCAATATGTAAATCATGGTTTCTAAGTTTTAATATGTCATCTACATCATCTTGAGTTTTACATTCTAGAAGGTCCACTGTTGCTTCTTTAAATTCATCCATTATACGAGACCAATCAGATGATGATATTTTGTTTTCAGTACTCATGCTGTATTCGCGATATTTATCAACTATAATTCCTTCAATATATTGAAATTCATTAAATTTAATATTGATTGAACCATCAGCCTTTTTTCCTCTACCTGCTTGCATTTTAACATATTCTATATCACTCGATATCTCTTTTTTATTATATATTCTAAAATCTAAATTTTCTCTATTTTCCATTTTTTCTCCTTAAGTGATAAGACTTGAATAACTACGCATTCACTTTGTGTGTGTAATTTATTATACCCTTTCTAATTCATTTTTGATATATAAAAGAAATTAAAGAAATTAAAAGTAGAGAATAATCACCAATATTGCCTGATTAGCCATTTCATGAGACATGTAAAATATAATAATTAACAACTTTTATATATCAATTATAACATTATTTTAGTATGAACTAGACTTAGTTCTTATATGGCAATTACTTAAATGATCGTCTACTAATCCTACTGCCTGCATGTATGCATACATTATTGTAGACCCTACAAACGTCATTCCTCTTTTCTTAAGTTCTTTTGATAGCTTATCGCTAATTTCTGTAGTTACAGGAACTGTTTTAAAAGAATCGTGATGATTCACTATTTGTTTATAATCGACAAAATTCCAAAGAAAATTATCAAAACTTTTGAATTCATCTTGAATTTTAATAAATGCAATTGCATTTTTCCTTACTGAATATATTTTGAGTTTATTTCTTATGATTCCCTTATCTTCTCTTAGTAATTCTAATTCTTGGTCTGTCATATTTGATATTATTAACGGATCAAAATTATGAAATGCTTTTTTGTATCCATTCCTTCTTTTTAAAATTGTATACCAACTTAATCCTGCTTGTGCTCCTTCAAGAACTAAGAACTCAAATAGAGTGTTATCAACATGTACTTCTTTTCCCCACTCTTCGTCATGGTATTTTGCGTATAGTTCTTCTCCATCTTTGGTTCCAAAACATCTAATAAGATTATCACTCATTATAAATACCTCCATATTAACAGTTTAATAATGTTTTGCTTAATATTAAATCTCTCTTAAAAGCGGTTTTACTTTAACCCATATATATATCATCCATAATATTAATAATACATGTAATACATCATTAGCACTAAACCATATACCAAGATTATCATATAGTAATTCCGTAAATCCTAAATAGAAATATACATAATACGATACATTCACTATTAAGAACAGTATCCACGCTATAATCAGTGTTTTATTAAGTTCGTCTTTTTGTTTTCTGTAGTTGATAATACTATATACAAAGAACACCACAAATAAAGGCATAAAGAATATTGTGAATAATTCATAAGATATTAAGAATCTAATCTCTAATATAGACCCTAATACAAGAATTATTGGATATATAATAGTACTTACTAAAGCATAATACAATAATGGTTTTTGTTTACCTTTTGGTAAGATACTTTTTGCGATAGCTACTGCGAGCGTTGTAATGCTCACTGCAGTAACATATAAATAACTCAATTCAAACCAACTAGTAAACAAGCAATATGTCTCCCCACTACACTTTAGCTCGTATCCTAGACCTTGATAGCTTGTTCCTGCGAGTATTGCTCCAAGTCCCCAAAAGACTATTGAGATACCCCACCAGTTTGTTACTTCTTTCTTTAGTTTTAAGAATGATATTCCTAGTAAAATTGTTATAATTCCTAGTAAATATACAAAGAATGTAGAAGATGGGACAATTAGGATAATGTTTCCTATTGTCCAATATGGAATATTACTCAAATATTCACTTGGAATAATATGTGGTTCAAGCAATAAATTATCAGGAATAAAAACTCCTAATAGATAAAGAACAAGTACTGAAAATATTACAAATACAATTGAATATTGTTTTTTACTCATACATCATCAATCCTTACTTAAGTTTCATGTAAATTACTTCTTGCATATAATATATTATACACTTCATAGTCCTTTTTGGATATAAGTAATATACAACTAATGGCTTTATAACTATTTTATGTATCAAATTGCATTTTATGCTATTATTATATATACTTAAGGTCGTACATAAAAAGGAGTGAAGAATATGAAATCTATTAAAATATTGTGGTTACTTACACTTATAACTTGTATAGGTATTTTAAGTGCATGTGATTTTAGTAAAGATGATACGTTTGAAGTAACACTTAGTGCTAATTACATTGAAATAGAACCCATAATGACTGAATCATATAGTAATAAGGGTGGACAAATGTTTACCTTTACAGCACCAGTTGTTGATGGATATCAATTTGAGTACTGGCACATTGTTGATTCAAATGATGTAATGAGTCTTGAAAATACATTTAATTATACTCCTTATATTGATATAGCAATTGAAGCAGTTTATTCAATTTCTTTTGAGATAGATGAAATTGAGACTAACCCTGAATTGTTATTACTTGATTTAATACCATATTATGATGATGCAGAAGGATTATATGGAGAAGATTTAAAAAGTGCTCTCCATACAATAATCAATACTAGATTTGAAGGAGTTACTTATGGTGAAGCTCGTTACATCTTGGATGAATCGGATCAAGATCCAAATAACCCTGGCAATATAATTTTAGTTTACCTAGGGGCATCTATATCAGGTGTTTGGGATAGTGGAGCTACTTGGAACAGAGAACATGTATGGCCACAATCTAAATTAGGTGCATCGGCTAATAATAGTGTTGTTAATAGGGCCTCAGATTTATACAATTTAATGCCATCTAATACGCAGGAAAACTCGAAACGTGGAAATAGCCCTTACTCTTCAATAAAAGCTGGATACGAACCAAGAGACGAAGTCAAAGGTGATGTTGCAAGAGCGTTATTTTATATGATGATTATGTATGAAAATCTTGAATTAGTGAATACATACCCTAATCAATATGAAATGGCATATTTAGATGAATTACTTGCGTGGCATTACGGTGACCCTGTTGATGACTTTGAATTGAATAGACTTGAAGTAATCTTTGGAGAACAATTAAATAGAAATCCATTTGTTGATTATCCACATTTTGTAGATCTTATTTGGTTCCATGAAGAATTACCTGTTTCGTGAATAGTTAAAAAAAGAATGCATACCCAAAGTTTTTTGGGATATGCATTTTTTATTTCTTATTTTAGATACATTAATAAGTACTTTACTAGAAATTATCATACATTTAGAAGAAAGTAGATAATAATTATATTTTCTTCTATTTATTTGTGTGAAAATAAAAATAAAAATATTTTATAAATATTAAATTTTTTCTTGCATAAATTACTCCGCGTGATATAGTAATATATATAAATTACTTTGCGTGATATAGTAATGCATAATCAAATTACAATCTAGAAAGAAGGAATACAATGAGTGAAACTATAATGAATCAGTTTGTCATTGGTGATAAGGTAGCAACATTACCAATTGTACAAGGTGGAATGGGAATAGGGATATCACTTTCTAGTCTTGCATCTGCCGTTGCTAATGAAGGCGGAATCGGAGTTATTTCCGCAGCTGGTGTTGGAATGTTTGAATGGGAAACTAATGATTTTAACTATAATAATGTAAGTGGATTACGAAAACAAATAAAAAAAGCAAAAAAAATGACAAAAGGATTACTTGGTGTAAACATCATGGTTGCTTTAACTAACTTTAATGAGTTAGTAACTGCATCTATTGAAGAAGGTATTGATTTTATATTCGCTGGTGCTGGTTTACCACTTGGATTACCTGGATTACTTGAAGGAAATACTCATACAAAATTAGTTCCAATTATCTCATCAGGTAGAGGAGCAAAAATAATAACTCAAAAATGGTTACGTAAATATGATTACTTACCAGACGCATTCGTATTAGAGGGTCCACTTGCTGGAGGTCATCTTGGATTCAAGAACGAACAACTAGAAGATGAAGATTATGATCTTAAAAAGCTTCTTAAAGAGGTCTTAGAAGCGCTTAAACCTTTTGAAGAGCAATACAACAAGAAAATACCAGTAATTGCTGGTGGAGGGATATATAACGGTTCTGATATCAAATACTTCCTAGATAATGGCGCTTCTGCTGTTCAGATGGCTACCAGGTTTGTTACTACTACAGAATGTGACGCTAGTGATGGATTTAAACAATCATATATTGATGCTAAAAAAGAAGACATAGTTATTATAAAAAGTCCTGTTGGTTTACCCGGAAGAGCAATAAATAACCCGTATCTTGAAGATGTAAAAGCAGGATTAAAACATCCTTTTACTTGTCCTTATAATTGTATTATTACTTGTAAAAAGGAAGAAGCACCTTATTGTATTACCTTAGCATTACTTAATGCTAAAAAAGGTAAAATGAGAAATGGTTTTGCATTTGCAGGTAGTAATGCATATAAAGCTGATAAGATCGTTTCTGTTAAGGAACTAGTAAATACTTTGAAAGAAGAATATAATCAATCTTAGATTAATTCTCTAATATTTAAAAATCTCTAATGTTTATAGTAAAAGTGGAATTCAAATTGAATTCCACTTTTTTTATATTAAATTTATTAATTTAATTATTTTGGAGTACAAACATACCAAGATGCTTGTTTGTTCAACTTTATTTCTTGAACTAATTCGAAATTTTCATTCAATTCTGTTTTTACATTTTTAATAAAATTGAAATAGTCTCCACGTTCAAACCATTCAATAACACTAGTTAACCAAGCTCTTTTTTCATTATAATCATAATATATTACATAATGTTTTGATAGTCTACTCATTTCTGAATATAGAGTAATTCTCTGTTCTGGTTTTAATCCATGAGCAACATATGAAGCGACTGAAAGATCAAAAGTTTTGTCTGTGAATGGTAGTTTTTCACATGTATCACATTCAACAAATTCTATGGTTTTATTTTCTTCTTTTTTTCTTCCAATATTCAACATCTTTGTTGCTGGATCAACTCCGGTAACTTTTATTCCTTCTTTATTAAGTGCTGCGCACATTGCCCCAGTTCCGCACCCTATATCTATAATACTTTTATATTCTGAAATATTTAGATATTTCCTTAATACTTTTATATTCTTAACATAGTTTTTCTTTTGAGAATTATAGAAGAGTCCATAAACTGGTGCTATGAAATTGAATAAGAAGTTGTTTTGTTTTTTACTCATTTAATAACCTCCTTTGTATTGTTATTTACTTTATATCTAAAGATTATAAATCAAATTTAATATTACCTAAATCTACTAAACAATCTTGTTCAACAATGTCTTTTGTGAAGAAGATAAAATCACCTGGCAATTGTTTGCTGTCATTATCTGGAACAGTAAGCTTATTTTCTGAAAACAAGATTGTATACTCCGTTTGAGAATCTACAAGTAGCTTGTTAGACTTACTATAAAAATTCATTTTGTATTTCCTCTTCCCTTCGAAAACAGCTAGTTTTTCAGAAATCAAATCTATACCCACATTATTACATTTATACTTCGTGTTTCCAACATTGTAAGTTACTTCTGACTTATCATCATCAATCTTCAAAGTATTGAAACGATGAAAATCTTTATTAAACAATAATTTCCCAGAATTATTGATTACATTTGTAAATGAATGAATAAGTTTTACTCCAGGAAGAGTTAAGTAGTAACTATCGAATACTAATCCTTCTAACCCTGGATCTTTTTTGATTATCAAAGAAATTTTAATTCCTTGCCATTCATTTCCAAAATTATCTGATAGTTTAACAAATTCTGAAAATCTCTTTTCTTTCATTGCATTGTTATCTTGTAGCCCCTTACAACGTTGGTGTATACCACCAACAAAATCGGACCACCATGCTCTTGAAATAGGTTTTGGATAGTTAGAATCTAACCATTC
>Ga0307990_1002332_pt1 | contig 15258 bp, 15 predicted proteins | sample EllFjometagen129_FD_203168 | JGI IMG/M metagenome (GOLD analysis project Ga0307990, IMG submission 203168) | Marine microbial communities from Ellis Fjord, Antarctic Ocean - #129 | ecosystem: Environmental > Aquatic > Marine > Unclassified | place: Southern Ocean | collected 2014-10-08
CCACATTCTCGGGCGGTTAGCTCAGCTGGCCAGAGCGCCTCATTTACACTGAGGAAGTCGCAGGTTCAAATCCTGCACCGCCCACAATGGATATAATATACCAAGACAAAAATCTTTTAGCTGTAGACAAACCATCAGGAATAAACTCGGACAAAGAATTAATGGAAAAGCTGGTAAAAGAATTTCCTCAACTTAAAGAGGTGGGAGAGAGCCCAAGATATGGATTGATTCATAGGTTAGACAAAGATACCTCCGGAATATTGCTCATAGCAAAAGACAATAAAAGCTTGTCTTTTTTTCAAAAACAGTTTAAACAGAGAGAGATAGAAAAAAAGTATATTGCCTTGGTGGCTGGCTCTATTAAAAGCAATGAGGGAATTATTAAAACACTGATTGGTAGAGATAAAAAAAGTATTAAACAAAGGGTTTATTTACCTTCAAGCCCAGAATCAAAAAGAACGGGGCCAAGGCCTGCTGAAACTTTATGGAAAGTTTTGAAGAGATATAAAAAATTTACACTCATTGAAGCTAGCCCAAAAACCGGAAGGAAGCATCAAGTAAGAGTTCATCTTGCATATATTGGGCATCCAGTAGTTGGCGACAAACTTTATTCTTTTAAAAATCAACTTTGCCCAAAAAATTTAAAAAGGCAATTTCTTCATGCGAATGAATTAAAAATTAAATTATTTAATGGGCAAAAGAAAAAATTTATTTCACAATTGCCAAAAGAATTAAAACAAATTCTCCGAACTATTCAAAAAGAATCGTCGGACAGAATAAATTAAAATTATGACAGACAAAATAAAAGAACAAGTTCAAGAATCAATCTTAAGCATCCGTCCAGGAGACACTGTTAAGGTTTATCAAATTATAAAAGAAATAGAAAAGCCAAGCAAAAAAGGGAAAAAAGAAGAACCTAAAAAAGAAAAAATACAAATTTTTGAAGGCACTGTCTTGTCAAGAAAACACGGCAAAGAACCTGGCGCAACAATTACAATTCGCAAAATCATAGATGGAATTGGGGTAGAAAAAATATTTCCTATTCATTCCCCTTTAATAAAAAATATTGAAATTATAAGACGAACAAAAGTTAGGCGAGCGAAGCTTTTTTATCTAAGAACAGCAAAAGGCAAAAGGGCTCGACTAAAAGCTGTTCCGTTTACTCCTACAAAATCAACAAAAATGAAAGAAACTCCTAAAATAGAAAAAATAGAGGAGCCAAAAGGAAATAAGCAGAACAATGAGGGGGAGTCAAAAAAATAAAAATTACCAGATAACATGGTGCTCTGATTTCGCCTATGCGGTTGGGTTATTAACCGCAGATGGCAATTTATCCAAGGACGGTCGCCATATTAACCTTACATCAAAAGACATTCAGCTCCTTAAAACTTTTAAAAAATGCATCAGATTAAATGGTGTAAAAATAAGCACCAAATCGGGTGGCTATTCGAAAAAAAGATATTCTTACATCCAATTTAGTAATGTTAAATTGTATAGATGGCTCTCAGAAATCGGCTTAACCCCTAACAATAGGTGCATTAAAAATTCCAGATAAATACTTTTTTGATTTCTTAAGAGGTTTTTTTGACGGTGATGGCTCGTGTTACAGTTTCTGGGACAAACGATGGAATAGCAATTTTATGTTTTATGTTACATTTAGTTCTGGTAGCGAAAATTATATCAAGTGGCTTAGACAAAAAAATAAAAAATTGATGGAAATAAGTGGGAGCATCAGTCGATGTAGAAGAAGAAATACAATAGAACTAAAATACGCTAAAAAAGAAGGGAAAATATTATTCAATAAGATGTATCATAAAACAAATCTTCCCTGTCTTGATCGAAAATATAAAAAATTGAAAAGCATATTAGAAATTGATGAAAAAGAAACGGGGAGAATTGTCTCTCCTGGGCGAGTGTTGGAACGGTAGACATCTATGCTTGAGGGGCATAGGGGAATTATTCCCGTGAGGGTTCAAATCCCTCCTCGCCCACAAAAAATTTACAAGTAAAAAGACCGCCATTGCTGGCGGTCTTTTACTTCTGAAGTTACTTTTCTTTTATGAACTTTTAAATTTCCTTCACAAGCTCAATATAGGTATAATGAGCTCCGAATTCTATTGCTCCCGCTTTTGAAGGAAACCAAATATCAACTTGATATCTTTTGCGAGGATGCATTCTATCCTTGACTACGAATATTCTATTGCCATAAATTTCAGGAATTTTTAATTCAGTCCCGAATGGCAAAAAATTCGCTGCAACAATTCCGTCTTGGACCCATTCACCAGAAGCGGTAATATAAGGATCTTCATCGGTTTCGTTGGGAGATGAAGAGTAAGCAGTAATTGCTACTCTTATTATCTTTGAATCTTTTGAATCGTAAGTCAATCTGCGATCCAATAAATAATGTTCACTATTAGAGAATACACTATTATTCTGAATCAGATTCAACGAGGAACTATTAATCTCCGTGAAGCTTTCAAGCGAGGGACTCTCTTTTACCTCTGCTAAGGCACTAGACAGAGAGAATATGACTCCTCCCACTACTCCCCAAACAAAAAAAATCTCTATTACGCGATTAATCTTAGTATTCATATTTTTTTAGAACTGCCCGTATAATAACATTTTTTGTATCCATCTGTCAAGCTTTTTTGAGCAAAATGTGCTCAAAAAAAAGAATACCCTTAAAGAGCATTCTTTCCTATGGAGCGGGAGACGGGGATTGAACCCGCGATCTTCTCGTTGGCAACGAGACGCTCTACCACTAAGCTACTCCCGCTGGTGCCGCGGGTCAGAATTGAACTGACGACCCCTTCTTTTTCAGAGAAGTGCTCTACCACTGAGCTACCGCGGCATCACGGTGGGCGCGATAGGATTTGAACCTATGACCTCCGCAATGTCAATGCGACACTCTAACCAACTGAGCTACGCGCCCATATGCCGGGGGTGGGATTCGAACCCACACGGACTATTGGTCCAAGAGATTTTAAGTCTCTCGAGTCTACCATTTCTCCACCCCGGCAAATTATCAAATATTGAGGCCAGGGTGGGAATCGCACCCACGTATAGTGCTTTTGCAGAGCACTGCCTTGCTACTTGGCTACCTGGCCCAAAACAATCAACTATAATTGGTTGTTATTAGCTTGGCTTTCGTTCTTATGAATCATTGAAATTAATTCTTCAATTCTACCAGCTTCTTCTACCCCCTTTTCTTCTAAAAATACAATTCTCGGGATCTTTCTAAGATACAATTTTTTATTAAGCTCTTGCTGAATGTGATAAATGTCTTTCTTTAAAATATCTATAACTTCTTTTCTTTTTGATTCAGGCATTGTGCTAATAAAAATCTTAACATTGCTTAAGTCGGGCGAAACATCCGCTCTCGTTAATGTTATTAAAATTTCCTTTCCGAAATCTTCTTCTCTTAAAAGAATTTTTGAAACCTCTCTTTTTAAAAGTTCGTTAAGTCGTACTATTCTTTCAGACATGATGAATTAAAATTATATATTATTTAATAGAAAGCTGAAGTTTTAGAAACAAAAAATATTAATAAAGGCATTAAAATCCTGCTTTTTTTCTTTCTTGAATGTAAAAATTCAAAATATCGTCTTCTTGAATTTTCTGACCACCCTCATAAAGAATCCCAACCTCATCGTTTACTCGACCTTGCTCAACTGCTTTTTTGTTTTTTTGAAGTTCTATAATTTTTCCTTTACCAACAATCTTTTCTTCTCTTAAAATTTCTAATTTGGCTTTTTTTAAAATTTCTCCATCAATAATTCTCCCTCCGACAATTTGCCGTCCCTTCTCGGTCCTGAAAACTTTCAAAACCAGCATTTTGCCGATATCCTTACGAATTATTTCTAATTCTATTTCTTGTTTTAATAATCGTTGGATTTCTTGAATCAGTTCATATATTACATCATATACTGCGATATTGATTCCTTTCTGGTCTGCCAATCTTAATGTTTGCGCATTTGGCTTTGTTCTAAAACTAAATATTTTTGCTCCGCCAGCAACGGCTAAAGTAACATCATCTTCCGTTATTGACCCAACTGCTGCTTTTAAAATACGAACCTTCAATTCTTCTTGAGGCAATGTTTCTATCATTCCCTCTATGGCTTCTAATGTTCCCACAACATCTGCTCTCAATATAATATTCAAAAATTTCTGTCCCTGTTTCTCGATTGGAATACATTTTTCTTTCTGCTCTTTTTTTATAACATATTCTCTTGCTTTTTCAATGTTTGGAAAAACCTTTGCAATCTCTCCGACACAAGGGAAAATCTCAAATCCCAACACTGCTATCGGCTTAGACGGAGGAGCACTGTTAATTGAATTTCCTTCAAAATCCTCAATTTTCTTCACCTTACATGTAGCGCTATTAGTTGCAATTATATCTTGAAGTTTCAATGTCCCGTCTTTAACCAAAAGAGTTACTACGGGACCTCTTTTTTCATCTAAATGAGTTTCAATAATTACACCTTCTGATAATTTGTCTGGATTTGCCTTTAACCCTTGCATCTCGCTTACAAGAAGGACAATATCCAAAAGCTCATCAATCCCAATTTTCTCCAAGGCCGAAGTTTCAACACAGGGAATTTCTCCACCCAAACCCTCAACCATCACTCCTTCTTTAGACAATTCATTTTTAACTTTTTGTGGATTAGCGCTCTGTTTATCTATCTTATTTAACGCCACAATAGTTTGAATACCAGCTTGTTTAATGGAATTAATCGCTTCTTTTGTCTGTGGCTTTACCCCTTCTTCTGCCGCTACTACTAAAACCGCTATATCTGCTATTTTCGCCCCTCGCGACCTCATTGCGCAAAAAGCCTCATGGCCAGGAGTGTCAATAAAAGTAATTCTTTTCCCTTTATATTCAACCTCATAAGCCGCAATGTGTTGGGTAATTCCCCCGGATTCTCTTTTGGTAATTCTAAAATCCTTGATTGCCTCTAAAAGTGAGCTTTTACCATGATCCACATGACCTAAAACCACTACCACTGGCGGTCTCTCTGTTAAATTGTCTTGTTTTTTCGCTATCATAATATATTAAGCATCTTACTCCTTTTTAGCTGTTTATTCAAGCAAAACCCTGCCATAAAGCAGGATTTTCTAAACACTATGCGGAGGGGGTGAGATTCGAACTCACGAAAACTTTTCAGTTTTACCGCATTTCGAGTGCGGCCCATTCAACCGGACTCTGGCACCCCTCCATTAAAACAAATCCGCATCTATTGAAATATTTTTAGGTAAAATAAATGGCAAATGATTTCCTATAAAACCGCCGAGTGAGGTTTCAATCTTACCTTTGAATATTTTGGGTTTAAAAAACTTTTCAACTTCCTTTTTATATTTCGTAAAATCAGAAAAATGTTTTATTAAAATGTCTGCTACTGTTAGTCCCCAGATTACTCCTCCACCAGTTGTTGGTTTAGTTAATCCAGCCGAATCTCCACATAAAGTAATATTTTCTAAATTGGGCAAACAAATTCCTTGAGGAATAAGCGCTGCTTTTAGTTTGTCTGGTTCTAAATGTACTCCTTGCTCTTGGCAAAATTCTTCAAATTCTTTTTTAATAAAATTACTGGGCCCAATCCCCCCATATTCTATTTTCCCTGCCTTGGGAATTTTCCAAAAAAATCCTTGCTTTGGAAAACTTTGAAAAATCTTCTGCCAGATTTCAATTTCTAAAAAATGACTATCTGTTTTAACAATATATTGAATCCCTAATCTAAAATTAAGTGGAGGTAAGGATAATAACTTTCTTGTTTCAGAAAGCGCTCCATCACAGCCAATAATTTTTGAAAAGCCCTGAGGAATCTTTTCAATTTTCTTTCCGAAAACAAATTTAACTCCTTGTTTTTTAGCTAAACTAAAAATAAAATCATCTAATTTTTGTCTTTCAAAAACCAAAAACGATGGTTTAGGTTTTAATCTGATGTCTTTTTTTGGAAAATGAACTAATATTGAATCTGATTTTCGTTGATACAAGTTGTCCTGTATGGGAATAAATTTCTTAATCCTTTCTGATATTAAACCACTGCAGGGCTTTGCATAAATTCCATCTTTTTGCTCAAAAACGGTCACTTGAAATCCTTGTTTCTGAAGACGCCAGGAAAGATAAAGCCCGACAACTCCTGCTCCTATAATGGCTACACTATTCTTAGTGCCCGTCATTTTTTGTTAATTTAGCAAATTTTCTCTTGCCAACTTGAATAGTTAAACCTTCTTTAACTTTTATCTCTTTACGAAAATCTTTTATAACCTTAGAATCTATTTTAACTCCTCCCTGTTCAATTAACCTTCTAGCTTCTGCTTTTGATTTGGTCAATCCCATAGATGCTAAAAGTTCTACTATTGGATAAATATCTTTTGGCGCAAAAAATGTTTTTATATCAGAAGGCAATCCTTTGTTTTTAAAAATTTTATTAAATTCCTTTTCTGCTTTTTCAGCTTCAGCCTTCCCGTGATAAAGAGAAACAATTGATAGTGCTAATTTTACTTTTAGGTCTTTTGGATTTACAATCTCTCCTTCCATTTGCTTCTTTATTTCTATAAGCTCTTTTTCAGAAACTGATGTGCAAAGCTCAAAATAATCAACGATTGTTTCGTCTTTCATAGACATTAATTTGCCAAACATTTCGTTAGGAGAATCTAATATGTTTACCACATTACCCCAACTGGTCGACATCTTTCTTCCATCAAGACCATAAAGCATTTTAAGTGCAATAATGTCTTGTGGTTTTTGATTAAATATTCTTTGGATATCTCTGCCGGAGTTAAGATTAAAGAGTTGATCATAGCCACCAAGCTCAACATCCGCTTTTACCATTACTGAATCGTATCCTTGAAGCAGGGGATAATTAATTTCTTTTAGAGATATCGGCTCTTTTTTTGTCCACCTTTCTTTAAAATTTCTTCTCTGGACTAATTGTTGGACAGAAAAAGCGCTGGCTAGAGATAAAAATTCTTTCAAAGGCATCTTGCTAAACCACTCGCTATTATAATGAACTTCTGTCTTTTTAATGTCTAAAATTTTAGCAAATTGATCAATGTATGCTCGCATATTCTTCTCAATATCTTTTTCTGTTAATCCTTTTCTTCCTTCTGGCTTGTCGGAAGGATCACCTATCAAGGCCGTAAAGTCGCCAACAATTAAAACAATTTCGTGCCCTAAATCCTGAAGTGCCTTAAGCTTCCAGAGTTGAGTTGCTCTTCCTAAATGAATTTTATCTCCAGTTGGATCAACTCCGTGTTTGATCCTTAATTTTTTTCCGGACAATAAAACATCTTTAAGGTGTTTATTGTCAATGATTTTTTCAACACCCCTTGTTAAAATTTCATCTATTTTCTTGTTATTTTCCATATAAATTTTTTAATTGTGGACCCAGCGAGATTCGAACTCGCGACCTCTTCTATGCCATAGAAGCGCGCTACCAACTGCGCCATGGGCCCATTTGCCCCTAGCAGGAATCGAACCTGCATCTATTCCTTAGGGGGGAACTATTCTATCCGTTGAACTACAGGGGCTAAATCTTGATTTAGATTATCATTTTTACAACCAAAAAACAAGATTTTACCCAAAAACCCGCGATGCGGGTTTTTGGGATTGCCCTTCGTCGTTTCACTCCTCAGGATATAAGAACCTTTCGTCGCTTCGCTCCTCAAGAACCTTGATTCGCTAAGGTATTAATATATATTCTTGAATTAAGAACGAGTAATACTCATTTCGTTCGTCAAGAGATTCTAATGGGTCAGGAACCAAGCTTTATTATAACCAATATCCTCAAAATCCTTGAGAATAAGGAGTATATCCGAGGATTAAAAAATGAAATTCAATTATTAAACTCTTTTTCTTGATTAATGCCTTTTGGTAGGTGATCTCAGCACTATTTTTCTGAAATACTAATTAAAAAATCATTTATATAAGACATGGTGCCATCATTGAGAATAATAACATCATAGAGTTTCTTAAACTTTTCTAAACTCTCATCCTTTTTTTCATTCAAAAAACCTACTTTTAAAAGATTGTCGTACTCAAACCCTTTAATCATGTCTGGATCTCCTAAGCTATTCCCTAAAAGCAAAACATTCTTTCTTGCTTTAATCTTTTCAAATACTGGAAATTCTTTAACCAATGTTTCGTCTTTATTCATTGAATGAATTGTCGGCTTTTCAAAATCAATAGCATTACCTTTTTCATCCCAGATGAGACTGTTTGATATTATATCAACATTGTTATAAAAAACTCCTTGCTTTTGTAAAAACAATCTAACTGGGTCGCCCCCTATACCACAAGAAGTTAATATTACTATTGGAATCTTATGTTGATGGCAAAAACCAAAAAAATCTTTAGCTCCTTCTCTCGGGAGTAAGATGCCAGAATCTACTATGGATTGTATATCCTCTTGGCTTAATCTAGATTTAATTAATAAATTAAAATGTTCTGTCCACCAATTCTCCATGGCAGACTTTTTATCCTTTATTGATACATTTGGATCTATTTCTATTGGATGATATTTCGCATATAGCGCCTTAGCCTTATCGGGATAATCAGGAGTCAAATAATTATTATCTCGTAATATAGAAATTATTGAAGGAACATGTTTTCCATTAATAAATGACTTAGTCAAAGTTTGGTCAAAATCAGCTAAAACATGGAGTTTATCAACTCCTTGTTTTTTAAATGTGTTTATCGTGTCCTGAATGTTTTGCGATATTATTATATCTTCCATACATAAATCTTAACCAAAAACCCTTGCGAAAACAAGGGCTTTGGTCTATTTTTGGGTGGCTAAGCGGACTCGAACCGCCTCTGGAAACTCCACAAGTTTCTGTGCTGCCATTACACCATAGCCACCATATGCCCCCACCAGGGCTCGAACCTGGAATCTACTCCTTAGAAGGGAGTCGCGTTGTCCAATTGCGCCATGGGGGCTAAATTTAATTCAACTATAACAGAAAATAAATTTAAATCAAGAAAAAACCAACTACAAATGTTTATTTCACTATAATTACCAACGATATACACTCTAAAAATCTCTTAGTTTTGCCCCTCGTAAAAAGGATTAAAATAAATCTTAGAGTCAGTGTTAATAAATTTTTCCCTTCGCGTCTTATATATTTCTAAAAAACTTTTATAAGAATTTTCATCTAATTTAATATTTTCTATAGTTATGTTTGGTTCGCTGGACTCCACTAAAAAGACATAATAATAAAAAATAGCGGCACAAATGAATATTGCCATAAAAACAAAAATTATAAAACTCATAAAGGCTCTTTCACCTAAAAACCAAACTACTTTTCTCAATATTCTCTTTATTTTTTCTATACTAATATCAACTTTGGACATAAACATTAATTAAAAAATTAATCTCAACATAATTTTTATGAAAAGAAAATTCCTCGCTTGACTGTCCCCTCAACGGTTCTTGTTTGTTAAAACTTAAATCAATCTCTTCTATGAGCCAACGACTATTTTCTATTTTTTCAAGAAATTTCATTATGTTAACAAATTCTCCCGTTCCGTTAATTCTGAAACTTACAAAATCCAAAATTTCCCCTTCTTTGTGATTTGTATCCATTGAAAAAATTTTAAGATTTAGATTTAAATTTGAAATTTGTTCTTTAAAAAAATTGATAAAACTAACTGGGACTTCTATGTCAATAAATGATTCTTGTTTTAAAATATCTTCCATTTCTCCAAGTCCTTTTTCGTAAAACAAAAAATTCTTTTCAAAATCTTCAAAATTTTCGCTCAACGATTCAATAGAAATTAATTCTTGTTTTTTCATCGCCAACTTATTTGAGTCCGCGATAATACTTCTCAAGGAAGGCAAAAGGCAAAAGAAAAACAATAAACAAAAAATTGCTACGATAATCAAAATAGAAGAATAAAATTTTTGAAGAAAATTCATTTTTCTAAGACAAAACTAATTCTAAAATTGGTGCCTTTCTCTTGAAGCCAATCCGGAATTGAAAAATTCACTTCTTTAAAATTTTTTTGCCCCTTAATTTTTTCCCTAAACTCATACGCATCATCAATGTTGGCGGCGTAACCAGAAATAGTAACTTTCAAGCTCTCTGATTGATAAGAAAAAATTTCTATGTGCATGCCTGGTAAAAGTAAATTAAATACTTGTTCTAAGAAAGTAGAAAAATTAAATTGATTTCTATAAAAATTATTCAATCCCAATAGTGTTCCGTTGACCGATTTAATCTTCTCTTGAAGAATTTGAACTTGAGAATTTCTTTCTTTCTCCATACTGATTAAATCCTTTTTCGCCTCAATTTGATTAGAAATATAAAATTTTATTGAAAGCAAAATTAGACTAAAACACAAGATAGAAGAAACCACCAAAATTCCCAAAATCCAGATCAATTTTAAATCTTTAGAATGTTTTCGCCTTATTTTCTCAATTGGAGGCAATAAATTGATCATAATTTTTGTCATCCCCATCTATCTCGTTAGTAAAAATGGAAAAAAGTGAATCAAGATATAGAAATAAAAATAAATTTATTCTCTTTTATAACTTCGGAGAGCTAAACCAATCGCAGTAGCATAGGGTAAAATCTTTTCCCTATCCTTTCCTTTTATCCTCTTTTCTTCAACGGGTAAATTAACCAAAGGATTGGCTTTTTGCACCACCAAGCCCGTTTCTTCTGATAAAAATTTGAGTAATCCATGCAAATTAGCACCACCGCCACAAAGTAAAAGTTTCTTTACTTCCTCTTCCTTGCCAAATAATCTTTTTTCTTTGGCGTGTGTTTGATAATAATCAATATGTTTCTTAATTTCATAAATAAATTCCGTAAGAACTGGAGATAATGCTTCTGAAAGTTTTTTGGCTCTATCGCCGGTTTGTTGGAAGCCATAAAGTTCTTTTAATTTTTGCGCTTTAGAAAATTGAATTTTTAAAGATTTAGCAATGGCAGAAGTTAACCTATCAGAAGAAAAAGGAATAAAAGAAGTGAAGCACAAAGAACTACCACGATAAACGCTAAAATTAGTGGAAGTAACACCGATGTCGGCAATAAAAATAGGATTCTCTATTCTCTCTCCTTTAATTATCGCCCGAGCAGTAGCTTGAGATTCCGTTTCCATAACTATTGGTGTTAGCCCTGCCTGAAAAATTGCGGAAACATAAGAATCAACTGTTTTTTTTGGTAAAGCTACTAGTAAAACTTCAATATATTTTGAATCTTTTTCAGTTGATTGAATTATGTGAGAATCAAGATAAACTTTATCTGGACTAAATGGGATATAATTCTCTGCTTCAAACTCAACAGCGCTTTTCACCTCTTCTTTACTCATTCGTGGCATCTGTAATACTCTGACAAAAGATTTTTCTTCAGGTAAGGATACAATTACTTGTTTTGTTTTAATTTTTTGCTTTTTGCTAACCAATTTCTTAATAGATTTAGCTAATCTTTCTATATCTACTATTTCTCCTTTCTCAACTATTCCTTCGTCTAAAGAACTTTTGTCTAAAACATTAAGTTTCAATTGATTTTTTTGCTGTTTGATTTCGGCAATTTTCAAAGACAAATCAGAGATATCTAATCCAAAAGCGCCAGGATAAAGATTAAGCAAATTGAACATATTAGTAAATTCTAAAATTAAAACTTATCTATAATCTAAAACTTTATCGTATCTCTTCCCATCCTTTATAGCCAAATTCTTCAGAAATACAGGGTAAAAAAGGAGGGGGATAGTAACTAAGTTTTGGGTCGTAAATATTTTGCCTCTCGCGATAGCCAGACACCCATGTGCTACCAGAACTCCACTTAGTTCCAACCCGACCATTACTAACAATGGAGCCAAAAATATTTAACTCCTCTTTTTTAGCATAATTCCAAGAATCGTAATGATTCCTTCCAAAATGTCCCTCTTGAGCGATATAAATACCATCTAATTCTAAATAATCGGGAGAATCTGGAGTAATTAAAACATTGTTTTGACTTACCAAAACAAATCCGTCTAAAGGGCTTCCATCTTTATAATTAATATTATCTTTTAACCAGACGCTTGCCTTTTCTTCGGGGACAATTAAATTAGCGACCGCTAAAGTAATCCGACCACCTACTTCTCCTTCAAGCCAGATATCATCCTCGAAATATATTAATCCACAATCTTCCAAAACATAATCAACAGCCATTTCTTCCTCACTAATTATAGAATGTTCCCAATAATATCCTTTTTCTTCAGTATATGCTCTCACTCTACTTAACTCTGTAATTTTACTCACATTTATTATTCTGCCATTTATTATAACATGATAACCTTCTTCGGTAGAGGGTGGAAAATAAAGTCCATGGCCCTCTCCTTGTGGTAATGGCTGAGTTAAAAATTTAATTCTACCTAAATCAATAGTAATGCCTTCAAAGTCAAAATGTGAGGCATTAATTCTAAAAAATTCTTCGCTGCCGTTAGCAGTTGTAAAAACTCCTGGACATATACATCCTTGACCTGATATCCACCCACACTCCGAGGGACAGATACTGCAACCGTAAGAATCAGTACAGTTCCATTCTGCTTGCTCCGATGTCACTAAAGAATTATTCTGACCATCCATTCTAATACCTCCATTAGAATGATAGGGTCCCATAATCGTTCTGTCGGCTCCTGCCCAAACATTGTGATTCAAAATATAGGAATACTCGGCCACGGTTGGTTTAATATAATGAACTTTAATTTTTCTTTGAACATCTGGAAATTGCATAGTCCAACCAACGACGGTGATGCCTATAGCCGTAGTAACTCCACAAGATCTTTCTTCCTCTACTTCTAATTGATATTTTCCAATTACTCCCAATCCTGGCAGGGTAAATTGATATTCACAATTAACGCAGTCAACACAATCAGAAGGGGGACAGCCAACCTCTTCTCCTTCGAAAATTTCTTGGGATTTGTGAACCAAATACCATCTATATCTATCAATTCCTGCTTCGGCTATGTGAAGTGCCTGTTCGTAGGCGAGCTCATATTCAGCCTGCTTCAGTTGAGAAAGAATAAATCCCAATAATCCTGCTAAAAGCAATAGAAAAACAGCACCAAAAATTAAAATATAAGTAATAATAAATCCTTTGTTTTTTTTCATCTTCCTATTGCGCTTCTAGTTTTAAATTTCTTAATTGAACCTTACTTTCTAAAGTATAATCCTCTGGATCACGATTTGGCTCAACATTAATAATTAAAAAAATCTGCATCAGGTGCGTTTCCTCTGCCCGAGCAGGATATTCAATGATTTCATTACCATTGATATCAAAATATTTAAAAACATATTTTTGAGGACTATCTATATTATTTTGAACATAGCGAGATAAAGTTGTGACTTCTTCTTGATCTTTTGGATAAATGGGAGGATTTCCTACTGGTTCTATCACTCCCTTTTTAAATTCTGTTTCTTGATTTGATGCCGTTTCTGTCCAAGACAATACGAACTGAACCTTCATAGAGTGACTTGGCTCTTGCCAATTACAATAATGTCCAACATATCCCGAGCTGTTGGCCGTAAGTTGAAGGAAATTATCTTGCGCTTGATTAGTAATATCAAAAGAAGCAGTCCCTTGCCAAAAACCAGGACAATCGTTACACTCTCCACTGTCTCGGCATAAGCTTCCTAAATTAAATCCATCTACAGAAATATCGGAATATTCTTTTATCCATCCAAAATCTCCTTCAACGCTCACTTGAATTTGCGCTTGCTCCAATGTTCCTTCATAAAAATCAGAGAAAACAACCGAGCAAGCCCCTCCATTAACATAAGTAACGCACTCTTTGGTTTCTTCTCTATCTGAAGTTCCACCTAAAAAATATCTAACCCTTTCTACTTTGTCGTCACTATTGATATCGCTAAAAAAAATAAATTCTCCATCTTCGGCTTTTTCAATCGGATATGAACCATCTCCGCCTGTTCGTGCTTCTCTTATTTCCCTAATCATAACCTTAACACCTCTTCTGGCTTCGTTAATGGCATACGCTTGATTCCACGCATAACTATTAATTTTATAAAGAGCAGGGATCAAGCTAAATAAAGCACCCGTGATCAAGCCGAAAATAGCAATTGCGATTAGCGTTTCAATTAATGTAAATCCATTACTCATATCTTTCTAATCCTATGTTTTTATAATTATCGCCCGAAATAATAATAGAAAAAGTTTTCTCATAATAATCCTTTGCCTGGATATTTAGATCGTAGTTCGAATTCGCTTCCAATGGGATAAATAACGACTCCCCATCCATATCGGTACCCTGAATCTCTTCATATCCAATAGAAGAATTGAAAAGGCGAACTGTGGCTCCAAAAACCGCTTCCGTGCTGGAAGCGTCTTCAACCTTAACTAATAAAAAATTATCTGATTCTAAGTAGAGATTGATAGAAGTTGTTGTACCAACTGAAAGATGATATGGCATTGGAGTCAATCCCTGATTAAGATTCAATGATTGATCATTCTTGTTAAAATTAGAAAAATAATAATTATCTGTCTCCATTCCCAAAAATTCTTTTTGACCACTAATGTTTGACGAATCTCCAGTATTATATTTATAAATTGGCTCTTCTTCGGCGTCGGTTCCTACTATTTTGTCTCCTCTTAAATCAAAACTAACATCAGAGATTGGAGTTGCCGAACCATCTTTCCATGAAAGATTCCAATCATAAAGAATTGGAGTTTTTCCTAAATCACTGGTAGAAAAATTTGCCTTAATTTTTAACTTAAAAAATTCTAATATGTCTAAATTAGATAAATCAATTGGTGAAGAATCAAAACCATTTTCGTTGCCGGGCAAGTCGCTATTAGCGACTAAGCACCAATCGGTGCTAGTGCTATAAAAAACCTGATAATTAATATTTGTTTCCAACTCCTCAAAGTCAGACCATTCTAATTGACGCCATTCAGTGATTTGAATCGGCAAAATCGCATTAGACATGAAATATCCCGAAGAAAAATAAGTAAAAGGAGAACTTTCAGATAATACAATATCTCCATCGGTAATTGTTAGGTCACTAATTTCAAAAATTTTATTCTGATTTAAAAAAGTGTCAAAAAAACTACCACCTCCCCAAGGGAGAAAAGTATTTACCATTAAATCACTAGTTTCATCAATAATAAAAGTAATGGGATAAAGCTCTCCCTCGTTTATAGTGGGATTCTTTCTTAGGGGAGTGGCAATAATCGAGCCATTATATTCCTCTCCTATCTTAAATGTCTGAGAATTTCCGTAGCCCTGTTTTTGAACGAGAAGCTTATAAT